>Ga0268285_1001653_pt1 | contig 10461 bp, 10 predicted proteins | sample saktaG_2_FD_190144 | JGI IMG/M metagenome (GOLD analysis project Ga0268285, IMG submission 190144) | Saline water microbial communities from Sakinaw Lake, British Columbia, Canada - sak_2013_06_06_120m | ecosystem: Environmental > Aquatic > Non-marine Saline and Alkaline > Saline ... | reverse complement strand
CGCTAGCATTTGCATGGTATTAACTGAGTTAGTTTTTACTAACTCCAGCCAACCACCAACCGATTCATTTTGCAACATGTTTTAAGTGCCTCATACTGTAAAGTATACCAGTGGCCAGTGCATTATTCCCAAGAAATTAGCAAAAGTGGTATAATGACAGAATGAAAATAATCGTTGCCAAGGACAAAAAGTTAGAAGGGCACAACTTTTTTGTAAAATTTGTCAGAATTTTTAGTGTACCCATCCTAAACAGTCTGCCCAAAAAATTTTTACGGAAATTTATGCGCGGGTCAAGCCAGGATGCCGAAGTTGTACTGGATAATGTAGGTTCTGCTAGGGCTTTGGAAGTTATGTACGGAAGATACAGAAGAAATCTTTTTGCGAGGGGTGCCTTGCAAGGAATAGCTGATATATTTTGGCACCACTTTGTTTCACAGGCCAAAGGCGTAAGAAACCGGCTTAAAATTGTGGAGAGCAATTTAAATAACGAAATCTGCCGGCTTTTAAAAGAAAAAAAAGAAAAAGAAATCAAAATTGTGACTATCGGCGGAGGGTCAGCAAGAGGCATTCTTGAAGTATTGAAAAAACATTCTGATGCTTTGAAAAATTGGAAAATTTCTGTGATAAATTTAGATAAGAGTTTAAAAGCTATAGAATTGGGAAAAGAGCTGGCAAAAGATTTTGGTTTTTATGAAAATTTTAAGTGGATCAACGATCTGGCGCAGAATGTTAAAAACCATATTGCGCCCGATTCAATCGATGTTGTGGAAATGGTCGGCTTACTAGATTACTTCCGAGACGAAAAAGCAGTAGAAACTTTTAAAAATATTTATGATATAATGAGGGAAAAGGCTCTCTTTATGGTGGGAAATATTGTGCCGAATAAAGAACAACCTTTTATATCGCGACTTGGTTGGCCAAAAATGTATTATAGACAGCCGTCCGACTTATCAAGGCTTTTATCGGAATCAGGATTTTCGAAAGAAAAAGGAGAGATTATTTTTGAGCCATTAAAAAATCACATAGTAGCGGTTATTAAAAAATAAGATGACGCTTTTAAATGTTTTCGCTATATCTGGACTCGTTAATGCTTTAATCGTTTTGGTTCTGGGTATTTTTATCATTTTTCATAATTGGCGGGATAAAACAAACCGTTTGTATTTTTTAATTGTAATGGCGATTTGTTTGTGGTCTCTAAGCTATTGGAGGTGGCTTTCTAGTAGCGATGAGTTGTCGGCGTTATTTTGGGTCAGGCTATTGTCAGTCGGTTCCACACTAATACCTGTTTTTTATTTTCATTGGATTGCCTCCCTGTTAAAATTTGAGAAAAAAGAGAAGACGACAATTTGGCTGGTTTATATTCTAGGTGGTCTATTTTTACTGTTTTCATTCTCAGATCTTTTTGTAAGCGGAGTCCAGCAGAAATTATTTTTCCCGTTCTGGCCGAATCCTGGAATTTTGTATCATTTTTATTTGTTCGCCTTTTATATCTGTCTAGTTATTTATTCTGGAGTTTTGCTCGTTAGGACTTACAAAATATCTTTCGGCGAGGATAAAAAGAGGATGGTTTATCTTTTAGGGGGTAGCATAATAGCTTTCGGCGGGGGGCTAAGTAATTTTTTCTTATGGTATAACATTCCTATTGCACCATACGGTAATTTTTTGGTGGCTTTTTATGTTGTTCTCTTCGGCTACGCGACAATTAAATACAGGCTATTTAATGTGCAAACTATTGCAACAGAGTTGTTTGCAATAGCAATTTGGATTTTCTTTTTTATCAAAATATTATTGTCTATCAGTTTTAATGATTTATTAGTGAATATTTTTCTATTTATAGCAGTGGTGTTTTTTGGAATTTTGTTAATAAGAAGCGTTTTTAAAGAAGTTAAACAAAAAGAGCAGATGGAGCAGATGGCGAAAGAAATTGAGAGGGCTTATGAAGTGGAAAAGCAAGCTAATAAAGAATTAGAAAAGCTGGATAAATATAAGAACAACTTTTTAATGCAAGCTCAGCACGATATGAGGAGCCCGTTGAGCACCCTTATGGGATATACTGATTTGTTGGTGGATGGCTCTTACGGCAAATTAAGTAAGGGCGCAACAGGCACTGTCGTAAGGATGCAGGACATAATACAAAACAAAATCAAAGATGTAAATAATTTTTTAGATATAGAGCAATTTAAAATGGGTAAGGGAGTTGTTGCCCTAAAGCCCGGCGTGGACCTTTCTTCTATTTTAGAAGAAATAATCAGCGCCCTTAGTCCTAAAACTCAAGGAAAGGGAATATATTTAAAATTTGAGAGGCCGGAGGAAGCATTTGTTGTTACAGCCGACAGGGAAAAATTAAAAGCAGCGATTTTTAACATCGCAGATAATGCAGTAAAATATACAGAGAAAGGAGGGGTGGCAATAATGTTGAAAAAAGAAAAAGAAAAAATTAAAGTTGAAATAAAAGATTCCGGCATCGGGATTCCGCAAGATAAAATAAAAAACATATTTGAGGAGCAGTTTGAAAGGACCCAACGAGCGCAAAGAACAGCCTCGGGAAGCGGGATTGGATTATATTTATCCGGACAGATTATTAAGCTTCACAATGGAAAAGTTTGGGCAGAATCTAACGGCGAAGGGAATGGTTCGATGTTTTATATTGAGTTGCCGATAAGTTAAAAAAGTAAAAATATTTTCCAAAAGCAGGAGAATAATATAGACTAAATTATCTAAAAGGATTATTATTAAAAGGAGATATATTAAGGTTTTGTAGCAATTGTGAAGACAATAAATATAAAAAATATATGGTTAAAAAAGTAAATAAAAAAATTCTTATAGTAGAAGACGACGAGGACTTTATTTCTATACTTAAAACAAAATTTACCGCCGAGGGATTTTCTGTTGTTACCGCCGCAGACGGAGAAGAGGGCGCAAGGCAGGCGGAAAAAGAAAAGCCGGACTTAATTTTTTCAGATGTTTTAATGCCAAAGATGGACGGCGTAGCTATGGCTAAAAAATTGAAAGAATCCGATATTAAAACGCCGATTATATTTTTGACAAACATAAAAGACCAGAATTACATAGAAAGCTTGCAGAAATTGGGCAAGTTCGATTATTTGATTAAATCTGATTTGAGAATCAGCGAAATTGTTGATAAGGCAAAAAAGAAGCTTGGATTGTTATAGGTTTTAATGTTGTTTTTCAACAAAGAATCCGTTATAAAGCGGCTTTTTTGTTGTGTTTGCAATTTATCCACTTTTTGGGCTTATCTTCTATTTGCATTATATGTTATAATTATAAAAAAGGTGCACGACAGCGCAAAGAGCAAAATCATATGAAGGTTGAGTTACAAAAGCTAAAAAAATTTATTTTGGAGGCTGGCTTAATAGATGGAAAAAAATTTGCAGAAGCCATAGACCAAAGCGAAAAATCTAAAAATGGGATTGAAGAGATTTTGGTTTCCGAGGGTTTGATATCGCAAAAAGAGCTGATTAAAATTGAGGCTTATCTTTTGGGTATTCCTTTTATAAATTTAGAGGATGAAACTATTTCGCCCGATGTCTTAAAAATAATTCCTGAATCGATTGCAAGGGCGCATAATATAATCGCCTTCAACAAAAAAGACAACAACCTTGAAGTTGCGATGCTCGACCCGGAAGATTTGAGGATGATTGAGTTTATAAAAAAAACAACTCCTTCCTTAAAAATTTTAGCAAGATTAACCACCCCGGAAGGTATAAAAAATGCCTTATCCCAATATCAAGAGGCCATAGAAATAGAATTTGGAGATATTATGAAAGGTGGCGCGGAGGGGATTAAACACATAAAAGAAGAGGAAATACCCGAAGGGGACGCAAGAGGTAAAGAAGAATTAAAAAAAGCAGCCGAAGAAGTATCTATTATACGAGTTGTTGATACTTTGTTAAAACACGCAATTTTGCAGAGAGCCTCTGATGTCCACATTGAACCCCTGGAAAAAGAGGTTGTTATTCGGTATAGGGTTGATGGAATATTACACGATGTTATCTCTTTGCCAATTACTACCGCTTTGGGTATTGTCGCCAGAATCAAGGTGCTTTCTAATTTAAAACTCGACGAGCACAGGTTGCCTCAAGACGGCAGATTCAAAATTGAGACAGAAGATTTTAAATATTCTATTAGGGTTTCTGTTTTGCCGGTTTTAAATGGCGAAAAAATAGTAATGAGGATGTTGGCCGAAGATACAAAAAGTTACACTTTAGAAGATTTGGGTTTTATGGGAGACATATTGGAAAAAGTCCACGACAGTTTATCAAAAACAACGGGCATGGTATTGATAACCGGGCCTACGGGGTCAGGAAAAACAACTACACTTTACGCAATGATGGAAATTATAAATACTCTTGGGGTGAATATATCCACAATAGAAGACCCGATTGAATATAGAATGCCAAGAATTAATCAAACGCAGGTTAATGATAAAATAGGCTTAACTTTTGCATCTGGATTAAGGGCTCTAGTGAGGCAGGATCCCAATATTATTATGGTTGGAGAAATAAGAGATAGGGAAACAGCAGACTTAGCGGTTAACGCCGCCCTGACCGGACACTTGGTTTTATCAACCCTTCATACTACGGGAGCCGCAGGAGCCATCCCCAGGATTATAGATATGGGTATAGAGCCGTTTTTACTTTCGTCAACTATAAATATAATTATTGCCCAAAGGCTGGTAAGGAAATTTTATGGCGATAAAGAAAAATATAAACTTAAACAGTCAGACTTTGCAAATCTGGAAAAATATTGTGATATAGGAAGAATTACAGAAATATTAAAGCAGGAAAAGATATTAAAGCCCAAAGAAACAATTAAAGATGTGGAACTTTACAGGCCAAAGCCAACCAAAAATTCTTCTTCGGGGTATAAGGGCAGAATCGGGATTTTCGAAGTTTTATCAGTGAATGACGCAATCAAAGATTTAATAAATAGAAAAGCCACAACAACAGAAATAGCCAGGCAAGCTATGCGAGACGGGATGAGAACAATGGTGGAAGACGGCCTTGTTAAAGCCGCTAAAGGGTTAACCTCAATAGAGGAGGTTCTCCGTGTAATAATGGATTAAGCTACAAAAATGGTAAATTTTTCATATAGAGCAAAATCAATCGGCGGGGAGATAAAAACGGGAAATTCGGACGCCAAAAATATAAAAGAGTTAGCCCAAAATTTGAGGGGAGACGGACTGTTTTTGGCGGAGGTTGATTTTAAGACAGAAAACATAAAATCTAAGTTTAACATTCCCCTTTTTTCCGGCAAGGTTTCTATAGCCGAAAAAATGTTAATGACCAGAAATCTTTGGATAATGGTTTCTACGGGACTTCCCCTCGTTAAGGGGTTTTCTATTTTGTCCGCGCAAGCAAAAAGCAAAAGAATGAAAATAGCTCTATTGGATATAGGGCAGGAAACCAGCAAGGGGAAAACTTTATCAGATTCTTTAAGCAAATATCCTGATATTTTTTCCGAGCTTTACCAAAGCATGATACGAGCGGGCGAGGAATCGGGAACATTAGAAGACGCTTTAAGTGTTTTATCGTTGCAGCTGGAAAAGGAAAAAGAAATGAAATCTAAAGTGCAAAATGCGCTGATTTATCCCGGTATTTTAGTTACTACGCTGATTCTTGTTGGAATTTGTTTATCAATTTTCGTGCTTCCAAAACTTAATAATTTTTTTGTAGGACTGCATGCAAATTTGCCCCTGACGACCAGGATAATATTGGGTTCCGGAGATTTTTTCCTGAAGTATTGGTATCTTTTAGCCATAGGAGTTGTTGTTTTAATTTTCGTTTTTTCAGCACTAATTAAAACAAAAAAAGGAAGATTTATTATAGATACGACATTATTAAAAATTCCACTTGTTTCTTCCTTGGTAAAAAAAAGCAATACGGCCGCGTTAATCAGGTCATTGAGCTCTCTTTTGTCTGCGGGCGTTTCTTTAGTAAGGTCTCTGGAGATAACCGCAGGGACTGTAAATAATTTTTATTTTAAACAAGCATTGTCAGAGGCGTCTAAAAAAATAGAAAAAGGAGAAAAATTATTTAGCAGTTTAAAAACCCATCAAGATATTTTTCCTTATGGCACAACCGAAATGATTGAAATTGGAGAGGAAACGGGTAAAACTTCTTTAATTTTGAAAAAATTGGCGGAGTTCTACGAGGAAGAAGTGTCCAACGTAGCGGAAAATTTATCTGCAATAATTGAACCGGTTTTACTGGTCGTTATCGGGCTAGCGGTCGGAGTTTTCGCAGTTTCCATAATGGGACCGCTATACTCGGTCTTGGGCACGATATAAAATTTATAAACATTTTGGCTTGCAGACTCAAAATTAATGCGTGGATATGAATAAAAATAACAACGCTGGATTTACCCCGTTAGAAGTTTGCGATGGAATAATATCGCGCTAAAAGTCCGGCGGGATTTTTAGCGCCAAAAATTAGCGATTAAATTATTAAATGATTACAAAAAAATATTTTAAGAATGGCAAACTTCTAACGGGGTTTACTTTAATTGAAATAATTATTGTGATCGCGATTTTGAGCGCCATAGCGGCAATAGTTGTTTTTAATTTTCCCTTTGTCAAGAAAAAATCAGACTTAGATAACAGCGTTAAAGAGTTTGTAAGCGTGTTAGAGCTTGCCAGGAACAAAACTATTTCGTCTGAAGGCGACAGCCGGTACGGAGTCCATCTAAATACCGCGGTCTCGCCCAATCAGTATGTATTATTTAAAGGGGAAAGTTATGCGGATAGAGACGTTCCTGCTGATGTAATATACTGCTTGCCTGACACAACTGAATTTTATGATATTAATTTGGGCGAGGGAAACGAAATAGTTTTTGACAGGCCGGGCGGCGGAGTAGAAAATTCCGGAAGCGTTTCTGAGAGGATTAAATCAGATGCCGCTTTAAATAAAACCGTTTATATCGCAAGCTCCGGTCTTGTAAGCTTCAACTTGCCGGTGACTCCGCCAGGATCTAACAGGGTTATAGATTCAAGGCATGTTTATTTTAACTACAGCAGAACCATCGACACCGTAAACGAAAATATAATATTAACTTTTGATGGCACTATAACAAAAACAATTCCGATCAGTTCTAATTTATCCGGGGGAGAGATAGAATGGAGTGGAGTTTTTGACGTCGGAGGAGAAAATCAGGCGTTATCAATCAAGACTCATAGTTTAAATAATCCAGATATGTATTTTAGCATCCACAGAGACAGGAGATATAATAATAAGAGCCTCAAAATTACAATTTCTGGGGACAGCTCGGGAAGTCTTGCGGAGTATCCGGCAGACGGCACAGATGCTAATTTCTCGTCAGCTTATGTTTCCGGTTTTATAAAAATATAAATGATTAAAGAAAAAAATATCGATTCTATAAGCATGGCAAAAAAAGAAAACTTCGGCTTTATGCTTTTGGAAATAATAATATCAATAGCCATTATTACTATTGTTTTTGTGACCTTGTCCGGCATAGGAGTACTGGTCATAAATACTTCGTCTTCGATACGGAACGAAACCAAGGCAGATTTTTTGATGAAGGAAGAGTTCGAGGCTGTGAGAAATTTTCGCGATGGAACCACGTGGGCGACAGACGGCCTTGGCGCAGTAAACACGGGCAGCGGGAATCCATATTATTTAACAAATAATTTAGGCAACTGGGCACTTGTTTCTGGAACAGAAATAGACGGTGTTTTTACAAGGAAAGTTATTTTTGATAAAGTTTCCCGCGATCCGGTCACTCACGATATCGAAGACATCTATAATCCAACAAATAATGATAGCGATACCAGAAAAATCACAGTAATAATTACGTGGCAAGGAAAAACATCTCAAGTTGTTTCATATTTTACTAATTGGAAATGATGATTAAAAAATTTTTAAATAAATTCATCCGTGCCGGAAAAAACGCGTGTCATGGGGTTATTGACGGAAAAAAACATTGGAGAGGATTTTCACTTTTAGAAGTTTTGGTTTCCATTGCAATTTTCTCTATAATTCTGTTGGTGGTGTCTTTATTTTTTTCTTCGATGAACGCGTCTAATTCAAAAACAAAAGTTGATGCTGACGCATTGGAAAATGCGCAAAAAGCCATCGAGGAGATAGCGTATGAAATAAGGGGAGCTAAAAGCATTTATACTCCTACAACTACAGCGAGCCAGCTTTCATTGGAAACATCGAGATATTTGCCACCCGGAGAAGACAATACTTTTATTGATTTTTTCTTGTGCGGTTCTGTGGTTTGCCTGAAAAAAGAATTCCAAGAACCAATTGCCCTAACATCAGATTCTGTGGATGTAACAAGCCTTGAATTCTCACAAATTTCAACCGGAGGGGCGCCCTCTGGGCCATCGTCAGTGCAGATAAATATAACGGTTAGTTCTGCGGCCGGAGAAAATTTTTCTTCGGTAAGCCTTACGTCAACAACATCTTTAAGAAATTATTAACCCCGCTAAAAATTTGAACACACAAGAAAAATCAATGAATAAAATTGTAAATAGTCAAAAGGGGTACGTCATCTTAATGATTACATTTTCCATAATGATAATTATGTTAACTATGGCTATGGCCGTAAGTTTTTTAACAGCCAACAGACAAAAAAACATCACTAACACCGTCAAATCAACTCAGGCGTATTATGCGGCTGAAGCAGGAATAGAAGACGCTTTATTAAGATTAAAAGAGGCGCCCCAGACGCTATCTCTTTCTTATAATTTAAATGTTAATAATGCGGCCGTTGCCGTTGATATTCTAAACGCCATTGGCGCATCAAAAACTATAACCGCGCAAGCTAACAATAAAGACGTAAATAGAAAAGTGCAGGTAGTCTGCAGTATAGGCAACAGCTTAAACGCCTCTTTTTACTATGGGGTAGAAGTAGGAGCGGGAGGTCTCGTGATGAATAATGGAAGCAAAGTGATGGGAAATGTTTTTTCTGCCGGAGATATTTCTGGTTCAGGAATTATTGATGGAGACGTTGTAGTCTCTGGAAACGGGCATAGCATAAAAGGAGTTACTGTTAATAAAAATGCCATGGCATATAGTTGTTTGTCTCCTGCAATAATCAAAGGAAGTCTGGTTTATGTGACCGGCGGTTTGCATACTTGTGCAGTAAGTGGCACAACTTCTACGCAATCAGAGGAAATTTCAGAGCAGCCATTACCGATACCTCAAAGCCAGATCAACGATTGGAAGGCCGGGGCAGCAGCGGTTCAAGTTTTTACCGGGAATAAAACCATTAGCGGCAATCAGACATTAGGCCCCATTAAAATTACAGGCAATTTAACCATAAGAAACAATGCTAAACTTAATATGACAGGCACCGTGTATGTAGCCGGCAATATATCTATAAGTAATAATTCCACCGTAAAATTAGACAGTTCTTACGGGTCGCTGGGCGGGGTACTTGTGGCCGACGGAACTATACATCTTAGCAACAACAACACGTTTTCCGGATCGGGCCAGCCGGGAAGCTACCTGCTAGTTCTTTCAATTAACACTTCAGACGACGCCATATCTATTAGCAACAATGTATCCGGAGGGGTTTTTTATACAAGCGCCGGAGGGCTTGATGTCTCTAATAATGTCTCCCTTATTGAGGCAACAGGATACAAAGTTATAATGCAGAACAATTCCACAATAGAATATAGCAGCGGAGTGGTGAATATTTATTTTACGTCTGGGCCGGGAGCCGGCTGGGAAGTGGCGAGCTGGCAAGAATATTAACCCCATTAGAAGTCTAGATTAAGTAGGAAAAAAAATAAAGTGGCACAAAAGATGGCTGTAGTCGGGGTTATTAACGAGTCTACAAAAATATTTTTGTTCAAGACTTCTAATGGGGTAAATTTTATATTTTACATAAGCAGATATTAATACTATAATTATATTATAAGCGACGGAAAATTTATTTATTTTACGCGCGTTCACTTAAAAGTTGAAAGATGGCATTTCTAGATTTAAAATATAAAATATTTGGTTTAGATATAAATGATTTGTCTTTAAAAATTGTAAAGCTTAAAAAGAAGAGCAGGGGATTTGCTTTAGCTTCTTTTAACGAAGCAAAAATAGCGCCCAGTATTATAAACGACGGAGTAATAGAGGACGAAGAAGCTTTAGCTAAAATTATAAAATCAGCTTATAGCACAGTTAAAGGCGAAAAAATAAAAACAAAATATGTAGTTGCTTCCCTGCCGGAGGAAAAGTCTTTTTTACAAGTAATTCAGATGCCGAGAATGAGCAAAGAAGAATTAAATCTGGCCGTACCCCTTGAAGCAGAAAATTATATCCCTATGCCGATCAGCGAAGTTTATTTGGATTTTCAAGTCATTTCTCCGCTCAAAGATTATTTAAATTATCTTGAAGTGCTGATTGTCGCCATGCCTAAAAAAATCGTCGATTCTTATATTTCTTGTTTTAAAAAAGCCGGCCTCGTGCCGATAATTCT
>Ga0268285_1001650_pt1 | contig 10469 bp, 11 predicted proteins | sample saktaG_2_FD_190144 | JGI IMG/M metagenome (GOLD analysis project Ga0268285, IMG submission 190144) | Saline water microbial communities from Sakinaw Lake, British Columbia, Canada - sak_2013_06_06_120m | ecosystem: Environmental > Aquatic > Non-marine Saline and Alkaline > Saline ... | reverse complement strand
AAACAGTTCTTGGACAGTCTGCTTTTTTACTCCCCACTGCTATGGCATTTATAGTCAAAAAAATAAGGGTAATTTGCTTTCAAACAAATTACCCTTAAAGAGATTGAGCCGGCGGCACTATTTTTGCCCTCCGGGCATATTCTTCCGCCAATTTCTGAAGCTCTCTGGCCTTTTCTTTTTCTAAATCCAATTTCGCCATTATTTCATCAATGGCTATCTTGGCTACGAAAGCGGCAAAAATCGGCGCACTTTCCAAAACCCTTTCGGCAAAATCAGGAATCCCACAAGTGGGAGCAAAAATGGTTTTGAAGGCCCCCAAAGCCGCTTCATTATTACCATCCGCCATTTCGCTTTTAATTGAGCTTATTAAAAGGCTTAATCTAAGCTCATTTTGAAATGACTTGCCGCTGGCTTTTGGTAATCCACCAACTTCGCTTTTCCCCGGCTTTTTTGGCCCATCCGGGGGATTTACAAAATTAACTCTCATGAGTTTTCCTTTCACTATTAAAAAAGAACAAATTTATTTTTAGCTTTTTATATTATCACGTTTATCACTTCGTGTCAATTAAAAAACACCGAACTTCAATAAATTGGTGCTTTTTAAATAATTTTCTAACCCTGATAAATCTTCCCGGCTTTATAGTTTTTTATAATCCCTTCCGTGTTGTCGAGCATTTTGGCCGGCAAATTGTCCAGACTATACCACTCCCATTTTTGGCACTTGTCCGGTTCCATTATTTTCGGCTCACCGCCATTATATTTAGCTTTAACCCCTAAGCCAAGATAATGCTTATCATCTGTTTTTATATAACGTAATTCATCATAAACTGATATCAGCTCAAATTCTTCCACTTCTAAATCGGTTTCTTCTTTTATTTCACGTTTAGCAGTTTCAAAAACGGTTTCTCCAAAATCCAGATGCCCACCCGGAAAGCTCCATTCCCCAGCTCCATGCGAACCCTGGCGCAGGCCTAAAAGCACTTCGCCTCTTTCATTTTGTATCATTACGCCGATGCCGATGCGCGGATAAGGCCATTTTGAATTGGTTCTTATTTTTTCTATTTCTTCTTTAGTTAATCCTTCCATATTACTTTTTTATTAATTTAAATTCCCAAAAACGAGCACTTTTATAATAATGGCCTTCCATTGCTTTTTTTAGTTTAGTAATATTAACCAATCTCCATTTCGGCTCATTCCTGCCTGGGTCAATTAATCTGACTTTACTGCCTTTTAAATAAACTCTGTCTATCACTGACAAATGCCCTCCATCATTACCACGTCCATACAATTTTTTATAATTGAAGCAAACTAAAATATCTTTATTCCGCTTTTCCGCCATAGCTAAAAAATCCCTAAAATCATTAATATCTTTAAATTTGTTTATAGGATGAAATTTTATTTCTAAAGGTATTTTTAAGAGTTTAAACACTTTATTAGGTTCATATCTTTTGAAATAACCTCTTGTGCCATATCCGGCTGGCGGTCTTTTGCCGATTGCCACTTTCCAAAAATATCTTTTGTCCTTTTTAGGTACGATTAAACCTAGGTAATGGCCCAATAATTCCTGAGATATTAAGGGGATATTATGGCGGTACATAATCATTAATATACAGGTTGGTACACAGCACCAAGGTTGTTGCGTAAACGGAACATAACGTGTGTCTTTTGGAATAATATTTTTCATAAAGTTATGCGTTCCACGTTATGCGCCCGCCTGCCGGCGAGACAGGTTATGCGACTAAAACCGCTTCAGCCATTTTAAAACCGCCCAGGCAACCATACCGCCAGCTACGGCCGTGGCAAATTGCGGCCAGCTCATCATCTGCGCCACCTTGATGGTCAATTCCTGCTTGATAAGTAGCCGGCCGATAAGATTCACGCTAGCCAGCAAAAATAAAAACTTTAAACCGGCCCCAATTAAAACTCCCGGCCAATAACCACGGGCTTCATTTTTGTTCTGGTTATAAATCCGCTCAATGCTTAAAACAAAAATAACATTACTTATCATAATAAAGGGTACAACCGGCGCTAAAATCGCCGGCAAGAGCCCCCCGGCCAAAGCCATTAAAGAAGGAATTAGGCAAACTACCAAAGCGCTGCGGATCCCCACTAAAAATAAGGTTAAAATCAAGATGGCGTTTATAACCGGACCAGTTATCCATTGGATATGAATAAAAAATGGCAAAAGCGTAGCCACCCCGGCCAGGCCAAGAAACTGGGCTATAGCCCGGACATTAACGCGAGCCATACTTTGTTCTTGAATATAAAGCATATTTTTATTGATTTCTAATTCCTCCCGCCACTTTATTATAATTTATAGTGGGCGGGATCCCGCTAAAGCGGTGATAATTCACCTAGTAATCAGAAATCCAAAATCCAAAATTACAAATCACAAATAATATCAAAATTCAAATAGTTAATTCTTTAAACCGTTTTGAATTTAATTATTGTGATTCCTGCCTGCCGGCAGGCAGGTAATTGGAATTTGAGATTTTGAATTTGTAATTTGTTCTGGTTAGATTGAAATTTTTCCCTAATTTCTCTTCTTATACCCCGTATGCAAAACCTGATATTCTAATTTATCCTGCTCCTTTAACCAGACCAAGGCTTCTAGAACTCCCTTATTCTCATGGGCTTTTCTTATTTTCTTGCTTTTATCCAGCTTATACAAAGCGGCGATTCTTTTTTTTCTTATTTCGTCCGTAGTGGGAATCGGCTGCCCGCCGCCGCCAATACAGCCCCCCGGGCAGGCCATAACTTCTATATAATCATATTTTCCTAAATTGTCTATAACCGGCTCTATATTACCAATACCATTAACAACTGCCACCCGTAACTTTTTGTCAGCGACAGAGGCAATAGTTTCCTTCACCCCTCCCAGCCCGCGTATTTCTTTAAATTCAAGCCGGGTTTTACAAATTTTTCCTTTGTTTTTACCGCAAGCTAAAAATTGAGCGGTACGCAAAGCTGATTCCATTACCCCGCCACTGCCGCCGTAAATAGCCCCCGCTCCACTATACTCTCCCAAAGGATTATCAGCTTTGCTGGACTTCAAATTAGAAAAACTGATATTATTCTTTTTTAAAAGCCAGGCGAACTCTCTGGTGGTTAAGACATAATCAACCGGATACAAACCTCTTACTTTTAATTCCTTGCGAGTAGCTTCAAATTTCTTAGCTGTGCAAGGCATAACAGAAACCACTATAATGTCTTTTGGTTTAATATTCGTCTGGTTTGCCCAATAGGTTTTTATTACTCCGGCACTATGGATATGAGGACTGCGGGCAGTAGTTAAATTGGGAATTAATTCTGGATGATAAAATTCAACATATTTTACCCAAGCCGGACAACAAGAAGTAATCATTGGCATAACCCCCTTATTTTTTATTCGTTCTAATAATTCCTGCGCTTCCACCATGGTCGTAACATCAGCCCCGAAATTTACGTCAAAAATATAATTAAAACCCAGTTCCTTTAACCCGGCCACGACTTGGCCAGTTAAAATTTTCCCATAAGGCCCGCCCAGACTCGGCGAGGCTGGCAGATTGAATTCTTCGCCAATACTAACCCTAATTGAGGGGGCAAATTGAGCAACAACAATCTTTTTTTTATCAGCCAAAACTTTTTCCACCATTTCCCACTGGCTTTGTTCCTGGGCCGCGCCGACCGGGCAATGAACCGCGCATTGTCCGCAATAAATGCAATCTATCTTTTTATTTTTAACCGGCACTACTTCCTGATCAACCCCCTTTCCTTTTAACTCCAAATAATTAATATTCTGCAAAAGCGAACAGGCATCAAGGCAATTGCGGCAATCAATACATTGGGTCCCGTCAATTTCCACGGCATTGGCGAATCTATAAATTTTTCTCCTGCTTTTCCGGTCAGGAAACCGTTTAATTTCTATTTTATATCTTTCTGCTAAACCCAAGAGGCCGCAATGGACATTCCAGATACAAGTCGGGCATTTTTCAATATGTTCGGCAAAAATGAGTTCAATATTAAGATTACGCGATTTTTTGACTCTCTCCGTATCAGTCCATATTTCCATACCATCCCTCACTATCTTTTCACAGGATAGGGAAAGTTTTTTTTCTCCCTTAATTTCTACTACGCAAATTCGGCAATTGCCCTTAACGGGAAAATCCGGATGATAGCAAAGCCCGGGAATAAAAATTCCGTTCTCCCGCCCTGCTTCCATTATGGTTTTATCCGGAGAACAGATAATCTTTTTATTATTAATTTTTATTTTAATTTTTTTCATACATAAAAAGCTATTAGACAGACAACTAGAAATTTGGCCACAGATTACACAGATTAAACTGATTACTTCTCTGCTTAATCTGTGTAATCTGTGGATTATTATTGTTTAAAACATTCTCCAATAATCTTTTTATCCAGCCCCTTGAAATTTATCTTATTTCCCGGCATTTTTGCCAAAACATTATTTACGTATGATTTAATCGGTATCGGCACCACGCAACCCAGGCCGCAAAACGAGATTTCTTCTAAATTATTAAGCAAGTCAACAAAAAGCCGCCAATCTGAATTAGGCAAATCCATTATTTCTCTTAGACGATAAACTCCTTCCCGGCAAGGCGTGCATTTCCCGCAGGACTCGTTAAGGAAGAAATCAAGCCAGCCCTTTATTAAATTCTCCGGCTTATGTTTTAAAACACTATAAACGGTAATTGAGCCGGCGCCGCTGGCTGGTCGCCTCAATTGGCTGCTGTCTAAAACCTCCCCCGAGCCTTCTCCGCCCACTTGGATAAAAAAAGGAAACTTTGGATAATTCTTAGTTTCCTTTAATATTTTTTCAATTGTCCAGGACTGCGGGAAAGAAAAAACTCCAGTCCACAAACAATCACCGCTTATAGTATAAAATCTCTCTTTCTTACATCGATTCGACATCACCAAGCTGACATTATAAAAAGTTTCCACATTATTTATCAAAGTCGGGCATCCCCAAAGTCCGCTCGTTGTAGGAAAAGGCGGACGCAGTCTCGGTTCAATCCGCCTGCCTTCTATGGCGTTAAGTATTGAACTTTCCTCCCCGCCGATATAGCCGGAATCAATCGGCTTGATAAAAAACTCAATCAACGCCTTCCCTATTATTTTAGCTAAATTTTTATTAAATTTCTTATAATAATTATGGTTAATATAAATATAGGCCTTCTCAGCCCCTAAAAAATCAATGGCTTTTTTCATGCCATCAACCACTTCCTTGGAAAAATTCTCTAAAATATAACTGTCTTTCGCCACCCCGGGTTCGCCTTCAGAGGCGTTGCAGACTACATATTTATTCGCGCCCTTAGCTTTCTTAACCGCCTCCCATTTATCCGCCGTGGGAAAACCAGCTCCGCCCCGACCGACCAATCCGGCTTTTCTGATTTTATTAAGAATATCCATAAAAAAATAAAACTTCTAATTACTAATATCTAATTTCCGAATTAATTTATTAAGTTTATTAGTTTATTAGTTTATTGCGCTATGCATTGAAGATGGAAATAATAAATTAATAAATAGCGAAGCGGTAATAAATTAATAAATTATTTTAGAAATTAAATTTTCTAAACCTTAGATGCATTAAATTAACCTCTTCCTGCCTATATATTCACACAGTTCGGCTAACCTAGACGAGTATCCCCACTCATTATCATACCAAGCCACCACTTTGACTAAGTCTCCGCCGATTACTTTGGTTAGGGGCAAATCCACAATCGCGCTGGCTGGGTTGCCGATAAAATCCGAGGAAACCAACGGCTCTTCCGTTACTTCCACAATATTTCTGTATTTAGCGCTGCGTGAGGCTTTTTTGAAAACCTGGTTTACTTTTCTCTCTTCCACCTTTTTATTGGTTATGAAAACAATATCGCATAAAGAAACTACCGGCGTCGGCACCCTTATAGCCAAACCGTCAAATTTCCCTTTTAGGGAAGGGATAGTTTTAGTGGTGGCCATGGCCGCGCCGGTTGTGGTCGGCACAATATTAGCGGCCGCGGCCCGGGCTCGGCGCAAATCCTTATGCGGCCCGTCCACAAGATTCTGGTCAGCCGTGTAGGAATGAACCGTAGTCATAATGGCTTTTTTAATGCCAAAATTCTGCCGAATAATATCAACTACCGGCGCCAGGCAATTCGTCGTGCAGGAAGCCATGGAAATGATTTTATCGCTTTTCTTTATTTTATTTTCATTAACTCCCAAAACAATAGTCTTGACGCTTTCCGATTTGGCCGGAGCCGAAATTATCACTTTCTTCGCCCCGGCTTTAAGATGAGCTGCCACTTCTTCTTTTTTTGTAAACCGGCCGGTGCATTCCAAAACAATATCCACCCCTAATTCCCGCCAAGGCAGCTTAGCCGGCTCCTTTTCCGCCAGCACCCTATATTTTTTCCCGGCCACAATTAAGTTATCATTCTTATAACCAATACCTGCTTTATTTTTACCATAACAGGTATCATGCTTTAGCAGATGGGCCAAAGTCCCAACATCGGTTAAATCGTTTATGGCGACAATTTTATTTTTTACCCCTCTTCCCAAAAGGGCTTTAAAAGCGGTCCGACCAATTCTCCCAAACCCGTTAATTGCGATATTCATAGTATTTTAAAATTAATTATAAATATTAAACATATTAACGGCTAACTTGCCCGCCGTAGTCCTTAAGCGTAGCCGAGGGACGAAGGTGGGAGCCGTTAATCGCAATATTTACCCCGTTAGATATTTTTAAATTAATTATATAAACATTATAGCATAAGATAAAAAGAAATAAAAAAACACCCCGGGTTTATCCCGTAGGCATTTTTTACTTGTCCCCCTTGTAAAGGGGGGAATAAGGGGGTTAAAATTAACCTCCCCTACCTTCCTTTAGAAGAAGGGCTTTTTCTTATTTCTGTTTAAATCCACTTCCACTACTACCCCCTCTTCCCCCTTCTCTCCCGGAAACTGAACGTTTACCGATTGCTTTAATATATGATGACCGACAACTGTCCCCTTCTTACCGTCAACATTAACTTTAGTCCCAAGAAGAGGCATATTCTTGGCTAATTCTTCATAGCCCTTTTCTTCAAAAGCCAGGCAACACATTAAGCGGCCGCACATGCCGGAAATGCGTTCACTGCCGCGATGGACAACCTGCTGGACTTCGGCCATTTCCGAAGTTATTGAAGCCAAATCCCCTAAAAATCTTTTACAACATAATTGCCGACCGCAAGGACCATAATCGCCTTTTATCTTAGCTTCGTCTCTGATCCCGATCTGATGCAGCCTTATCGTTTTATTAAAATGGCGGGTTAAATCTTTCACTAATTCGCGGAAATCAACCCGGCCGTCGGCAATAAAAGCAAAAGTCACTTTTGCGCCGTCAAAAGAAAAATTAACGTCAACCAGCTTCATTTCCAGCTTATTTCTTTCCACCATCTTCCGGCAATATTCTAAAGCTTCCTCTTTATCTTTTGCACTGGCTCTCTTTTCTAAATCAAGGGAAGTGGCTTTTCGCATCACCGGCTTTATAGTCTTTCTGGCTTCTTGGGGCTTGTCTTCCCCCTCGCCTTCTCCCCCGTTTTCTTTATTAGAAATTTTCTCTTCCACTATTTCCCCTTCTGCCATCTCGGCGAAGCCGACGACTTTTCCTATTTCCAGGCCCAGATCAGTCTTAACAATAACATTATCGCCTTCAATTAAAGCCAAATTATTCTGGTCAAAATTATATACCTTATCCCAGGGGGCAAATTGTACTTGAACTACACGCATAGTAATCCTAATTAATCCGAATAACATCCGAATGTTCCGAATTAATTATTATCTTTTAAACATTGAGGTATTTAATACCCTTTTTGCTTTTATTGTGACTTGCCTAAAATTCACAATTATTCCTAATTCCTTATTTGACGATACTAAATAACGCTGAACCTGAAAATAATCGTCTTTTGTTATAATTGTCTTAGTTTTAAACTCAATAATAATTTTATCACCAACTATAAAATCAATAATATTTCTCCTCCCTTTCTCCCCGTTAAATGATGGGGGTAATGCATATTCCCTTAAATAAGCAATACCGTCCCTCTTCAATAATTCCTCAAAATAATCTGCATATTGTTTCTCGTTCCTATATCTCCCTAAATTATTATGAGTTTCAAATAACAAACTATTAATTTTATACGATAATTCTGGATATAATATATTTCTATTTTTTAGCATAAGCCCTCCTTCTAAAAAATATAATTTTAACGAATCGTAATAAAAAATATTCGGAGCATTCGGAAAAAATTCGGATTAATTCGAATTATAAACTATACCTAATAAATCCCTTCACTTTTACATCCCCTAAAATATCCTTCACTTTCTTTTTATCGTCTTTTATATATTCCTGTTCTACGAGGCAGGTTTCCTCAAAATATTTATCTAATTTTCCGATAATTATCTTATCAATTATCTGCTCCGGCTTGCCCCCTTTTACTAAACTCGCCCGGTAAATCTCTTTTTCTTTCTCTATTTCCTCGGCTGGCACTTCTTCGGGTTTTAAATATTGGGGGTTAGCTGCCGCTATCTGCATCGCTATATCTTTGGCCAGTTCATTCTCTCCCGTCTTATTTAAACTCAATAAAACCCCAATCCGGCCGCCGGCGTGGGAATAAGCCGCGACGGTAGCGCCGGTTATAATAGCAAATCTTTTAATTCCTAATTTTTCTCCGATAGTTCCGCTTAAATTGTCTAAATTTTCCTTCACAGTGCCATTATCCAGATTAAGGTTGAATAATTCTTCCACTCCCCCCGGCTTCTTTTCTTTTATAAGGTTAAAAATCGCCTTAGTTAATCCCAGGAACTTTTCATTGCGGGCGACAAAGTCAGTTTCCGAATTCATTTCTAAAATATAGCCTTCATTGCCCGACGCATTCACATCAACTATAATCACGCCTTCGCGAGTTTCACGGCCGCTTCTTTTAGCCGCTTTGGCAATTCCCTTTTTCCTCAATATTTCTACGGCTTTCTCAATATCGCCCCCGGATTCTTCCATGGCTTTCTTGCAGTCAACCATACCGGCCCCGGTTTTCTCGCGAAGCTGTTTTATATCCTCCATTTTTATTTCCATACTATTTTAACTTATTAAGCTATTAAGTTTATTAATTCTTATCTTTTCCCGCTTCTTGTTTGCCCTCCTCTATCGCTTCCTTAACTAAAGCGAGGATCATCTTTATCGTTTTAGTAGCGTCATCATTCGCCGGGATAACATAATTAATCGGCTCGGGATTGGCATTAGTGTCGCAAACGGCGACAATTGGAATATTTTTCTTTCTGGCTTCCTCCACCGCGGTTTTCTCTTTTTTAATGTCCCAAACAAACAAAGCGTCCGGCAATTTATTCAAACCGACTAAACCTCCGACTTTTATTTCCAACCTGCCAATTTCCTTATCAAAATCCACTCTTTCTTTTTTGGTATATTTCTCTAATTTTCCCGTCTGTTTTTTATCAACTAAATCCTGATATTTTTTTATTGTCTTTTTAATAATAAAAAAATTAGTCAGACATCCGCCAAGCCATTTCTCTGACACGTAGGGCATGCCCGTTTCCTCGGCCATTTTCTTTAAAGGACTTTTAACCTGATTTTTGGTCCCAATAAATAAAACAACCTTGCCTTCGCTGACCAGCTTTTTTATAAAATTTAAAGCCGCCTCCAGCATTACCTGCGTCTTTGTCAGATCAATAACATAAACGCCTTTTCTGGAAGTAAAAATAAAAGGCTTCATTTTTGGATGCCAGCGGCTGGTGTGATGTCCGAAGTGCATACCAGCTTTAAGCATCTCTTCTAAACTTGGAATTTTTACCATAGTTTTTCTTTTTTTGCCTCTATTCTGCAAAAATCCCGAGTACTCGGGACAAAGAAAAATAGCAGAATATGAGAGATTATTTAATAAAATTATCAGCCACGAATACTGTATACGAATACATCCGCATTAGTCCGCATTAGTCCGTAAAAAGAAAAAATGGCTATTCGCCATATAAGTAAACTATAACATCATCAAAAAAATGTCAAGTACAAGAATAATTTCTAATTTCCAAAAATAAAAAGTTAATTGTTAATTGCCCGCCCCGCTTCGCTTGGCGAGGCCGGGGTCAAATGTTAATTGTCAAAAACAAACTTTCCCACAAAGTCAGTAGCCGACACGGCTCCGAATTTGCGGGAATCAATTGAATCGCCGATATTATCCCCAAAGATTAAAAATGCATCTTGCGGGATATGCCCGTTTTTTATATATAAACCCATCATTTTTTTTTCCTTTTCCGTAAATGTATATTCCTGCCCAACGGAATTTTTCATAATTTCATCATTGATTTTTAACCGGCCGCCAAAAATTTCCACCTTGTCAGCTCCCATAGCTTTAACAACCTTTATTAAAGAATTTTCACTGCCTCCATAATTATAAGCGATAACATCGCCTCTTTCCGCCGAATAGCCGCATTTATAATAATTT
>Ga0268285_1001648_pt1 | contig 10478 bp, 8 predicted proteins | sample saktaG_2_FD_190144 | JGI IMG/M metagenome (GOLD analysis project Ga0268285, IMG submission 190144) | Saline water microbial communities from Sakinaw Lake, British Columbia, Canada - sak_2013_06_06_120m | ecosystem: Environmental > Aquatic > Non-marine Saline and Alkaline > Saline ... | reverse complement strand
GAGATACTCTTCCACCGACTGGCGTCCCTTCTGAAACTTGGCCTCCAACTCTATCTCGACTTTTGTACCCCTTTCGACCGGCCAGTCCACGGTTTCATCCACAATAATACGAGGCTCGTTCCTCTTGGTATCGATCTCAAGTTCGTAGTGATGTGCCGGTTTGTTGCGCGAGGTTTTCGATATGATGGATATGGGCTTGCCCGTGGTGAGTTGTCCGTACATGCCGGCCGCGGATATTCCTATGCCCTGCTGGCCCCGAGACATCTTAAGCCGGTGAAATTTCGATCCGTAAAGAAGCTTGGCGAAAATCTTGGGTATCTGCTTCTTGAGGATGCCCGGCCCGTTGTCTTCGATAGTTACTATAAACCGGTCTTCCTCCTTGCCGGGCATGATCACCACCTTGACCTCCGGCAGGATCCCCGCTTCTTCGCACGCGTCCAGGGAGTTGTCGACTCCCTCTTTTATGGTTGTCAGCAGGGCCTTGCGAGGATTGTCGAAACCGAGAAGGTGGCGGTTTTTTGTGAAGAACTCCGCAACGGATATCTCACGTTGCCGACTTGCCATCTCTTCGGCTGTGGAATGACGGGGAATATCTTTCTTCGCTGGAGTTTCTTCGGCCGGTTTCTTAACTGGCTTCTTAGCCGATTTCCTGGCTGCTTTCGCTAACTTATGCTCGGCCTTCTTCGTTACTCCACGCTTCTTCTTTACCTTCTTAGTAACTTTGGTCTTCGATTTTACGCTCTTCTTCCTTGCTTTTCCCATAGGCTCAGTTCCTTCGTCATATGTTGGGATCGGGCCAGACGGCATCGGCCATATCTCATGCTATGGACATGTGCAAACCGGCCCAGTTTTGCAACATCTGAAGATAACAAAGAGGAGCCTCTACGTCAAGCCTGCATTACCAAAGTAATCGTCGGAATTCGTCCTCTGGAGCTGTTAAAGAAAAGACGTCGGTTTGGGCTGGAGTGCTTCGCGCCGTGCTCCATGGTGCTGTAACCGCGGTCGCCGCTACAAAAGCCCGTAGAAACTCCCGCCGAGTGGAGATTGCCATGTTCTGGTCCTTTCATAGAGAGTCAGGATGCGACTCATCGTCCATATTTTCACGTTTCGAACAACCATCTGAGTATTATCGATCTAACCACATTCAGATGTCTGGAAATCTTTGCGGATATGGGCGGCTCTGTCGAAAATCTCTTGCCTGCTAATGCCGGCTTCATCATACATAGCGAAGATATTGTCGTCGGGAGTTTCCGGAGGTACGGTATGAGAAGCGGCAAAAATGTAGCCGCCACCATCAGTGGTCATTCCTTCGAGCAATTCGGCTGTCGCTTTGCGGACCTGATGCGCTGTGCCGTTGGGCAGGACTCCCTGTGTGTCCACACCACCCATAAACGCAAGATCCTTACCGAACTGCTTCTTCAGTTCCAGGGGATTCATACCGGGACAGTTGCACTGAATTGGGTTCAGCACGTCCACGCCGATTTCAATCAGGTCCCCGATTATGGGTCGAATAGCACCGCAGGAGTGGAACGCTACGCAAAGACCGTGTCTGACGCCCACCTCAGCATTCTGCTTCAAGAAAGGCTTGACCATTTGCCGCCAGATATCAGGGCTCATTAGCATAGAACACTGGCCGGCAGCATCGTCACCAAGCCAAAGCCAATCCAGATCAAATCGCTGACAGGCCGCCTCCGAAAGCGCTATGGAAAACTCTGTAGATCGCTTTAGCATTTTTTGCGTCAAATCAGGATTGAGTGCGATCTCCAGCAATGTCTTTTCCATGCCGCGCAGACGCCAGTACATTTCAAAAACACAGGGCGACACGTCACAACCTACGAAGTAGTCATCTTTGAATTCCATCACCGGCTTCATCAGGTTTACGAGTGAGTCAATTCGGTCGAATGGAAACTTATACTGCAAGAGCTGCTGTTCGTCGGCATCGACAAGAGGGTATTTGGAAATTTGATTGAAGCCATCAATGCGAGTCCACTCTATTGCCCAGTCATCGACATGTGACTGGCCATCGTGTTCGTGTACAATCCCTTCCATCGCATGATTATTACTCACCCATGCCTGGCGGATATCATCTCCCATAGCCAATGGTACATATTTAGCGGGAATTTCAAGCAGTTTTCCCAGCCTCCTGGCGGTTTGGGGGTGATACCACATGAAAATGGGAACGCGATCCGTAGATTGTCGTTCCAGCGCTCTGTGTACTCGTTCTTTCGAAGTCATAAACGTGGTATTCAATTGATTCCGAGGATCAATATTGGTTTCTTAACCGGCTTCAATTCTATTTCCGCAAGACCGCCGGCTTGATTGTCCAGGCTTGCAGTTTGGCAATTTCCATCATACGGGGAGCGTCAAAACCTTTCGGGAAGATTACCCATCCCCAAAGGCCGGGAGAATCGTCAGCAACGTACTGTTTCGCCTCCAATTCTCCCTGCCGCATCGGGATATTTCCCGAATAGTGTTCTTCTGCAACCAATGACGCCAGCGTGACGGTAAAATCCTCCGGGCGTATAGGCTCGCCAGCCACCCATATTATGGACGGCAGTTGTTTTGTTCCGTGAACAATATCAAGCAGCTCCCGGGCGGCTTGCTGGATCGCCTCCCACCTGAATGTGCCCTCAGTCACGAACCGCTGCGGCGCCGAAGCCGGACCATAGGCGAACTCCAACGTAATTTTTTCCGGCGTACCGTCCTTACTAACCTCAGCGACGAAATGCGACAGAGCCAACAAGCCTTCCTCCGCCGAAACGGTCTTTCCATCCAGGCCAACATAAGAAAGGTGCTTCTGAAAGGCTTTAGCAATGGTCCGAACATCGCTTCGCGTCAAGGGCTGGGAATAGACTCGGTCCGGATACAAGGAAGGGATTTCCCTGGCGGTTACCAAACGTACACCTGAATGGTTAACAATGTAGTCAAGGTAGGTCTCAAAGGCGCCGAAAGCCTGTTCCTGTTCCTCGATAGATTTCAAGGGGGGCAGTTTCCATTCCGATCTGGGCGGATTTGCACCATGTGCAAAATTGACACCATCCCAGAACTGCCGGTGCAGGAACTCACAAGGATGATAGTAAATGCTGATAATGCCCCCGCCATCCTGAATCAGTCTCTTATGAACGCTATCGAATTTGGCACAGGCCTGTCTTACCTCTTCGTCCGTCCAACCGGTCCTCATGACACAGTCCCCAAGTTCCAGGATTGTCAATATGCCGCAATACCGGAAGGGACGATTGTTCAGGTTGACGTGCGAGGTCTCATCCAGATAGAGAGGAATCTGAAATGCGTGCAGAGCGGCATAACTCTGCGGGGTCCAGGATCCGCCCGGCTGGCCATAGCACGAGGCGTTGACGCCGAACACGGCTCGCAGCGTCTCAAGTCCGGCTCCCTCCCGGCGTATGAATTCTGACACGCCTTCGTGCCAATCCAAATCCCGGGAGTATTCCGAAGGTGTGGGATGGACACTGTGGTATGTGGAATGGTAACCGATGTCGTTGTTCGCCAACGCCAAAATCACGTCATCCCGCCCGCGTTCTTCCAGCACTTTGGCCTTTTCGCCCACGATTTTGAAAGTGGCTTTGACATTCCTCTTGATGAACATCTCGGCCAGTCGTTTCGCCGCGTCATCGGCTTGAGGCAAGATGAAATCTTCCGTATCAAACCAGAATGTGACGTACACCGTGGGCTGTTCTTTCGCCACCGAGTGACATGCTGTGAATGACAAACACAGGACCAGTACGAGTAGATACGATATTTTCATGGCAAATCTCCTTATTTCAACTGTTATTATAAACAAGATGTATTACGTACGTCAAGATATCTGATTAGCCTGCGACTCATGTACATGGAATGCATGTTCAAGACCTTGGCCTGATGAAATCTGACATCAGGTCATTCGGGCAATACGATGTCCGAGGGTTCTTTGCCCGTAGCCGGGCGTGTGAACTTCTCGCCGTATTTTGTGAATCCGGGCACAAAACCGCCGTGGGAGAGGAAGAACTGTCAGCTCGACCCACTGACCCTCAGCCGTGCGAATCCATTGATTACCGTAAAGGGCCTTCCGGAGTACGTGGCCATTGCTGCCGCCGAAGTTCTCACTGAAACTGTACAGGCGCCCTCCTTCGGCGCCTTCCAACTGGAGATGAGAACCCACTGCTTTTTGTCGGGGTGAAAGTAGTAGCCCGAGTAAATCGTGTGCGTGGCATCGGTAGGTTTGGCCGTGACGATGAATCGCTGTTTCCGGCCGGTCTTCCACTTGTATTTCAAGTGGCTGTGTCCCCCCGTGCCCTCATTGCCAAAGTCACCGGCCACCTGTGAAGAGTTCAAAGTCAAATCCTAAAATCCCTGTTGCCACAAATTGTTCTGAGCCATCCTCGTTACGACATATAAGAGTAAAACAATCGGGGCCCATACCGAATCAACCGGTATAAGCCCCGAACTGGTGCTGAGTGGTTACCGACCATATCACATTTTATTGCTGCGGTTCCGGCCGTGGTCGATACAGCCGGATATCGTCAATGAATATCTTGCCCGAACCGCCCGGGATTGTCATGCCGCCTTTGGTTCCCAGACCAATCCCGATCCTATCGGCGTCGGTCAGGACTAAGCCCTGGTCTGCAAAAGTTTGCAGGGGGATAATCCACTCCGTCCAGGTGCCTGTCACTGCGGCGTTCGGATCATCGTGGTATACCACCGCAGGCGTGCCGGTGCTGTTAGAGACAGCTATATAAAACGGCTCGGGATCGTTACTCGCTATCCCAATATCCTGGTCCATCCACTGCTGCTGAGTAACGTTACCGGTGATACTAACATCGGAGAATACGGCCGAGCATGTTGCTTCTGCGTTATTTGACGTCACTGCCAAACCTATATAGGCATTAGCACTCATCTGGATGATCTGCGATGTGAAATCCTCTATGGGTACCCAGCTTGAGCCGTTAACCGAATGGTAGACCGTAAAGCTGCCGGCTAAGTCACGCTCCAGCTTCACCCAGTGCGGCGCCGTGATACCGGTCTGGTTCGAGGTGTAGCTATCACCGCCCGCATTAACACGAACCACAGAGGCAACACCATTATTGGGCGTAACACAAATAAGGGCGTGTTTCGAGCCCGGCTCCAGCGTCTCACGAATCATAACGCCGGCCTTGGCCCATGGATCTGTGTTATCGACGCTCACAATCCTCGCTATAATCGAGCCGGGGCCGGTAAGCATCTTATAGGCATAGTGGAACCCATCGGATTGCGCTGTGATATCTGTGCCGGAAGAGGTTATCGTGTAGGTGCCAAACGGTGCCTCCGTGAAGCTGCCGACGGACGCAGGGTACCCCCTGAACCACAGCGACAAATCTTTAACGCCTTCCTCTGTCCAGTCCCGCGGAGCAGTTAGCGTCTTTTCTGCCTCTGAATAATACGCGAAGCCCTGTTTATTGTTGTTGTACCAGTACGGCATCGACTGCTCACCACTGTTGACAATGGTTTCTTCAGTATAAGAAGGAGTGCTTTCATCGCCTACAGAAGCACCGGTACCGTTTCCGGGAATGTAAGGATCAGAACCCGGCACGCCGGCGCCAAGCCCATCATGCCAGGCAAACCATATCTGGTTCTCGCCGGCATCGTAGTTCTCAAAGTCATCCACGACAAGGAAAGCACCAGTCCTAAAGCTCCAGACTTCGCCGACCCAGGGACTTTCAGGATTGAGGCTATTGACCTCATCAACACGCCAGTAGTAGATGGTCTCCATATCCAGTCTCGCCGGCTCAAAAGTGTTGACGTTGACATTTTGATAGGTGATATTCGGATAGTCGGTCAGATTGTCTGAGTTGACTCCATTTACATCGTCGGCATTGGTGCCGATAAAGACATCGTGTCGATCGGCATCCAAACCCATCCTCCAATCAAGAGTAGTATCGATTCGGACATCTATGGCACCGTTAGCCGGCTTCGGCCCCGAGGCCTCCGGGGGATTTTGCGAGAGCGCTGTTACGATAGTCCTGTCCGGCATTGTGTCGGTGTCGATTTCGATTTGAGGGCCTTTAGGCAGACCCGGCGTCGCGCCGTAGGCTTTAAGAATGCCTCTGTCAATCCAGTCCTGAACCTGGTCGCTGAAATTGGGGGGCAATATCAACTTGCCCTCATAGATATCCACGCTGATCAGTTCATCAGGCACGTTTTCAGGTGTGCCGATGCCCATGTTAACACCAACCAGGACATCAAACGTGCCGCCATACATATTCAGGTGACCGCCGATCCATGCCCAGTTAACAAGGCACTCAGATCCCTCGTACATGTTCATCGTCACATAGGGCAGGGGAGCCCACCAATTAGTACCGATAGCAATGCCCTCGGCGTACGCAGGATCGCCCGGGCTGTCTTGCGTACCATGTATTCTGGAGCCGCTGTACATATTTATAACGCTGCGGTTCGGATCATTGTCAGGATTGCCGGAATCGCTCAGGCCTTCAATGGCCTGCGCCAGCACGAGGTACCATTTGTAGGTCAGACTGCCGTAAATATCCACTTGCAGTCCCCACTCCGGGCCGAAAATCGTGCCATAATCTACGCCGTATGTGCAGTCGGCATCGTAGCCCGTGGGAATAACTAATGGTGTGGCGAGCGTGGTTGGGTTTCCGGAAATCCAGATATCGGCAGAATTATGCTCCGGCGGTGGACATGGTGTCCTTGGCCCGTCCGGATTCCATGCAGGCGCTCTTTCCCAGTTATACGGTTCTGTATCCTTGTTCCACATGCCGTCACCGCCGGCGTTCGTCCAGTAGTAATTATCCTGGGCGATTGCGCTTGCAGCCAGACCAAACACCAAGGCAAAAGAAACTGTAAGGCAAAATTTTCTACTACACATAATGCTCTCCTTCAAATAGAGACCAAAACCCATCCCAAAATCCGGGGATGGTCAAGACCATGAACCAATGCAAGGTTCACGGGTCTCCCACAGCAGATTAACTCCGGCAGGAGTCCTGTTACAGGTGGAGCTAAGCGTACTTTTCTCCGAAGGCCCTGTAGTGACTATAGCCACCCTCAACGCCGAGCTTTCGCAGAACAGATTCCTCAATACAGCATTAACGATTGATTACCTGTAGAGCGATACCTGCCTGTTCATCAGGATTACAGCTCCGGTATTATTTATTCCGGCTCCGGCTCAGGCTCGGGCTCTGGCGCCTCGGGAATCGCTGTTACTTTTGTCCAGCTCTCCAACACTTCGATGACGATTTCGCCCGTTCCACCGTAGGCTGTACAGTAGCCATCCGCAACCCAGCCCTGTACAACAGTAGCGAAGTCAATGGTTTCATCTTCAGGGGTTTCGGGATCGTCAGCCGTGGCAATGAGGGGTAACATCAGCGTGCCGCCCTCGATATTCAATGTGCATATATCTGAAGGCTGACCCACAGAAGCCATGGCGACTCCGTTGAAGATATACATAATCCCGCCGTAGAGGTTTGCTTTACCACCCAGCCACAGATAATCGCGGATAATGGCCGTGCCGCTCGACTGGTTGTAAGTAACATACGGTCCGCCGTGGAACCACCAACTGTCGCCTACAAGGAAGTTAATGAGATCCAGCCAGCCGCCGCTGCCATCGGCGCCTAAGTTAATCTCGCAAGGATTGGTTTCACCGCCCACTGAAACCAGACCGACAAAGCCGGCACTGGTGAGGCTGCCGCCCTCGATATTAATAGTCAAACCCCACTCAGGACCCCAATTATCAACCGCATCCATTACGGCAATCTCCCCCACACCAATGCTCGGCCCCATCAGATTATTGGGATCGGCATTCGTATCAGGATTGATTCGTGTGTTGCCCGTGCCAGGACCCGGCACCGCGCCTTGAGACCAGTTGTTGGGATCCATCCAGCGTCCGTTTCCTGTGCCGTTTGTCCAATCGTTTACCTGTGCAGATACACTGCTTACCAGGACCATCGTTAGAACTAAAAAAGAAATTTTTCTGTATAACATGACTGTTCTCCTCACAAAAAAGTATCTTTGTTCCGGTCACGCACCAAAACAATTATTGCTCTTCACTATCCTGTGCCTGTTAAGCACAATTTCTTATCGCTACATCTTTACCACCAATGATATGGTTCCGAGAAGCGGACGACCATATCACTAAACGGGCGCCATTCGAGATGACCGTCGACGAACAGAACATTGGAACCGACGGGCTTACTGCCGTGGGTAAGGTGGTTGGTGCGGTCGAATATCTGCCAACGATCCCATAAACCGCCTCGGACCTCGACGAAACTGGCCGTCTCGATGTCGGGACCGGTGCTCAGGGTCGCATCCGTAACCAGGTCGGTTGCTGCCGGCTGTTTACAGTTAAGAGTCTTTACCCATTCTTTTTTGGGTGCGCCCTCCAGCTCGACCGTTCTGCCCTGGACGGTGTCCATCATCCAGAAATAGCTGGTGACGCGGTAGAGGCCGCCCCGTCCGGTTTTGGGTTCCACTACCCAGTCGGAATCATCTCCTATGTCAGGATTCTGACCGTATTGCCAAAAGATGGCCATTTCCGGCTTTTTTGTCGGGTCCGCGGGGCAATAAAACGTACGTCTGTCGCCGCCTGTATCCATAATATAATCGGTCGTGCTGTAAGCGATATCCCACAGCCAGTTTCCTCCCTGGTTGAGGGGCAGCTTGCTGTCGTAATCCGAGCCGTACATAGTCAAGCTGATACCGATTTGTTTTTGGTTGTTGGAGCAGACTATTTTCCTGCCCTGCTCTTTGACCTTTTGAAGCGCCGGCATCAATATCGCCATCAATAAGGCAATAATGGCAATTACCACCAATAGCTCAATCAACGTGAATCCATGCCGTCTATGCATATCCATACTCCGCCTTTCCTGTACGAAGTTTCAGGATGATAATACGTAAATATTATACCCGGCATTTCCTATATACACTTCACTGAAACACTTCTGCAAGCTTCGAGTCTTATAATAACGCAATTTCGCCTCAATGTCAACAATATTCCGGCAGGTTCAACAGGCCGAACCCCAAATAGACAGATGTGAGCATCGCGCTTAGTAGTTTTTAGCCTCCGGCCGGTGCCGGATAAGCCCATGACCTTTTCTGCCGCCTCCGTGATACAGCCGAAGGCCTGTCAGTCCCTGGAATTGATTCCCTTCTTCCGAGTTCACGATGCCCGCTATATGATTTATTGGCGCCTGGCTTCGCCGCAGCAGTATAATAAAATCGTGCAGCAGCTTAAAGCCGAAGAGCAGTAAAAAATATCTCGGAGCAGAACGCAACGTACCGCCGACGGGAAACATACTCACCGTGGCGCAGGGACAATCTTGAAAAAGAATTATCTGTCTTTTCTTGCTACCGTTTGATCGCTCCTTTCATGAGGGTGAAGGAATGGGGCGGGAATGAATAACGGAAGCTTGTTCCTGAAACATTTATATCAGACTTTTGTATGGTTTTTACCGTCTCTTTACCGAAGTCATTCACTGCTTTAATGTCCGGCCCGTTCACTTCGTATACTTTAAATTCGCCTGCGAACCGGCCTTCCTGAGAGATTATTTCCGTCGTCATCGCCTTGTCCTTATTCCGATTGACAACACAAATCGTGAGTTCTCCGTTATTATACGCAACCGATACATCAAGGTAGGGCACATTCTTCTGAATGGTTGTCGTCTCCCCTAATCCAAGAAAGAACCTCTCAGTGTCATAGGTCTCGCAATCTACAAACACATCCAGCGATGTACCGTAAACATTCCGGGAGAAGAGTTGCAGAGGGTAATAGATAGTCTGTTTGAAAAGCGTTTTGTCATTCGTGAAAATGGGAGCTATCACATTGACCAGTTGGGCCATATTTGCCATTTTGACAATGTCTGCATTTCGAACAAATGCATTTAAAAATCCTGCAATCACTAAGGCATCTTCCAGGTCGTAGTGCTCCTCCAAAGCTCGCGTTCCTCTCATGTCACCTCCGGTTCTGGCGCGATACCATACGTTATACTCGTCCCAAGCGATGTATATAGGGTCGCGGCCGCCACGATTGGCTTTGAGCATCTCTTCATAGATCATACCCTTGACCACCCTGGTGCGTTCCTCTAAAACAAGGGGAGTCGCCAGGAAGTTATAATAATTATTCTCAGGATTACCCACGTAGATATGAAGGGCTATGTAATCGGCCACATCCCTTAATTCATGCAATATCGTGCTGTTCCATACATCAGGATCGGCGCTGGGACGATAGTTCGATGACCCTGCGGCGATTAATTTGATGCCGGGCGAGGTAAGCCTCATCAGTTTTGCCGCTTCACGGGCTTTCTTGCTGTAGTCTTCGGCATTCAGGTGACCCATCTGCCAGAATCCGTCCATTTCATTCCCAAGGCTCCAGTACTTGATATTATGTGGTTCGGAATATCCGTGCTCGCGCCGCAACTCGGCAAAGAAAGGCCCTTCTTTGACATTGCAGTATTCCACCCAGCGTTGTGCTTCTTCGATAGTGCCCGTGCCCA
>Ga0268285_1001646_pt1 | contig 10493 bp, 10 predicted proteins | sample saktaG_2_FD_190144 | JGI IMG/M metagenome (GOLD analysis project Ga0268285, IMG submission 190144) | Saline water microbial communities from Sakinaw Lake, British Columbia, Canada - sak_2013_06_06_120m | ecosystem: Environmental > Aquatic > Non-marine Saline and Alkaline > Saline ... | reverse complement strand
TTCGCGCGCGCGGTTGAGCATCTGGGCACCCGGAGAGCTTCTCGGTGAGAAAGTATTTTTGCGATCGTGTTCATCAGTGGTCCGTGAAGAAAGAGGCTATGGCCAGGATATGCGTAGGTTTGACGGTGTTGCTCTTTCCTTACGCCGGGGTTTACACCGTCCTTGCCCTTGCGGCCCTCTTCCTCCTTGAGCGAAAAATCCGGATCCTCTCCGCCTCCCTCGCCTTTCTCCTCCTCTTAAGCTTCGGCCTGAAATCTACAAACCTGGAGCTTCCCCTTTACCTGGTGGCCGTATCATTCGTCGCCCCCACCTTCGGGGCCCTAGCCTCCGAGAGGTTTCAGGATCTGAGAAAGAGCCTCGCCTACCTGGCGACGACGACGATCCTGGGGTACCTGGCCATTCTCTGGACCGCAACAACCGCCGCCGCCAGCCTTGAGCCCGAGAAGATCCTCTTTTTGGCGACCCTGGGGGGCTTGAGCGGCGCCTTCCTCCACACCGCCTCGACGGAGCGGGACTTTGCCGTCCCATTCGGGTCCTGCATGGTGATGTGGCTTTTCAGCTTTGATTATCCTCTTCCGGAACTTCAATACATGGCTGCCATATACGTCTTCGCCCTGGCTTTGGGCCTTGCCGCTTACAGGATGAAGGCCGCAGATGCCGAGGCGGTATTGAGCGAGGTTATAATCTGCCTTCTCGTCATCTTCTTTGCTAACATCTTCTGGTTTCTCCTCCTCCTATCTTTTTACCTGCTGGGAAGCGGCTTTACCAGGTACAAGTACGCGAGAAAGCAGAAGCTGAGGATCGCCCAGTCCCGAGGCGGCGTGAGGGGCTACAAGAACGTCTACAGCAACAGCCTCGTCCCCCTGGCGATGGCGGTCCTCTACGGGGTTTACGGCTCTGACCTATTCGCCTTCGCCTTCCTGGGGTCTGTCGCCACCGCCACCGGGGACACTCTGGCAAGCGAGATCGGCGAGACGGCAAGGTCGATCCCGAGGATGATCACAAGCCTCCGCCCAGTCGAGCCCGGCGTCGACGGCGGCGTCACCATCCTGGGCGAAGCCGCATCGGTCTTTGGGTCTCTCTTCACCGGCATCCTGGCGGTGGCGACGGGGATGGCGGGATACGAGGGGCTCGCCGCCGCGCTCCTGGGGGGCTTTCTCGGCACGAACTTCGACAGCCTCCTCGGCGCGACCTTTCAGTCGAGGGGCTACCTCAGCAACAACGGCGTCAACCTCTTTGCAACCCTCTTCGGGGCTCTGGTGGGCGCAGCGCTGTGGGTGGTGGTGGTGTGATCTTTGGGTCGGGGACTTTTTGGCGAGGTGCTAACGCCTCTATCCTGCGTGGATGAGGTTATTTTAAATTGCATGCCCCGCAGATTGCTGCGGGGTGCGCCGCCGCCAGTTTGACTGAGCATGTTCGTCACGTTCGAGCCCATGACGTTCCCCACGACGATCTCCGAGGAGCCCTTCATGACCGCCAAGATCGATGATACCAGCTCCGGGGTCGAGGTCCCCACGGAGACGATGGTGACCCCGATGATGAAGGGTGAGATCCCGAAGGCGATTCCGATCCTCTCGGCGGAGTCTGTGAAGTAATCCGAGGCCTTCACCAGGACAGCGAGGCTTGCGAGGAAGACCAGAGCCCAGAGGAGGACGGGGAGCATGTCTCTCCATCTGCCGACGAGGTTAAAATTGTTTTCTCAAAAGGGTTTCACGCCTCATCGCCTCTTAGAAGCAATCTTTAACTAGTACACAATGTTATGCAATATCTGAGGATTAATATGGCTTTGATACCCCCATCTTTCCTAGATTGTGTTGTAGCAATAGGAACCATACAAAACGGTAAAAAATCATGGATAGGAACAGGATTCCTGGTCGGAAGATTCTACAGGAAGGTTGATGAGAAGAAAAACGAGTATCACACATTCCTCGTCACAAACAAGCATGTATTACGTTCCTTACAATCTATAATTATCCGATTTAATCCAGAATCTAGTTCTGAATCAGCGAAAGATTACCCCATTCGACTTGTTGATGCTGATGGTAACAAAACGTGGACAAGTCATCCAGTGGAAGATGTTGGTATAATCCATATAAATGCAGAGATCCTCAGATCGGACGCTAGAAAATTTACTTATTTCCAGTCTGATATCAGCCTATTGAGCATAAAACAAATGGCTGAAAAGGGTGTTTCTGAAGGTGACTGCATTTATGTACTTGGTTATCCAATGGGCATTGTTGCTAAAGACCTACAGTATGTTATAGTGAGATCAGGCTCAATAGCACGAATAAGAGACCTTTTGGAAGGAAGATCTAATCACTTTATTGGAGATGCATTTGTATTTCCGGGAAACAGTGGGGGTCCGGTTGTTTTAAAGCCGGAACTTATCCATGTACAAAATACAAAACCAATAAAGACTGCCTATCTAATTGGAATCGTCCAAGGTCATATTCCATATAAAGATACTGCAATAAGCGTGCAAACAAAAAGACCTAGAGTAATTTTTGAAGAAAATAGTGGGCTTTGTGCCATAATCCCTACAGACTTCATTATGGAAGCTATAGAAATCTGCGCCAAAAGTATCGGGATAGTGTGAAAAATGAATTCAATGCTATTTAAACTGGCGCAAGAGTGGATTTCAGATTTGAGGGTTATTAAATAGATCAACCGTCTAATATTTTCTTTATTTTATCTTTTTCAGATAACTCTCAACTCCATTCATCCCACCTCCTCCGACACTCACGGCTCATTCCCCTCCAGAAACCCCATCACCGCCGAATAGGTCTCGTTCGGATGGCTGATCCAGAAGAGGTGCCCCGCCCCCTCGATGGTGCGGAACTCTGCGCCGGGGATCTTCTCGGCGAGGATGCGGCCGTTCTCGGGTGGGATCAGGATGTCGGAGTCGCCGACTATGACCAGCGTCGGGGCGCGGATCTCGGATATCCGGTCGCCGATGGCGACGGGATCTGCGACTAGGATCGGAGCATCCCCGGAGGAGAGAGCGTCGATAGATATCCTCTGGCTAATCCAATGAACTGAGGTTGGACGACCGGAAAAGTGGTGCGGCTCTGATCCTTAAGGAAAAATCAGAGCCGTCCTCACTCCACGTCGCTTATCTCAAAGAGGTAAGCTCCGAGGCCCAGGGCCCCCATGCAGCAGACCGCGAGGATCGCAAAGTCGAAGGCCAGGGGAAAGGTGCTGACGCCGACCAGGGCCCCCCGAAGGCCGTCGACGCCGTAGGTGAGGGGGTCGAGGTAGGAGAGGCTTCGAAGCCATGTCGGGAGGTTCGATATCGGGAATAGGGCCCCCGATAGCAGGAATAGAGGGAAGACCATGAAGTTCATGATCAATGAGAAGCCCGACATGTCCTTCATCCGAGATGCGAAGGCAAGACCCAGGCTGTTGAAGGTCGTGGCGATCAGGACCATGAAGACGAGGGAGAGGAGAAAACCTGGCAGCCCGGATATTTTCAGGCCCATGACTATCCCCGGAATCAGGATGATGAGGCCCTGCATCACGGCGGTGGTGACGCCTCCCGCGGTCCTCCCGATGACGATCGAGAGCCTTGAGACCGGAGCCACCATGATCTCCCGGAGAAAGCCAAACTCCCTGTCCCAGAGCATCGAGAGCCCCCCGAAGGTCGATGAGAATAGGAGGGTCATGCCGATGATCCCCGGGGCTAGGAAGCTGATGTAGTCGACCTCCTGGGGGATCGCGGGCATCGCCGCAGACTTGAACCCAAATCCCAGGAAGGCGAGGAAGAAGAAGGGCGGGGCGAGAGAGCCGAAGACCCTGCTCTTGAGCCTGAAGAAGCGGATCATCTCCCGCAGCCACAGGCTGTAGATCGCGTAGATGTTCACCCTCGCCATATCAGTGCCTCCTGGTCCTCATCCTGCTCTGGAACGCCGCCATCATTCCCGCGCCGCTCGATTCGGCCTCCCTGATCTTCTTGCCCGTGAACTTGAGGAAGACGTCCTCGAGGGTCGGCTCGTGCATGCTGACAGACCTGATCTTCACCCCGGCACTGCAGGAGCCGAGGACAATCTCGGGGATTCGAGACTCGCCGTGGTCGACGCTCAGATTGATGGTCGAGCCGGACCGGTCGACCGCCTCGACGCCATCGAACTTCGAGAAGGCGTGAACCTGCTCATCTGTGACGCCGTCGTCCACCTCCAGGGTGACGATGTCGGCCCCGATCAGGTCTTTGAGGTTCTCGGGGGTGTCGAGGGCGACGATCTTGCCCTGGTCGATGATTGCAACCCTCTCGCAGAGGTGGTCTGCCTCCTCCATGTAGTGGGTCGTTAAGACGACGGTCACGCCCTCCTCCTGGTTCATCTTCAGGATGTAGCGCCAGATGTACCTCCTGGTCTGGGCGTCAAGGCCTAAGGTGGGCTCGTCCAGGAAGAGGACGTGGGGGTGGTGCATCAGGCCTCTTGCGATCTCTAGCCTCCTCTGCATCCCTCCGGAGTAGTCCTCCATGAGAACATTGGCCTTTTCGGTCAGGTCCACCAGCTCCAGGACCTCATGGACCCTCTCCTGGCGGGTCTTTTTGTCCATGCCGTACATCCTGCCATGAAAGTCCAGGTTCTCCCGGCCCGTGAGCTGGCTGTCGACGCTCGGGTCCTGGAAGACGACGCCGATGGAGTTTCTGACCGCGTCCCTCTCCCGGGCGATGTCGTGGCCCCAGACCACAGCGCCCCCAGCCGTCGGCCTGAGCATCGTCGTCAGCATCTTGATTATGGTGCTCTTTCCCGCGCCGTTCGGACCAAGAAGGCCGAATAGCTCTCCTTTCTCTATCTGGAGATCGACCCCTTCGACGGCCGTGAAGTCGTCGAACCTCATGGTGAGACCGCTGGTGGCGATCGCTGCCCCTTCCATGAAAGATGATGATTGAGGGAGGGCGTTTATAGGTTTGCGTCTGAGCTGTGGGGCTGGGATGGAGGTGGAATCGTAACCTTAATCTTCGATCGGCGGGCAAATGCCAACTATGCCTCCCAAAGTCCTCTTCACCACCGTTTACAAAAACGATCCAGCTCCTTACGATTACATAGGCTCAAACGCGCGCTCCAAGTGGTTTCGGTTCTACTGGCCCCGGCTCCAGTCCTTCGGCCTTCGGTTCCTAAAGCAGAACATCCCCGAGATCGAGATTTTGGAGTACCCGACCTTCGAGGAGTACAAAAAGAAGCTCGAAGAGGGCTGGGACGTCGTCGGCTTCTCCTTCTATCTGAACGAGACCTGCGAGATCCTGGAGATGGCAGATTTCGCCCGGGCTTGTGGGAAGGTGGGGGAGCTATGGGCCGGAAACTACGGCGCCCTGACGCCCTCGATCCAGGATCGGTTCGACAGGATCTTCGAGGGGTACGCCGAGGGCGCTGTCGCCCCCTACTTCGGCCGGAAGATCGAGCAAAAGGACGTCCTCCACCCGCCCCTGATCGAGTACCTTGGAACACCCTTCAACAAGAAGCTGAACATCTACGGGATCATGTTCACCACTCGGGGCTGCGGCGTCGGATGCAAGTTCTGCCAGACGCCGAAGTTTTGCAACCGTCCTCATCCCGTCCCCCTGGAGAGCCTGGAGCGGGTGATCTCCTACTACAAGGATCACGAGATCAACGTCGTCTTGATCGAGGACGAGAACTTCGGCGCGAGCAGGAAACACGCCGACAAGGTGGTTGACCTCCTCGACGAGTACGGGATGGTCTGGGGCTGCATGGCGAGAGCCGACTACCTACGAAAGAAGATTCCCGAATGGGCCGAGATGAGGTCTAGGCCCGACCCGGTCACGGGAAAGAAGCCCCGGCACGTCAAGGGCTTTGCGGGAGCGGCCATCGGGATCGAGAACCTCCACCAGGAGAAGCTCGACGACATCAACAAGAAGGAGGGGACCGAAGACGTCCTGGAGACGGTCCGGCTCCTCCAGAAGTACGGGTTTGGAACCGTCGGCTACTACATGATCGGATTTCCCGATGACACGAAAGAGTCGCTCAAAACCGACATCAAGGACCTCGCAAACCTCAAGCTCGACATAACTCAGATCTGCATCATGACTCCTCTGCCCCAGACGAAGCTCTGGGACGAGCTGAACGAACAGTATGGGATCTTCGAGAAGGACTGGCACAGGTTTGACATGAAGCACCTCGTCTGGAACCACCCCAACATCCCGCCCGAGGAGATGGAGGAGGTTCTCAGCTGGTCTCTAAAACAGGTCTACAACCGGACGACTCCCCTCCGGACCTCCTTTCGGGTCTGGGCGAACGCCTACCGGTACGCCGGAATCTCGGGGATGAAGGAGGTCGCATCCTACGTCTCCAGGGCGAACAGGTTCGACTTCAACCCCGAAAATCCCTGGTTCCTGGAGGCTGAGGTGAGATGATATCATGAAGGTTCTCCTCCTCTCCTCGCCAGTCGTCCAGCCCGACTTCGACCGGATCGCGAGAATTCCCAATTACGGCCTCGTATCGATCGCGGGAAACGTCGACGACATCTGCGATGTAGACGTCGCAGACCTTCACGCCGCAAAAAGGCCAAAAGAGTATCTCGAAGGGGTGCTGAAAAGGGGTTACGACCTCGTTGGCCTCAGCTGCATGAGCTTTCAGTACCACGCCATGATCCCTCTAGCAAAGATGGCGAAGGAGAGCGGCGCAGCGACGGTCTTTGGCGGCTACCACCCGACGCTGAACTACGACGAGATCGCCGAAAGCCCCGAGGCGAGGCTCGCAGACTACATCGTCCGGGGCGAGGGCGAGGCGACTTTTCGTGAGCTCGTCGAGGCGATCGACGAGGATCGCGACCTTGGCGATGTGAAGGGCCTATCTTACTGGAAAGAGGACAGGATGGTCCACAATCCGCCAAGACCGGTTTTGGACGTCTCTGAGATCAAGATGCCGAACCGCGACTCCCGGCTGATCACGATCGGTTTTCAGAGCTTTGGGGTTCCAATCGACTCCGTCGAGACGAGCCGGGGCTGCACCAACGGCTGCAAGTTCTGCTCCATCCAGCATATGTACGGGAAGTCCTTTCGAAAATATCCGTTCGACCGGATCCTGGAGGATATCAGGGACGCCGAGGCCCACGGCGCAGAATCGATCTTCTTTCCCGACGACAACATGACTCTGGACGTGTTGAGGATGGAGAGGCTCTGCGACGCCATCATCGAGGCGGGCCTCGACCACCTCAAGTACAAGGTCCAGGCCTCGGCCCGGGGCATCGGGTCGAGCCGAAGGCTCGTCGAGAAGATGGCGAAGGCTGGCTTTGACGGTGTCTTCCTCGGGATCGAGAGCACCAGCAAGGAGAACCTGAAGTTCCTGGGCAAGGGCAAGATGTCGGACAACGCCGACAAGGCGATTCAATACATGCACGACAACGACATCATAGTCTCTGCAGGGCTGATCGGCGGAAACCCCGAGGACGACGAGAGCGACCTCTGGTCGAACTATGAGCTTGCAAGGAGGCTCAAAGTCGACATACCGATATTCTACATCAGCACCCCTTACCCCAAGACCGAGATGAGAGAGGAGCTTGAGAAGATGGGCCTGATTGCCTGCGACGACTACCGATTCTACGACGGCCTCCACGCGAACCTCAACACAAAATACCTCAACGCCGAGGAGGTCCAGTACATCACCTGGGAGATGAACGCCAGGTACTACGACCTCGAATGGTTCCGTTACACCAAGATCAAGAGGCTCTACCCGAAGTGGTTCCTCAAAGAGACGTTGAGGCTCGCTCCCTTCTACGCCAAAAGAAAGCTCGGCCTGATGCTGAGGCTTAAGACGCCCCGTGACTACTTCAAGGAGGACCTGGAGGCAGGGGAGCTATGCAAAGGGGTCGCCTGACGCTGTTAATTTACAGAAGACACTTATCGTAGGAGGCGACTGCGGCGTTGCAGGCTCCGTAAAGGCTGACGTCGTAGTTTACGATGACATAAACGGGCGTCCTCTCCAAAAGAGCTCGCTGCTTTTCGGCGTTCAGAAACTCGGCGTGAAACTCGGGCGAGACGAAGATCTCCCTGTTCTTGGAGGCAATCCCGCCAGCGATGTAGAGACCGCCGGTGGCGAGGGTCTCAAGAACAAAGTTTTTCGCGCACCTTCCGTAGTACTTCGCATAGATCCTGAAGGTCTCGCGGCAGAGCTGGTCCGTTTTCCTGTGTTTAGAGATCAGGGCAGCCCTCTCCTCGGCCCCTTCGACCTCTGCGGTCAGATCCGTCTCCCCGCGCTTTTCCCTCAGAAACTCGTAGATCCTCTCGATCCCCCGGCCCGATAGGAGATCTTCGTAGCTTGCAGATGTCTCCCTCCCGCTTCGAATATAGTCCGCCAGCTCCAGGTCGAACTGATCGATCGCCGGAAAGTCAGCGTGTCCACCCTCGCTGGGAATCGGGACGTATCTTTTGCCGTCGAATACGAGGATCGACTTCCCAAGGCCCGTCCCTGCCCCGATCACGGCTCGCGTCTCGCCAAATCCCGGCTCTCCAGCCTTCGCCTGGAAGAGGTCGCCATCTTTGAGGGAGTCTATCCCGTAGCCGATGATCTGGAAGTCGTTCATTATGCGAAAATCTTCGAGCCCGGTTTCCCTTTTTATTTTTTCTGCGTCGACTTCCCACGAAAGGTTGGTGAGCTTCGCCCGGCTGCAATCCGTCACGGCTCCCGCGACCCCCACAATGCCCCGGTCCACCTCGATCCCGTATTTCTCCCGCCCGTATTCGAGGGCCTGCCTTATCGCCGGAACGAGGGATCCGAGCTTCTGGCTTTCAAACTGGACGGAGTAGAAGAGCGTCGCCTCTCCGTCTTTTGTGCCCGCGATGGCGATGTTCGTATGGGTCCCGCCGACGTCGCCGCCGAGGACGAAGCCGTCGTACTCACCCGTTTCAATTTCTCGCTTGTGGATTCTCGTCTTCATCTTCTCTTCCGCCCCGGTGCCGCTCTTTCTTGTTTTGTCTTCTGCCGCAAAGAATCTTCCGGAGATCTATCCGCCTTGTGCGGAACGCATCTGGGGAGATCATCGGGGCGAGATCGATCCCGACCCCCGTCGTTTTTCCGGAATCAGTCAGATCCGCAAGCGCTAAATCCTCCGGGGTTCATTTCAAAAAAGGTGCCATGTCCCTCAACAACAAACCTCTCGACCTCCTGGGCGAAGCAGACATTCGAAGCCTGATGGAAGACGAGGTCCCGGAGAGCAAGGTCATCGACTACAAGAAGCGTCTACCAGGACCCTCGGTGCTGGAGAAAAAGGAGTTTCTCCGGGACGTCTCGTCCTTCGCCAACGCCACCGGTGGCCACCTCGTCTACGGGATCGCAGAGAAGAACGGTGTGCCGGTGAGGATCTGCGGCCTTGCAGATATCGATCCTGATAAGGAGATCCTCCGCCTCGAGAGCATGGTCCAGACGGGAATCGCCCCCCGGATCCCCGGAATATCGATGAGGTCCGTCCCCCTGGAAGGCGGAAGGTTCGTCATCGTGGTCCGGATCCCCAAGAGCTGGGCCTCCCCCCACATGAACACGAAGGGGTCTTCGAGGTTTTACTCGCGAAACTCCGCCGGCAAGTACCCTCTCGACGTCTTCGAGATAAGAACCGCCTTCTCCCTCACCGGGACAGCCACAGAAAGGATGAGAAACTTCAGGGCGGAGACCCTGGCAAAGATCGTGGCCGGGGAGACGCCAGCCCCCCTCAACGACGGGCCTAAGATGGTATTTCAGATCGTGCCCTTTGGAGCCTTCGAGCCGGCGTCCAGGTTCGACGTCTCGTCCCTCGTCCAGAGGTACAGGAGCGGCAAGGGCACCCTTCCGCTGCCCCTGACGGGCCTCATTTCGAGCTGGAGGTACAACTTCGACGGCCTTTTGACTTACGACGACCGGGGCTCCTACTCCCAGGCCTTCGTCAGCGGGATTATCGAGGCCGTCGACTCCTTCGTCCTGAGCGACAAATCCGACGATCAGATCAGCTCCGATGGCGAGAAGGTCATCCCCAGCGTCAGATACGAGGAGACCCTCCTGGAGGCGCTTCCCAAGTACACCTGCGTCCAGGATTATCTCGGGGTCGAGCCCCCGGTCTTCGTGATGCTCAGCCTTTTCGGGGTCAAGGGCCGCTTCATGCAGGTCGATACGCCAGAGTTCTCGGGCCACAAGGACGTCCAGATCGACAGGGACGCCCTCCTCGTCCCTGAGATCATGGTGGAGAGCTTCGAGTACAGCCCCGAGGAGGTTTTGAGGCCGGCCTTCGACGCCATCTGGCGGGCTGCGGGCTGGGAGAGGTCGATGAACTACGACGACGAGGGGCATTGGGTCGGCAGGAGATGATCTGATCCGATGGTCAAAAAATTATTAAACGGCGAGTATATCTTCATCAATGGTATCGAATTTCAGCCCACTCAGGGGTAGTGCACCAGCAGTGAGTTGATGTTATTATACTATTACGTCCTATCTCATTGTGGGTGTAGCAAGATGGGTCGAAGAGGTCCAAAACCTGGATTCAATGATGTTGCATGTTCTAACGAGGAT
>Ga0268285_1001638_pt1 | contig 10530 bp, 12 predicted proteins | sample saktaG_2_FD_190144 | JGI IMG/M metagenome (GOLD analysis project Ga0268285, IMG submission 190144) | Saline water microbial communities from Sakinaw Lake, British Columbia, Canada - sak_2013_06_06_120m | ecosystem: Environmental > Aquatic > Non-marine Saline and Alkaline > Saline ... | reverse complement strand
CAACATAATTGCGGATTATGTCCTACATCGCTTTCTCGGCTCAACCATCCACACAGATGCAACAATCCTTAAGTCGGTTTTGTGACCATCCCAACCGCAGCAAGCTGCGGGGTATTCATTTTAAAATGATGTCAAAGCTGATGGTCAGCGTTTGCCTCATGGCAGCCTTCTGCTATTTGGCAATTTCTCCGGCACTTGCTCAGTATACGACCGTTCAGGGCGTTGGTTGGGAAGGTCAGGGTGCTGACGTTGCCATCGCGAACCTCGACGGCGATTCGCGGCCCGATATGGTCCTGATGGCCTACGATAACCCGGCTCAAGCTAACACTTTCCGTTACAGAATCGGCTGGAACCTCAACAGCAATGGTGTGGCGACTAGATGGGACAACGACTATGTAACCGTCCAGGGCGTTGGTTGGGAGGGCCAAGGCGCGGGCATCGCCATAGCTAACCTCGACGGCGATTCGCGGCCCGATATGGTCCTGATGGCCTACGATAACCCGGCTGAAGCCAACACTTTCCGTTACAGGGTCGGCTGGAACCTCAACAGCAATGGTGTGGCGGCTAGATGGGACAACGACTATGTAACCGTTGAGGGCGTTGGTTGGGAGGGTCAGGGCGCAGGTGTTGCCATAGCTAATCTTGATGGCAATTCGCGGCCCGATATGGTCCTGATGGCCTACGATAACCCGGCTGAAGCCAACACTTTCCGTTATAAGATCGGATGGAACCTCAACAGCAATGGTGTGGCGGCTAGATGGGACAGTGGCTTCGTAACCGTCCAGGGCGTTGGTTGGGAGGGTCAGGGCGCAGGTGTTGCCATAGCTAACCTTGATGGCAATTCGCGGCCCGATATGGTCCTGATGGCCTACGATAACCCGGCTGAAGCCAACACTTTCCGCTATAAGATCGGCTGGAACCTCAACAGCAACGGAGCGGCGGCTAGATGGGACAGTGGCTTCGTAACCGTTGAGGGCGTTGGTTGGGAGGGCCAGGGCGCAGGCGTCGCCATCGAAAACCTCGATGAGTATTCGCGGCCCGAAATGATCCTGATGGCCTACGATAACCCGGCTGAAGCCAACACTTTCCGTTACAAGGTCCTCCGGAACCTGAACAACAATGGGGTAGCAACCTGAACTGCCCAACATTTTTTTAAGCTCTACTTTTGATCTTGCCTGGCCGCCTTTTCTTTAGCTAGAATCTTACCATCAGCTTTTCGGACCTATCGCTTTAGACTCACGTATGGTCTGCCAGGGGAAGCCCGCGAGGGCGGGGCCGTTCGCCCGAGGGGCGCGCTGGTTTCGCGCCGCTTGGGCGGAGGCGGACGGAATCGAGGAGCGCGTGGCCGGGCGGCGGGGAACCCCCGGGCTGGCCCCCATCCGGGCGATCGCGTTCCGTAAAAGGAGATGGTGGGGTTTCATGCGTGGGCATTATTCTCCAGATCGGGGACGGTCGCGAGGGCGGCGCCGTTCGCTTGAGGGGCGCGCTGGTTTCGCGCCGCTTGGGTGGAGGCGGACGGGATCGGGGAAAGCGGCCGGGCGGCGGGGAACCCCCGGGCTGGCTACTTTCGGGCTATTTCAGAGCGGCAAGAAATGGGTAGATTCCATCCAGGAAAAAACGATTAGTACTTCAGGCAATGGCATTCTCCAGGTCTCGCAGCTCGGCTTCGAGGGGGGATACCTTGTAGCGTTCGAGGGTCAGCAGAAACTCGACTCGTGGCATACCGGCAAGCTCGGCAGCTCGTCCCGATGAGAGCCGACCGAGCTCGTAGAGCTTGACCGCGGCCAAAATGCGCATCTCACGCCCGAAGGCCTTCTCATCGGTCTTTTCAGACAAGAGCACCTTTTCGGGCACGTCAATCGTAATTCTTCGAGCGGACATATATTTCACCTAGATCAGATTATTTTCGCGACTTAACTTATTTTTCGTAAGACGTTCCTATCTGATTAGGGCGTGGGACGGCCGCGAGGGCGGCGCCGTCCGCCCCGAGGGGCGCGCTGGTTTCGCGCCGCCTGGGCGAAGGTGGCGGACGGGTCATGAGGCTTGGCCCGGCGGCGCGGGACTTCCAGGTGGCCCGGCCCATCTGCAAGCCCCTTCCAGCTTGGATTGAAGAGCACGGCGTGATGGGAGAAATGTTAAATCTATTGAGAAGTACACGCACTGTTGGTATGATCCGGATAACCAGGGATATGGTTTTATCGATACACGATGGCCTCGTTGAAACTGGTGGCGGAACTCCTGGTGTTCTTTGCGAGGGAACGATTGATTACCTCGTCGATCGGATCAATGCTGAATCTGATGTTTTTAAGAAGGCAACATGGGCATTATGCATCGCGCATTTCCACCCGTTCTATGATGGGCAAAAACGAACGGCTTTTACATTAGCTGCTATCATTTTGAGGATGTACGGATATCACTTCGACGAGAGCGACGAAGATGAAATATTTGATGTACTTCATAAAATTGCTAACTATGAATGCGCATCGAGCCGCGTCGAGGGATGGCTGAGAAGGATAAGCCGGAGGCTGTGATCCTCTAACGGCGCACTGAGTCTTCTTCGTCTATCTATCGGCCAGGCGCTCCAAGAGCTTCCGATGGCTTCTGGTGACTTCCCGATATTCGTCACGTATTTCCGGGGGCAATAGATCCGTTTTGCAGCTCTGCCCCTTCTTCTGCTCTTCACTTTCCGTCTTCATTCTCCTCATCTTCAATTCTGCGTCTCATTTTTATTTAAGGTTTATTCGTTCGGCTTTTTGATTCAGTCTTCTGCCCTTACCCTTGATATATGTCGTCTCTAGTGGATTCAGGAGCCTGCATGGGCATTCTCCCGGCCGATGGAAGGCCGCGAGGGCGGGGCCGTCCACCCGTAGGGCGCGCAGGTTTGGCGCCGCCTGGGAAGGTGGCGGACGAGATTGAGCAATACGAGCGGGCGGCGCGAAACTCATGGGCTGGCTCCATCCGGGCGATCGCGTTCCGTAAAAGGAGATGGTGAGATTTCATGCGTGGGTGTTATCCTCCAGATCGAGGGATTGTCGCTCGCGAGGGCGGCGCCGTTCACCCGAGGGGCGCGCTGGATTAGCGCCGCCTGGGCGGAGGCGGCGGACGGAATTGAGGAGCCGTGGCCCGGCGGCGCAAAACACTCTGGGGCTTGGCTCCACACGGTCGATCGTTTCCGTGAAGGAAGCGGTTTGATTTTCATGCGTGGGAGTTATCCTTCAGATTGAATTAGCGCCACGTGATGATGGTGGGTGCTTTTCTATTCGCCCGATATGACGCGTTAGCTCTAAGAGGCAACGGCAAGGGGATTTTAGAAGATATGTCTCCGTCACAAATTACTAATCTTCAAGTTTGCATCCAAGTGAGTAAAAATATTTGCTACGTTTTGTAATAATGTCCTGAATCAGACCTGCAAACCAAACATTGTGTAATCCTAACCCGGGACACATTTTGTTAAATTCTCCAGAATGCACTCCTAATAAATACTTATTATCATTTTTTCCATTACCTGGAAAATTCGCATTTGGGTATCCATGTTGATCATAATAGTATTTTGGTCTAACTATAACTGGGCTTCCGCTTGTCCCATCAGGTAGCTGAGTGTCGATTAAACATTTTGGTTTTTTATTAAATGGTATGTATATAACAGATGCTAAAGATGCACTGCGAATTATAGGAAGGTTATGAGCACTATCATAAAATCCCTCAGAATATCCTATTACCAGAAGGTGCTCCCAAATTGAATAGCCAGTAATAGCTCCTCTGATTCCTTCTGGTAAATGATCTGGTAAGATATCTTTATCACTGAACGGCCTTATATAAAACTTACTAAGTTCATTTCTATCTATAGGTAATGCAACCAAGTCAATCAAGTCGCTCTTTCTATCCTTATTTTGGGGATGTTCAAGCCAACAATGTTCCTCACACCCATTAAAATTTTTGTAGAGCTTAATCGGATAGACTTCGTTATCACGCAGGTTTTCAGGATCTTTATGCAATGTTAATCTAAGTTCGTGCGGACAATGGTCTTTGTCAATTACGACATGCCGATTAGTAATAAAATAAAGGTTGTCTTCATGCTCGTAAAAGAAACCTGATGCACTATTACCATCTATTGTCCCACGATCTTCGTAGAAATAACGAACTTGTGCCACGGCGAAGATTTCTCGATCGTATATCTTCATAGATCTCTCCACCATCATCCCCATCAGCCGCCATCCGTCGACCTCGCCGTACCCACCGCGTGCGCCCTCTCGCTCGCTGAAAGCCATCATCTCGTCGGGCTCGATCGACGAGCCCATCATCGCGAAGGGGACCGGTTCTGCGGTGTGGGTTCTTATGGAGATGGGGGTCGGGTGGTCGGGCAGGACCATGACCCGCCAGTTGTGGCCTGACTTCTCAAGCCCAGCGAGGACCGGGCCGACGACCCTCGCGTCGAAACGCCGGATCGCCTCGATCTTCTCGTCGAGCTTGCCGTCGTGGCCCATCTCGTCCGGGGCCTCGACGTGGAGGTATACGAAGTCTACCCGGTCGAGAGCGTCGAGGCAGGCCGCGACTTTTCCCTCGTAGTTGGTGTCGAGAACGCCGGTGGCGCCGGGGACATCGATCACCTCAAGCCCCGCGTAGACCCCCATCCCCTTGAGGAGGTCGACGGCGGAGATCATCGCGCCCTTGATCCCCCAGATCTCTCTGAACTTGGGCATCGATGGGGCCTTCCCCTGCCCCCAGAGCCAGATCATGTTGGCGGGCCGCTTCCCCTGGGCGGCGCGCCGCAGGTTGACCGGGTGCTCGGCGAGGATTGGGACTGATGAGGCCATCATCTCGCGCAAGGGGGCGGAGCCCTCGCCCTTCGGGAGGTGCCCATTGATCGGCTGGCCCGCGATGTCGTGGGGCGGGGTGCAGACCGCCTTCAGGCCGTCGTTCTCCCCCTGGACCAGGAGGTTTCGATAGCTCACGCCTGGATATAGCCTGGTTTTTGGGTCGTTCTTCTGGAGGGCCGCGATCAGCTCTCTTCCTTCTTCTGAGGAGATGTGGCCTGCGCTGTAGTCGACCATTACCCTCTCGTCGAGGTCGACGTTGACGAGGTTGCACCGGAAGGCGACGTCGTCAGCGCCGAGGGCGACACCCATCGCCGCGGCTTCGAGGGGGGCTCTCCCGCTGTAGTACCTTTTTGGGTCGTAGCCCATCACCGAGAGGTTCGCAACGTCGCTTCCCGGCGGCATGCCAGAAGGGACGTTACGGGCGAGGCCGCCCCTCCCCTCGCGGGCGATCCTGTCCATGTTGGGGGTCTCTGCCGCCTCGATGGGGGTCTTTCCGTCCAGCGCCTCGATGGGATGGTCTGCCATCCCGTCTCCCAGAAGTATCACCAGTTTCATCTTCGTCTTCATCTCCAGGCTTTCGGCTATGATCCGATCATCAATCCGATCGTCGCGATCTTGGGAGCTAGGTCGTCGCTTACGTCTCCGTTCGTTCTCCCTCACATGAAGGAGGTACTCATTCCAGTTCCTGCCTTCGCCTCTTCTGCCTTCTTCTTGGCCCTCACCATTCGTTCTGCCTCGGGCAATTCCTCCTCTTCCCGCTTTCTCTTCTCCTCCCTCTCCATCTGGGCCAGGTGGTGGTTGAGAACCTTGGCGAGCCGGTTGAGCTTTTCCCGCTGACAGGTAGCGCCTCTCGTGACGCCGTAGACGATATCGACGACGGTGCCCCTCGTCTCGATCTTGTTTCTCGGGGGCGTCACAAGCCTCGTCTTGACCCCGACCTTCGCGAAGTCCTCGAAGTCCACCGGGCTCTGGCATACGATCACCGCCGGGATCTCCGCCAGGGCTAAAACTTCCTTCGCCTTGTAGACGACGTGAGACCTGATGTTCCCCAGATGGATCACGGCGATCTTGTGCCTCTCGATCTGCTCGATCTCCTTGGGGGTGAGACCGAAGGTGGGGCCGAATCCCCTGGATGCCGATGGGAAGCTCTCTGGAACCCCTCCCCCCGCCTCCAGGACGAGGACGCTCGTCTGGATCCCCTCCCGCCGGAGGCCGTAGGTGATCTCGCAAACGGGCTTGGTTATGTGCCTTCGCCCCGGCGACATGGCGATGGCGATTACGTCTGGTCTGGAGGCCTCGGAGAGGGTTCCGCGCTGGGCGAGGCCGCCGCCCTTGGCAAGCCCCATGCTCTCTCGGCAATCCACAACCTGGGTCGTCCTGCCGATCATGAGAATTTATTCGGGGGTTAACGCATATTAGGCTTTGCCAGCCGTTTTTTTTCGATCCGGCCGCGCCCTTTAAGCCCCATGGAGCCGATTGGCTTGTATGCTCTCTTTTGTTGGCCTGGGCCTCTACGACGAGAAGGACGTCTCGGTTAGGGGGCTTGAGACGATCAAAGATGCGGACCTGATCTTTGCCGAGTTCTACACCTCAAGGCTCATGGGCGTCTCGCCGGAGCGGCTCGCTGAGTTCTACGGAAAGGACGTCCGCCTTCTGAGCCGGGAGGAGGTGGAGGTCAGCCCCGAGGAGTGGATGAGCCAAGCACGGGAGAAGAAGGTCGCCTTCCTGGTGGGGGGTGACCCCATGATCTCCACCACCCACCTGGACCTGCGGCTCCGAGCCCTGAAGATGGGGATCGAGACCCGGGTCGTCCACTCCTCCTCCATCGTCACCGCCATCTCGGGGCTCACCGGCCTTCAGAACTATCGGTTCGGAAGGTCCACCTCGATACCCTACCCGTATGTTGCGCGTGGCAAGAGGATCATCGCCCAGAGCCCTTACGATGTCGTCGTCGAAAACCTCGAGCGGGACCTTCACACCCTCCTCTTCCTGGACATCCAGGTGGATAGGTACATGACCGTCGGCGAGGGGGCAGATCTCCTCCTGGAGATGGAGAATATCTCCGGAGGCGATCGCCTCTCCGCCGCCCTCGGCGTGGGCGTGGCGAGGGCCGGGTCCGACGACGCCAATGTGTTGGCAGACTGGCTGCCAAAGCTCACAGAGCACGACTTCGGTGGTCCCCTGCACATCCTCGTAGTCCCGGCGAGGCTTCACTTCATGGAGGCCGAGGGGCTGGTGGCCCTGGCCAGGGCCCCCCAGGAGATCCTGGAGGCGGCGGAGTCCTGACCGAGAAAGCTTTAATAATACCCGGATATTCCTCCAAGAATACTGGAGGATTATCGTGCCCAAGATATCAGTGGAGATTCCCCAACACATTATCGATGACATCAACCGCCACGTCGGCGACGACGGAAAGTTCGTAACCTTCTCCGACGCGGTCCGGACGGCCCTGAGGAAGATGCTGGACCAGCTCGACGAGATAGACCGCCGCCAGGGCAGGCTGAAGGAGGAGGGCGAAGAATGAAGATGGGATTGACCCTGGAGTTTGACGCCGCCCACCGCCTCCCGGGTTACGACGGCAAGTGCGCGAGGGTCCACGGCCACACCTACGACGTGGAGGTGGTCCTGGAGGGGCCGGTGGACGCGAATAGCGGCTTTCTGATGGACTTTTACGACCTGAAACGGATACTGAAGTCGATCCTGGAGGAGCTGGACCACCGCGATCTGAACGAGATCCTCCCAAACCCCACGGCGGAGAGGATCGCAGAGCACATAAAGATCGGCCTTGAGAATCATCTTCTTGAGAGCCCCGCAAGCCTCGTCTCGGTGAAGCTCTGGGAGGGGAAGAAGAAGTGGGTGATGACCGAATGAAGCCGAAGGCCGTATGCCTCTGCTCTGGAGGCCTCGACTCCACGGTGGCGGCGGCCAGGGCGTTGCATGATGGCTTTGAGATCCACATCATCCACGTCCTCTACGGCCAGAAGGCCGAAAGGAGGGAAAAGAGAGCGATCGAGGAGATCGCAAAAGCCCTTGCCGCATCCGAGGTCAGGTTCGTCCGGACGAACATATTCCAGAACTTGACACCCCTGACGACGGCCGAGGCCCCCATCCCATCAGGCGACGAGGTCGACATTTTGAGCCCCACGTCCACACCTTCCACCTGGGTCTATTGCCGAAACCTCGTCTTCGGGTCGATGGCCGCAGCCTATGCCGAGGCGATCGGGGCGGAAAGCATCTACGTCGGCTTCAACGCCGAGGAGGGGAGATCATATCCAGACAACAGGCCGGATTTCGTTGAGAGGTTCAACTCTTTACTGGAAAAGTCGGTCGCCTCCTTCAGCAGACCTCCAAAGATAGAGGCTCCTCTCGTCGACCTCCTCAAGCCCGACATCGTGAAGCTGGGGTCGGAGGTGAACGCTCCCATGGAGCTGACCTGGTCCTGCTACCTGGACGATGAGGTCCACTGTGGAGAGTGCGAGGCCTGTCAGCACCGGAGATTCGGCTTTTTGGAGGCGGGCGTGGTTGACCCCACAGAGTATCGATGAGATCGGATTTCTCGGGGAGATCTTCTCCTCTTTTCAGGGCGAGGGCCCCCTGATCGGAAGAAGGCAGGTATTCGTCAGGACCGCAGGCTGCAATTTAAGCTGCTGCTACTGCGATACCCCGCGATTTCGTCGCGACGTCAAATTTTGTGGGGTCGAAGATCCCTTGGCTTCTGGCCTTTTTAGGCAGGCCAAAAACCCGGTAAATCTGAGCTGGGTGATGGAGCAGATCCTCGCCCTCTGGGCTATTGGCACCCACAGCGTCTCGATAACCGGGGGCGAGCCCCTCTGCCAGCCCGAGTTCGCCCGGGCCCTGGCGATGAGCTGTGCCGCTGAAGGCCTGCCCGTGTACTTCGAGACGAACGGCTTTTCTCGAAGTCGCTTCTCAAGGCTGATCGACTGGATCGACTTTGCGGCCGTAGACATAAAGCTTCTAAGCCACAAGGCTTGCTCTCCCAGCGAATTGAGCCATCTTGTTGAAAACGAGCTTGCCTGCATCGAAGGCGCATCCAGGGCGGGGGTCGTCGCCATCGCTAAGGCTGTGATCCTGGATTCTACATCGATTGAAGAGATAGAAAGCCTCTGCCCCCGCCTTGAAGGGCTGGAGGTCACCTTTGTGCTCCAGCCAGCTTCTGGCGCTCAAAAGCCGGATCCAGAAAAACTGATGCTCCTCCACGAGGCAGCATCGGAGCATCTGGGAGAAGTAGTGGTCATACCCCAGACCCACAAGATGGTGGGCGTTCTCTGAAAGGAAGTTGCACGAAAGAGGGGTTTTTTCAGATCCGATCGACGGATTCGTCCTTCCTCTCAGCGATCCTCTCTTTCACCATCTGTCTTCTCTTCTCGGCGCTCTTGTCGTACATCTCCTTGTAGCGATCGGAACGCTCGTTCTTATCCCAGCTCGCAACTCTCCGATCGAGCGCCTCGAACATGTGCTTCTCTGCGGCCTTGACCGTCTCCAGATCACCCCGGAGAACCAGTATCTCTCTCTCTTCGGTATCGCCGTCTATAAGGCCGACCTTGGCGTTTCGCCTCACCGGCTCCAGCTCGAAGTTGTCCACCAAATCCTCGATTACGCTCAGGGGCATCCCGATGGGAATCGCCAGGTCGTAGAGCCCCGCAAGCTCTTCTTTGTTATCAATTTCAGCGTCGGCCATCCCAGTATCACCTCCAGTTCCTCGTCCCTTGAAGATTTAAGTCTGTCGAAAGGCCGAATTCAAAGCGGTTTCAAACGCGATCGTATCAGCAGATCGTGACGGTGATATTGCTGCAGGAGGGCCAGCCGTCGCCCCAATCAGGCAAAGGAAGCGAAAATTTGCGCGGTGAATCCGGGGTCGTGTACGTGAATCATTGAATTGGCACCCCGAATGTCATTAGCTCCTTGATAGTCCATACATGATCAGTCAATCTTTCTGCCATCGCAGGTGTTCTTTTCATCCATTTTTTCCTGCCTTGATCTACTCTAAGCCGAAGTGACTTGTGAGGCTTGACGAAGTTATACCAGGCCTGGAAAAAGTCAAGGGCATGAGTATGTCTTCCCATGATCTTGCTGCAATTCATGCTCTTGCGTATGAATCGAGCCAAAGAATTGCGAATCGTGAGATTTAGCCGCTCAATATACGCAGTATTGATCTTTCCCCCAGAATCGACACCAAGCAATTGCATTATCTCCTTGGGATCACCATAAACGATACGCTGTATCACCTCAATGAGTCGTCCATTCTTTCTTTTCTTGCAGACCTTTGCATACTTCAGATTTGGATAAGGAACGAGAATTGGATCAGGCTTTCTTCCGATTCCACAATATGGCGGTGTCTCAAGAAAACCATAGACGTTGAGAAGCCCTTCTTCGAATGGATCCCAGTTATCAGAAGTGAATACAGGAATAGGTGAATCGACTGCCCGACGTTTTTCGATGTCATTAAAGAAATCGATACAATCGTCTGCAGTTCTTTTTCCTTCATGATGGCTTATAAAGAGGCGTGTATCTGGTTTTATTGCAGTCAGGCTATATACATCACCGTATTCTTTCAAATCGTTTGTAGCGACGTTTTTCTCCTTTTTTTATATAAGACCAGATCTCATCAACTTGCACCCGATCAAGTCGAAGTTCCTTCAAAAAATAGTCCGTCACTTCTTTGCAATGCTTGCCTGCGAGATCTACCCACCTG
>Ga0268285_1001637_pt1 | contig 10531 bp, 11 predicted proteins | sample saktaG_2_FD_190144 | JGI IMG/M metagenome (GOLD analysis project Ga0268285, IMG submission 190144) | Saline water microbial communities from Sakinaw Lake, British Columbia, Canada - sak_2013_06_06_120m | ecosystem: Environmental > Aquatic > Non-marine Saline and Alkaline > Saline ... | reverse complement strand
TTGAGAAATAATTTCTTCATAGATTGTTTTTATTGTGATATCTGCTTTATTTAAAGCAATAGAGTTTAATTTAACCAAAAGATCATAATAATTATCCCCTGAAAGTTCAATTTTCTTTTCTTCACCAACATTTAAAGTTACTGTTTGGGGTGTTGAAGCAATTTCTATTGTTGCTGTTGTTGAATTTAGATTTTTAATAGTAAGAGAATGTGAATCACTTGCGAAATTAAATACCATTTTATCTCCATTTCTTAATTGTTTGGTATATCCCTCAGAAAATTCTGTATCAGTTAAAGTATAAGATCTTGTGCCAGAAGAACCACTGGTAGTGGTAGTAGTAGTTGCTGCTTCAACATTTTGAACTGTGATATCTGATGAATCTGTTTTTGTATAATATCTAGCTGTATTTGTTCCATCGTTTGCATATGCCATTAATTGAATTGAATAAGTAGAATCTGCAGCTACACTTGGAGTTGTCCATGTAACATTATAAATAAATTCGGCAGTTGTTGCACCTGTTCCAGAATTTATTGTTTCATTAAATGTATTATATCCATATCCTGCAAGATAACCATAACCATAACCAAAAGATTGATTTATGTTTGTGTAAGTTCCTGAATTTGAATCATAACCATAACCATATCCATAGCCTGAGAGTGAAGCACTATAATTATAATTGCTATGTAGTTTTTCAATAACAAAGGTTTCATTTGTGTCAGAAAGTTCTGTTCCATTAAGATAAAATGTGCATGTATCTATTATATTTGCATTAGAATTTTTCATATTAACTGTAATGTTTGTTAAAGGAATTCTATCATTTGTATGAATATCTATTTTAGCTAAAAAAGAAACTGTTGATTCTTCATTAGGTGTGGTATCAGAAATATCTGTTATTCCGAGGGTGATAGCTTTTGCAGGCCCGGAAAATAGTAAAATTCCTATGATTATTAAAGTCAAAATTCCAGAAATAATCTTAGAAGAATTTTTTATATCACCAATCTTTTTTAGTACCATCCTCTTCTTGGATATTTTATGATTTTCATGCTTAAAAATGTTTTCTTTATAAAGGCGTTTAAAATAAAATAAAGAAATTCGAAAAATATTTAATAAAAAACTTAGACAGACAATTATAATGGTTATTTATGAATTAGAAAATATTAAATATGTTTTAAGAGTTATAAATTAGGGGGAAAATGAAAAAACAAAAGAAATTTGAAAAACAAAAAAGAAATAAAAAACCAAACACAAAAGTAATAGTTTATTCTTTAATTGCATTAGGATTTGTTGCTTTAACAGCCTTTGTTGATTGGTTATTTATAATTGGGGCAGTTATTATGATATATTTGAATCAAAAAGAATTGATGAAGAAAGAATTGATGAAGAAAGATAAAAAATAATCAAAAAAGAATAAATCCAAGATATATAAATTAAAAAAGTATAGATTTTTGTAAGAGCATAAATTTTTATATTCTGATTATATTCTGATTTATTATGGGATTTTTAGATTTTTTTAAAAAAATATTTGCAGAAAAAAAAGAGCAAGAGCAAGAAATAGAAAAACTTAAGGTTTCTGATCTTAATATTTGGATTGGACAGAGAGAAAAAGAGATAAAAGAAAAAGAAAAACAAATTTTCAATCAAATTAAGATAATAATTAATAAGATTGTTGAAGAATTAGAAGATGAGATTAAGGTTCTTGAAAATATAGATTTGCATAATAAGAAAGCAGTAGAAAAGATTAAACTGATTGTGAGGGAAAATTTAGATAATTATGTTTCTTATCTTAAGGAATTAATTAGAAACTTGCAAAAATTAAATAAGGAAGAAACAGAAGATATAATTGAAGAAATAAATTCTATTTTTTCTAATTTCAATAAACATTCTAAAATGAGCTTTGAGAAGGCTACTTTTTTAATTGGGAAAGAAATAGATGCAGTAAAAGAAAGTATAGGGAGATTTTTCAGGAATTTAGAAAAGGTTTTACATGAGAATAAGGAAATTATCGAAAAATCCAAAATTATTTCTGTTATTGAAATGAAAATTAGTAATTTAATGAAAATTAAATTATTTGAAAAGCAATTCAGTCAAAATATTAAAGATATTAAAGAAAATAAAGAAGATTTAAAAAAACAGATTCAAGATTTAGAAAAAGATATAGAAAAATTAAAACAAAGTAAAGAATATTCTGAGAAATTAAAGAAGGAAAAAGAATCAGAAGTTAAGAAAAAGGATTTGCAAGCCCAGGTTTATGAATTAAAAAAAATAATTGATTTAAGAGATTTAGCTAGGAAATTTCATTCTAATGAAAAAGAAATGGAGACCATTAGAAAATACCGGGAAAATTTTAAAGGATTTTTTGAAAAAGATAAAGGTAAGGGAATTATTGAATTATTTGATTTTAATGAAAAAAAGCAAGAGATTTTTGAGAGAATTAAGCAAATAAATAAGATAAGTAAAGAAATTGAAGAATCAATAATAAATGGGGTTGAAATTGATGATTTTAAACAGAAGATTAAAGAAATTCAATTGAAGATCAAAAATCTAGATGTTGAAGAATCTAGAAGAATAAAGAAATTTAAAAAAATAGGATTGCAAGAAAAAGAGATTCTTGATGAAATTAAAAAAAATTTAAAAGAAATTAATGTGATTTTAGAGTGATTTTTGTTAAGCACATTTTTATTGAGTTTTTTAGAGAAAGAGAATGTTCTAATAGAAATCTTTATAAATTTTCAAATAATCATATATTTTATGGAAAGATCAGCAAAAAATCAGGACCCAAAAACAAAGCCAATTAGTGCATTATATCATGAATTAAAAAGATTAGACTCTAAAAATGACTTATTAAAATACATTACAAAAGTAACTTCTGATGGTTTTGAATATGTTGGTGAAGTATATAATGAATTCCTTAGTAAATTTGAGGGATTTGGTGATGAAGATTCAGAATATTTTGATGCTGAAGAAATTCTTGGAAACTATTCTTCTGCTTTGAGTGAAGAAATTTATGAAATTAAAAAAAAGAAGCAATCCCAAAAAATGCAGATGTTTTTAGGATTTTCTAATAAATCTCGTAGTAAAAGTTTTAGGAAAACTTTAGTGAATTCTTTAAATATTGATTAGGGGAATTTGTCCTATTTATTGTTTATAGTTTTATTTTTTATTTTTTTAAGAAGATTTAAATAAATTAAAAGAATTTTTCAGTATTATGGAAGAAGAAGAAATCAGAAAAATATTACAAATTATTTTAGAAAATCTTAAAGGTAGAGAATTTATTTGGAGGATTGAAGGAAGTGTGAATCTTTGGATTCAAGGGATTAAAACCTCTGTTCTAGATTTAGATATAACTACAAATGATAAAGGAATTAAAATTTTTAGGAGGGTTTTGAAGAAATATATTATTAAGGATTTTTTTAGTCAAAAAATAAAGGGGTCTTCATTGATCTGCAATTTTAATGGTTTTGAGGTCGAAATAAATTCTTATGGAGATAGAGAATCAAATATGTTTGATAAGACCAAGAAAATTTCTTGGGGTTCTATGTTTGTACCAATTTTACCAATGAAATATGCTAAGAAGTTTTATGAATTCAGAAATGATAAAGAGAAAGTTAATTTAATCTCCAAATATTTATTAAGAACGAATAGAGAAAAATTTAGTAGTAAAAGGCTCAAAAGAAGATTAAAGGAGATTGAAAATGGAATTTCAAAAGCAAAAAATAAAGCAATTAAGTAAACCTGATAAATCAAATATTGGATTATGGGATCCAAAAATCAAGAATTTATGTGATAAAATTAATCAAGATAAAGATTATTATACTACTTCTAGTTGTTCTGGAAGAATTGTTTTAATAAAAAGCTTAGATAAAAAAGCAAAAAATGTTTTTTTATTTAGAACTCATGAAAAAATTACTTTAAATGAATTAAATAAGAGTTTAGAGGAAATAAAATATAATAAATTAATTGAATTTAAGCAAACTCCTTGTATTTTGCATGTTGCTTGTTTTAGTTTGGAAAAAGCTCAGGGATTAATAGATAAAGCAAGATTCGCAGGATGGAAAAATTCTGGGATTATGTCTATTAAAAAAAGAATCATAGTAGAATTAAATAGCACAGAAAATTTAAGTTTTCTAATTATGAATCACAAAAAAAAATTAGTAGACAATGAATTCCTTAAATTAAGTATAGAACTTGCAAATAAAAAATTAGAAAAATCTTGGGAAAAGATAAATAAATTACATAATTCTCTTTAAGAATTATAATTTAAAAAATAAGAAAATCATATTCTAAAAAACATATAAGTTTTTAAAGAAAAAAGTATAATTATCTTTATAATAATCAATTTTTCATTTTTGGCGAGGTGAAAAATTTGTATTCAAAGAGGTGAATCTTTTTTTTCTATTCTGAAGTATATTAAAATTAATATACTTACAATAAATATAAGACAAGGCTATTATTTAAATTTAATGGTCTTGAGATTGAAAGGAGGTTAAAAAAGATGGTATTAGATTTTGCAAAAGAAGCGATTGAAAACATAGATAGTCATAGCATTAATTTTGAAGGCCTAAAAGCTGGGAAAGCAAATATTAAAGTTTTTGGAGTTGGCGGAGCTGGATGCAATGCAATAACTTGGTTGTACAATAAAGGGATTAGTGGGGCTACAGTTTATGCAGTAAATACAGATGCCTTACATTTGAGTATTACTAAGGCCGATGATAAAATCTTTATTGGAAGAGAATTAACAAGAGGTCTTGGGGCTGGAGGAAAAGCAGAAATTGGAAGAGAAGCTGCTAAGGAATCTATTTCTGAGATTAAAAAAGCAGTATCAAATGTAGATATGGTCTTTGTTATTGGTGGAGAAGGCGGAGGAACTGGAACTGGTGCAATGCCAGTAATTGCCCAATCAGCTAGAGATCTTGGATCAGTAGTGATTGGAGTTGTTACAATGCCTTTTGAATGTGAAAAAGCAAGAATAGATAAAGCAGAATTCGGATTACAAGAACTTAGAGATCAAGTTGATACAGCAATTGTTATTGATAATAATAGATTAGTAGATATTGCTGGACAATTACCTATACAACAAGCTTTTGCTGTTGCTAATGAATTAATTAGTACAATGATTAAAGGAATTGTTGAAACAATTACTTTACCTAGTTTAATTAATTTAGATTATGCAGATGTTTCTTCAATAATGAAGAAAGGTGAGGTTGCAGTAATTGGAATTGGTGAAGCAGATTCAAGTGATAGAGTGAATGAAGCAGTAAGGCAAGCCTTAACACATCCATTGTTAGACGTGGATTATAAGGGTGCTACTGGTGCTTTGATTCATATTACTTGTGGTCCAGATATGAAGTTAGAAGAATTCACACAAATTGGAAAATTAGTTACTGAGAATATTACTCCAGAAGCCCAGGTTATTATTGGGGCAAGAATTAATAAAGATTTTGAAGGAAGAATTAGAGTTATTACAATAATGACTGGAGTATCAAGCCCATATATTTTAGGAAAGCAAAAATTACAAAATTATGGCTTAGAATCTAGTAGAGAATTTTCTGAATTGGGAATAGAATCTATTAGGGGGGGATAAATCTTCTCTTATTTTTTGATTATTTTTGTTTTTATTTTGGCCTGTTTTTTTGACAGGCCTTTTTTTCTTTTTTAATAATTATTTTAATAAATTTTTTTGAGGAGAAAGTTTACTCCAATATTTTTTCTAGAATATTCTTCTTCTTTTCTGTTTATTTCTTTGATTATTCTATCTCTTTCCTTTGAATATGATTCTAGAGTTTTTTGATTATATTTTTCTTTAGAACAATGATCAGAATCAGAATTTAATATTTTATCCCTATAATCTAAAGTTGCAAGTATTAATTCATAGCATAGATTTCCTAAACTAAATGCCTTTAAATTTTCAAAATTTTTATCTTCTAAAGTTTTTCCTTTATCTTCTGGATCTTTTTTTTGGGTCATACCATTTAGAAGTGAGAACATTTATTTAAATCTTTTGTTTTAAAGTAAAGATTTAATTAAGGACTAAGTCTGGTAGGTGTTCTGGGAAAAGGAATAGCATCTTTTATTGTTTCAAGACCACAAATCCACTGTATAAGTCTTTCAGTTCCAAGGCCAAATCCAGAATGTGGAACAGACCCATATCTTCTTGAATCAAGATACCAATCAGAATCTTTTAAATCTATTTTTGATTCTTTTAATCTTTGTTTTATTTTTTTTAAATCTGGTTCTCTTTGAGACCCATCAATAATTTCTCCAATAAAAGGGGCCAGAATATTAAAATTCATTCCAGTTTTAGGATTTTTTGCATCTTCTCCGTGATAGAATTTCAAAATTTTTAATGGATAATTTGTAACAATTACAAAATTTCCTTTGTAATATTTTGCTAAATCTCTTTCTTCATCTGATTTGAAGTCATCTCCATATTTTATTTTATGACCTGTTTTTTGTAATTTTTCTATGGCTTTTTTATAAGTAATTCTTGGAAATGGGGATTTTATTTTATTTAATCTTGAAATTTTTACATTTAAAATTTCAAGTTCTTTTTCATTTTCTTTTATTACTTCTTTTATTGAGTCTATTACACAATCTTCAGCAATTTTAATTATATTTTCTAAATTAATCCAAGCACCTTCTACTTCACAATGCCAAAATTCTGTTAAATGTCTTGGAGTTCTAGATTTTTCTGCTCTAAAAGAAGGAGCAATTGTATATGCTTTTTCAATAGAATTGATTATGTTTTCTGCATAAAATTGCCAGGATTGAGTTAAATAAGCTTTTTTTCCAAAATAATTTACTTCAAAAGTATCTGAACCACCCTCGCTTGTTGTTTTATTAAAACAAGGTGCCTCAATTTCTATAAAATCTTTTTTTCTTAATGATTTATGTAATGCAAATAATATTGTAGATCTTATTTTTAAGATAGAAGTCATTTTTCTAGAACGCAACCATAAATGTCTTTTATCTAATAAAAATTCTGGAGTTTGATCTTTGTCAATAGGAAAATCTTCTGCAATTTGAATTATATTTATTTTATCAACTTCTAATTCATAATTTGTAGGGGCTCTTTTTTCAGGATAGATACTTCCTTGAATTTCTAAAGAGCTTTCAATTAATAATTTATCTGCTTTTTTTATTAAATCTGATTTTTTAACAATGCATTGTAGAATATCTGAAGAATCTCTTAAAACAATAAATATTTTATCTTTTAATTTTCTAATTCTATAGATCCATCCGCGAATCTTTACTTCTCCTTTTTTTTGTTTTATTGCATTGTTTATTGAAATGAATTCCATTTTATTTGTGATCTTGGTCTTTTAGATTTTATTATATTAGGGAATAATTCTTTCTCTATCTCTTGGAAATAAACAGCATTCCCTTATATTTTTTAAATTTAACAAAGCCATAGTTAATCTTTCTAATCCAATACTCCATCCAGAATGAATTGGTGCACCATATTTAAAACCATTAATATAATCTTTAAAATTTTTTGGATTTAATTTATTTGCTTTTAATCTCTGAATTAATAATTTTGGGAGATGTATTCTTTGGCCACCAGAACTAATTTCAATCCCATTATAAATTGCATCAAATCCTTCAGATAGTTTAGATTTTTCATTTTCATTTTTTGGCATAATATAAAAAGGTTTGCCAGGTAAAGGCCAATCATAAACAAAAATAATTGTATTAGGATATAACTCTCCTAATTTTTTTTCAGCTTCACTAGATAAATCATATTTCTCAATTTTAATTTTTTCTTTTTTCATTAATTCTATGATCTCTGAAAAAGTAAAATATTTCGCTTTAATTTCTTTTAATTTTACATTTAATAATTCTATTTCCTGTGAATTTTTTTCATTTATTTTCTTAACAATATATTTTAAAACGTTTTCAATTTGTTCCATAGCTTTTTTTGAATCTGCAAAAGCTAATTCAATATCCATTTGTCTTGATTCATTTAAGTGTCTTAGGGTGTTGTGTTTTTCTGCCCTGAATACTGGGGAAATTGAAAAAACTTTTTCCCAATTAATCGCGCATAATTGTTTATATAATTGGGGAGATTGTGCAAGATAAGCTTTTTTTTCAAAATAATTTAATTTGAATAATTCTGTTCCACCCTCACTAGACGAACCAATAATTATTGGTGGTTGAATTTCTATAAATCCTTTATTATAAAAAAATTCTCTAAAAGAATTTGCAATTGTATTTTGAATTTTGAATATTGCTTTTACTTGCGGTTTTTTCATATCTATAAATCTATAATCTAATCTCTTGCTAAGAGAAGTATTAATTTCTTTTTCAATGATATTTATTGGTAGTTTTTCTGATTTGTTTAATAATTCAAAATCTATAATTTCTATTTCAAAATTTTTAATAGTTGTTTCAGAACTTTTAACAATTGCTTTTTTTAGATTGCCTTGTATTTTTATTAAGCTCTCTAAACTTACTTTATTAAATTTCTCCCAGATTTTTGATGATTTTTTTAAAGTACATTGAATAATCCCACTAGAATCTCTTAAAAGAATAAATTTGATATTTGAAAGTTCTCTGATTTCATAAACCCATCCAAAAAAAATTAAATCTTTTTTTTCTTGATCGCAGTTTTCAATAAAGGTTCTTTTTATTTTTTCCATATTTAAAGAGTCTATTCAGAATTTATAAATTTATTGAAGATTTAAAATTCTTTTTAATATTTTATTTGAATCTTGCCCGCTAACTCTTCCTTTAAATTTCTTCATTATTAAGCCCATATATCCCCCAATATTAAGTCCAGGTTTTTCTTTAATCATATTTGCAATTTCTTTTTCAAGTTCAATTAAATCTATTTTTTCAATTTCAATTGCTTTAGAGAATTTTTCCCCCCTTAAAATTTTTGTTAAAATATGTTTTATGTCTTTTTTTGTAATTTTTCCATCTGCAATAGCCTGTGCAATATTCTCAAATAAATCAATGTTTAGAATCTTTTCTGGATTTTTTATTTTTTCATGACTTATAATTTCCTTTGGAATTTCAATTAAAATTTTAAAAATAATTTTTGGTTCTTTAAGAATTTTTAACAAGTTTTCAAAATCATTTAGTTTATTTTCTTTTAATAAAATTTTTATTTCGTTTTCTTTTAATCCTGTTTTTTCTAAATCTCTTTTAATTTCTCCTTTTAATTTAGGTAAGGTGTTTTTTGCATTATTAATCATTTCTCTTGAAATTTTTAATAAAGGCAAGTCTGTTTCTGGATACATTCTAGCAGCCCCAGGAACCGGTCTTAAAAATTCTGTCTTTCCATTTGCTAGGGCTTTTCTTACTTCTGATTTTAGTTTCTTTTTTTTAATATTTTCTTTTTGTCTTTGAATTTCTTTTTTAATTGTTGGAATTATTATTTGAATATTCTGAAAACCTTTTATTTCAGTTCTTGGATGATTTGGTATTGAAATATTAAGATCTTGTCTGATTGTCCCGATTCCTCTTTTAACTTTGCAGCTTCTTAAAATTTCTCCTAAGTATAATGCTGTTTCCCTTGCTTGTTCTGGATTTTTTATGTCTGGTTTAGTTGCAATTTCTACAAGTGGGATTCCTAGTCTATCTAGTTTATAGGTTATTTTATCTTTTTGTCTTTCAATAATTCTTGCAGCATCTTCTTCTAAATTTATACTATCTATTCTTACTTTTCCTTGCGAAGTATTTATCCAACCATCTCTTGCAATCAAAACAGTTCTTTGAAATCCTGAAGTATTACTTCCATCAATAACTGCCTTTCTCATTATTTGAGAAATAGAAAGAATTTTGCAATTCAAATGTAATGCAATATGTAATGCAATATTTAATGCTTCTTTATTGATTTGATGTGGTGGTTCTTCATCTAATTCAACCAAACAATTAGAAGTATTATATCCTTGATAAATAAATTGTTTATTTTGTTCTGCTTCATGTTTTGAGGCAATATCTGTTTCACCGCTTTCTCCAGCAACTACATGAAATTTTCGCATAATCTCAAAATCTGGCTGATCTTTTCTTAAGATGGATGGGCAATCACAGAATAATTTATGTGAATCTAATTGTTGATGAATTTCAATTCCACATTTAATGGAGTTTAATTCTTTTTCAATTTTTGTTGCTTCTAATGTTTTCAACTCTTTTTTTGTTCTAAGTAGATTCATATTAAAAATAAACAAAACTATTTATTAAAACTATCGATTAAAAAATATTTTTAATTTTTGAATATTGAAGAAATTCAATTTTCTCGAGATTTTCTCCATTTTCTTATAAAAATACTAAATCCTAAAATTTTATAGGTAAATTTTGATCCTAATTTTTGTTTTAATTCTTCAGCATATCTTTTGACATCGTCTTTTTTCTCTCTTGCACTTTTTAAAACAGTAATTTTAATTGTAATGTTTCTATATTTTTGAGTTCTTATTTTAATATCTTCTATAAATTCTTTTGTAATTCCTTTTTTCCCGAGTTGCATTTCTAATTGTGATGTCATATTTTAAGAATTGATTTTTTATTTTTTAATTATTTTTATATTTATTTT
>Ga0268285_1001628_pt1 | contig 10596 bp, 9 predicted proteins | sample saktaG_2_FD_190144 | JGI IMG/M metagenome (GOLD analysis project Ga0268285, IMG submission 190144) | Saline water microbial communities from Sakinaw Lake, British Columbia, Canada - sak_2013_06_06_120m | ecosystem: Environmental > Aquatic > Non-marine Saline and Alkaline > Saline ... | reverse complement strand
GTAAATAGGTGCTTCAGGATACTTCGAACGGAGCCGCTGAAGTAACTGGTCGGCCTCGTCGAAGTCGGTGGCGTACTCAACAGCTAGCCCTTCAACATTGCCAAAACTTGCGGCAAAGTTGTATAGGTGGTCTATCGCCTTAGCCCGGGAGCGTTCCCTAGCATAGGGATGCACCTCGCCATCCTTGATGCCGATAACCGGGTTTACCTTGAGTAATGACCCAAGAAGGGCTTGTGCTTTGCCGATGCGCCCGCCGCGTTCCAGGTATTCAAGAGTATCAAAGGCAGCACGCATATCTACCCGATGGATGGTATGACGGGCTACATCCAGCACCTCATCAAGGCTAGCCCCAGCTTGGGCTGCCTTGGCAGCGCTAATTGCTATAAAGCCCTGTGCCATAACCGCCCATTGCGAGTCTACAACCTCTACCCGGCATTGCTTCTTCATTAACCCTATGCTTTGTAACGCCACTTGATAGGTAGCACTGAGCTTGGAAGTTAGACTGATAACCGCGATTTCGCTTGTTTTTTCGGCAAGTTTATCGTATGCGTCGGCAAATGTGGCAGGGGATGGCACGGACGTCGCAGGCAAAATCTTGCTGGTCTTTAGTTTCCCGTAGAACTGATCGGGATTTAGGTCAAGACCATCACGGTAGATGTCGGTGCCAAAGCGGACAACGAGTGGGACCACTGTAATCCCGAGCTCTTCAGCTACGTGAGGTGGCAGGTCAGCAACGCTATCAGTCACAATAGCTACGCTAGGCACGGATGTTATCCTCTCCTCCACGAAACAGCTCAGCCGATATCATTTTGTGGCGGTATGGGGCTAGAATAGTCCGGGCTGCCTGTGGATATGATATTGCTTGCTCATCAATTGCGCAAAGGAATGACACCACACAAGGGCAAGCTACCAACACGAAAGGAGCCGCTCCTCTAGCTACAGCATTACCTCCGGTCAGTTAGTTCAGCCTTTGTTAGCATGCTTCCAAGTGCCACCGACCATAGCGACAGGGTAATTCCCACGCCTAAAATCCACCAGTTTAACGGATAGCCATGCTGGATATCCCCTATGATCATTGTGGTTAATACGTAAAGAAAACCTATCCCAGCCGCCGCCAGCATAGAGTGTGCCACTACGCGCCATCCTCTCCGTGTTAGAAGCTTATCTATTACCATCGCTCCCTCCTCCGCTGTCTATTTGACATTATACTCTAATGTGGAACGCCGCGAAATGGGAAGGATGAAGCAAGGTTGCGTTCAAAAGTTAGTGAGCCTGAGCCTTCTGACAAAATCGGGGAGACTTAGGGCTGGCGCCGTTGAGTTCAAATTGAACTTTTCGCTACTTTGTGCAGGTAAGTATCTAGGGCAGTAGATAGTCAGACTCGTAGAGGCTATCGCTTGATTTATTCCAGGAATTTAACTTAGAATGCTGCTGACTAGTAGTATACGTCGCCAGAATCCCATAGGAGTGTGAGAAATGAACATCAATAGTGAGAGAGCCAAAGCAATAGATGCTTATATTGCCACGCATAGCGACGCGGAGATGGGTAAGTGGCCATTGGAAATTGGTGGCCAGAAAATGATATCCCCTTTTTATCGTTTCCCGATCAAAGAGTTGCTGTGCTACAACGTAACAAATGGGCGACTTGCTATGGATGTACGCGAGTGGGAGAAATTTAACAGCCGAAAGCTAGATGCAACTACTGAAGAAGACTCCAAAATCATCCGCCAGATGTTACTTAGCTTGAACAAGAACGAGACCAGTTTGTTAAAAGAGGACATTCACAAAAAAAATCAAATGGAACCAGGAGTAATTACTCATGACGGATTTGTAATTAATGGTAATAGGCGAATGGCAATACTTGAAGAACTTAATAGGGAAGAGCCCACTGGTAAATGGTCATTCTTGGAGGCGGTACGTTTACCCTCAACAATCACGGAGAAAGATGTTTGGAAAATTGAAGCAGGTTTACAACTATCTAAGGATAAGATTGCAGAATATCATCCGGTCAATGAGCTGTTAAAAATAAAGCAAGGTATTGACGCCAAACTCTCTATTGAGGAAATTACGGCGGCAATGTATGGACGCACGACGGACGAAATAAAGGAGTCACTAGACAGGCTTCAACTCATAGACAATTTTCTGGAATTTTTTGGTCAGCCAGGGAATTACGGCCTTATTAGAACGTTTGGATTACACGAATACTTTATAGATGTTCAGAAGAATGTAATGACGAAATGGGACCGCCGCGGGCTGGCTAGCCGCGAACGTAAAGAGGAACTGATAAGCGCTTTTGCACTTATTGGCGCAGGAATACGCATCCAAAGTCCTAAAACAGGGGAGGGGAAAGATAAAGGAATCACTCACTGGGATATTCGAAAACTAGGCAAAATTTTTGCAGATATGGATGCCAAGGAAGCGTATACACAAAATTTGAAAAAGTCTAGTAAAAAGCCTCTAACAGTAAATGCGGCTACCTTGATCGAGGACTTTCGAACCGCTGAAGATATACTTGGCATGAAGGAACAACGCGACCAGCCGGTACGTTTGATAGAAAAAGCAATCAACTCTCTCGAAAGTATTGACCGGACAAATAAGCATTTCCATGAAATACGTGTCAAGAACGCGATAGACAGACTATCCAGCATAGTTCAAGAAATCAAGAAAGACCTAAACGGGTGAGTGGTATTGCATTAGCTGAATGAGCGAGGTATACCAATGGTAAAACTCAACTTGAAAAACAATAATCTCATCGTTGAGGGTAGTGCAACGGATAGAGTGTTTCAGTGGGAGCACCGTATCTTTTTCACGGCACTCGCAGGATATCAACTAGACGAATTGAATCACCTTTATTTGTTCTCAGATAGAAATAGATTAATCAACACCATTAGAGAAACCGTAGCTTATTTGAGGGAAGAACGGATTAATTTCGATACTGATGAGGAAGTCTCTAAAGTCCTACAACGAGCGAGGATTGAGCAAATAGAGTATGAAGAAGCTAGGAAAGATGTCTTTAGAATCACGGATTCCGAAAAACTACTCGGTTTGTCCCAACGTATTGTCAGACCGCTACTACCACATCAACTACGAGGTCTTGAGCATCTGCTTTCAGTGAAGCATGGTGCCAATTTTTCAGTTCCGGGGAGCGGAAAGACTACAGTAGTTTATGCTGCCTTTGAAAACCTGCGCAGAGAAGGGGTTGTAGACAAACTTCTTGTCATAGGACCACGAAGTTGTTTTTTCCCGTGGGAGGACGAGGCAATCAAGTGTTTTGGAGCTCCGCTTCGAAGTGTTCGCCTCGCGGGTACAAAAACTACGAGGCAAAGTGCGTATTTACAAGCAGATGACTATGATTTGTTTCTATGTACTTATCAAACTGCCACTAACGATATTGGCGAGATTACTAATTTATGCCGACAGTACAAGTTACTTGCGGTTGTCGACGAGTCTCATAATATCAAGAGAATAGAAGGTGGAGTATGGTCTGAGGCAATGCTAAACATTGCCCCTTATGCTACACGACGAGCAATCCTTTCTGGAACTCCGATGCCAAACGATTTTACCGACTTATGGAGTCAAATTACCTTTCTATGGCCTGCGGGACAAGTCTTGGGAAATCGTGCCCAATATCGCTATCGTTGCGAAGATGCGAATGAGCTTGATTCTATTCGGCAATCTATACGACCCTTCTTCTTCCGCGCAAAGAAATCAGAACTTGATTTGCCACCAGTAAAGTTCACTATTCACAAATGTGTACTGAAAACATATCAGTCAAGTATCTACAAAGCCCTTGCTGCGAAAATCCTCAGTGAAATCAGTACACGGCCAGAAGAGCGCCAGATACTCCGTCAGTGGCGGAAAGCACGGTTAGTACGATTACTGCAGGCAGCATCAAACCCGACTCTTTTAACACGGTACTCAGAAGAATTCAACCTTAATCCTCCTAGCATTGAAGGACCATCTATAATCCAACTGATTGAAAAATATCCTGAATATGAAATTCCCATAAAGTTCGAACTAGTGAATAGACTGGTGTACCGGCTATCATCTAAGGGTGAAAAGGTAGTGGTATGGACCACCTTTGTTCACAATATCAAGATGCTCAAGCACTCTTTAAGAGACCTAGAACCGCTTGTTGTATTCGGTGCTGTACCGAAGGATGAAAGTGAAGACGTTGAATTTAACCGGGAACAGCAGATTCGACAGTTTAAGGAAACACAGGGACCAGCCTTGCTCCTTGCGAATCCAGCAGCGTGTGCAGAATCTATATCCCTTCACAAGGTTTGCCACCATGCAATCTATCTTGATAGAACCTTCAACTGTGGTCAATACATGCAATCTCTAGATCGCTTACATCGTATAGGACTGCAACGCGGAGAAATCGTCACCTACCACCTTATTATTGCGCAGCAGACAATTGATGAAACCATAGACCGACGCCTGGCCGAAAAACAAGAAGGAATGCTCCGTCTTTTAGAAGACGAGCTACCGGTGGGTGCATTCGAAGTTGAACAGTATGAGATGGAACTAACAGAGGATGAGGAAACGATCGACTTTGAAGAAACATTAAGGGATATTCGAAGGCAATATTGTTCCAAATCATAATAATGAGACTTTTTGGGTGAGTTATGGACCTACCGAGTGTTGCTGAGTTGAATGAATTAAACCGTGTTTTATTGGCTATTGTTCAATTGTCTGATTCAGATGACGGCTGCAAGGTTAGATCAGTAATTGACTTATGTTCATCGCTTACATTTGGAGGACACGGGGTTGATCACTTCCGGACGTTGAAGCTTTGTGGCTATGCAGGACTCTCACAAATGACGAAAGGAAAAGTAAAAATAACAGAGCTTGGCCAGAAACTACTGGACTTTAACCCCAATAACTATTATGAAACAACAGAGCAACAAAAGGCGTTCGTTGCAGAGCAATTGATTCTCCAAGGACCGTGGCAATCGCGTGCGAGAGATTTATTTCTAAGTTTCGGCCCCAACTATAACAAACTCACCTACGAAGTCAGTCTATACGAAAATCCGCTTCCCATAAGATATAACTCAATTGTTCACCTGCTGTTGGCGTTAGGAGTGCTACTTAAGACGGATAGTAAACTAATAGTAGATTCGAGATACGTACCACTTATCAGATGGTTACGGACTACCAATGGAGGCGTATCTGAGCAGGAATTAGACCGGGCTCTGCAAGCAAATATGAAGCTCGCAGGCCAAGCTGAAGAAGCTGTATTAGAGTATGAGCGAGAGCGCTTAAGATTGATGAAGCGCAGTGCGGAAGCGTTATTGGTAAGAAGGATCAGTCAGCTCGACGTTAAAGCTGGTTATGACATCGAGTCTTTCGATGGTGACAAGCCTTTGTTTGATTATGACCGCTTTATTGAGGTTAAATCCTCTTATCGCTCAGAGCTACGATTCTTTTGGAGTGAGAATGAGCATCGGGTGGCTGAAGAAAAAGGCGCCAAGTACTGGATTTACTTCGTTGGAGGACTCTCTCCCAAGGAGGCTAAACATATCATTCCAATCCTAATTCAGAATCCTGCAACGCGTCTTGCACAAATGTCAGAGATGAATATCAAAGTTGCGACATATCTAGTAGAACAGAGTCACGAGATCCAACTTAAAGAATTCTGTCAAGGAAAAACAAAGGGATTTCTGCTGTGAAGGCTGACCATAATATTGGCCTACAAGGGACTCATATACTACGAATGTCAAGAATTAGTGCATACTGGTTGCAGGAACATATTGATTGGACCAGTTAGCCCAAGTTTGATATAGTTAAAGCGATATGAGACCGAGCCAAGTAGACATCTTATATCAAGGCGAATGCTCAGGCTATCTGCGCAACAATATCTTGTTGCCTAATAACAGCATTGACCTAGTGATTACCTCGCCCCCCTATTCCGACCGAAGGAAAAGCGCGTATGGTGGAGTCCACCCTGATAAATACGTCGAGTGGTTCTTGCCTATTTCAGAACAACTATACAGAGTATTAAAGCCGACGGGTTCCCTGATCCTAAATATCAAGGAGCATGTTAGGGGTGGGGAGCGCGAAACGTACGTTCTGGAATTAATCTTGGCCCTGAAGAAACAAGGTTGGCTATGGACAGAAGAGTATTGTTGGTATAAGAAGAATTCATATCCGGGAAAGTGGCCGAACAGATTTAGAGATAGCTGGGAACGATGCTTACATTTTACGAAAAACAAGAAGTTCAAAATGTATCAGGATGCGGTTAAAGTGCCAATAGGGGATTGGGCTCAGTCAAGATTCAAGTCCATGACAGAAAAGGATTTCATTAGACATGTGTCTAGAACGAATAGCAAATTTGGTAGGAATGTCTCGCATTGGTTGAGCAAAAGAAAGGTCTATCCTCACAACGTTCTGGTTTTTGAAAAAGAGCATTATGTTGAACCAACGACGGTAATAAACTTTGCTACAGAATGCTCAAATCGTAACCATAGTGCTGTTTTTCCGATTGAACTACCTAGTTGGTTCATAAGACTATTTACCAAGAAGGGTGATACAGTTTTAGACCCCTTTGTTGGGATTGGTACAACCGCAATGGCGGCGCTATTATTGGGTAGGAGATATATAGGCATAGAAGCTTCACCCGAATACGTAAGAGAAGCAACGACAAATATTGAGGAACTAGAGAGAATTCTTGATTCCGCAAGTATAGATTGAAACGGCCTCTCCTTCCATTTGGAATTGCACACTTCGTCAGATTGTTCAGTCAACGATTAACGGATGGCAATGCCAGGTAAATGAATGATTGAAATAAACTAAGTTATAAAGTAATGTTATGGGTAAGGAGTATAACCGGGGTGTCCAAATGATTCATCTATTTATAGACACGAACGTATATCTTACCTTCTATTATTTCTCGGATGATGTGTTGGAAGAGCTAAAGAAATTGGCTATGGCTATTAATAAAAAGGATATAAAACTATATGTCTCCGGTCAGGTGATTGATGAATTCAATCGGAATAGGGAAACGAAGATAGCCGATGCCTTAAAAAGATTTGAAGCTCAGTCTCTTCCAAGTCAATTTCCAAATATATGTCGATCACATGAAGAGTACGGTATCATGAGGAATCATCTTGAGGGATTTCGAATCGCCAAGACTTCTTTGTTAGAAAAATTGAGAAGTGATATAGAAAACAAAGATTTGGGAGCCGACAAGATAATATCTGACATATTTAACGTAGCAGAAAAACTCGACGAGCCTGATGAGCTTATCAATATTGCTATTGATAGGGTCAACCGTGGTAATCCGCCAGGCAAACCGGGGTCATACGGGGACGCTATTAACTGGCTAGTCTTAATGAAAAGCATTCCAAAGGGAGAGGACTTGTACTTATTAACAGATGATAAAGATTACATATCTAGACTTGATAGTAATAAGCTATGCGATTATCTTAAGACTGAATGGGAGAAAGAACAAGAATCTTCAGTATATGTATACCGGAAGCTATCGGAGTTTTTCCGAGAAAAATACCCTGCTATCAAATTAGCTTCTGAATTGGAAAAACAGCTGGCTATTGATGCTTTTATTAATAGCCCCAATTTTGTAAGTACACATGTTGCTATAAAAGATCTGTCGAAATATCCTGATTTCTCTGATTCTGAGGTAAACGAAATAGCTCGAGCAGCTGTCCGGAATTGCCAGATTTATTGGATTATGGACGACCGAGATGTCGAGAGCTTTGTTAGCCAAATATTCGAGGGCAGAGAAGATATTATTAGCCCAGATATATTTAAGGAATACCGTGAGATTTACAGTTCAGTCGAAGAAGGGGATTCTGAAGAGGACGACATTCCGTTCTAGTATTAAAAAGCTCAAAAACGATTCCCCTATGTTTTGAAACTGACTAATATAACAAAAAGCCATAGCGTAAAGAAAGGAGACATTAAATGGTAGGTGGATTGCTCGGAGTCAGTGGACTTGTGGCAGGTATTATCGCCCTTGTTGCCGGAATTATCATATTGATATGGCCAAGGGTAATTGCTTGGATCGTCGGCATATACCTTATCGTCGTTGGCGTAATTGCCGTGATAGCCGCATTGTAGTAAATTCACTACGGGGAGCGAGTGTATTTTCTATATAACAACAACTTGGTTTAAGGGGCAGTGTATGTAACTGTCAACTTGGGCAAATGAGAGCTGTCCCAACGCATTATATCGTTATTTCCATCTCCGTTGGTTGCCGCAGTAAATTGCAGCCTCACCTGGAACCTTGAACTTCCCACTTTTGTCTGCAGCGCGTTCTTCACATTAGTATCACTATGGGCTACTATTGCGCCTGCCGAGCAATATCCTAATATTGCTCCTGATGGAGGACCTGCAAAGTAATCACCTCCATCCAAAATGCCATAGTCATCCGGATATATTCTTAAGCAACCCAAGTTACCAAACGGGTTCCCATAAATCGTATTGTAATTCGAAAAATCAACTACTACAGCCGTTATTGTAGCTCCTGCCGGGATGCCAGATATATCAAAACTGATAAAGCCTTGAAGCGAAAGGTTGCCGGTGTCATCACCGGCATACATGTATTTAGGAGTCACCGCACCTGTATTTCGTACATATCCACTCTCATTGACGACGGGCAGAATGTTTACCGTGTGCTCCACAGGTGCTACGCTAACTACAACGGTCACCGCGACAGAAACCGTTCCGGCAGCATTGGTAGCTGTCAAAGTATAAGTAGTAGTTATGGCTGGTGAGACAGATGTATTTCCCGGGGAAGCAACAGCACCTACTCCAGGGTTAATAGTCACTGCTGCCGCATCAGACACGTTCCAGCTCAGCATTGAAGAATCGCCAGCCGTGATACTCCACGGATTGGCAGTAAAGGAATTAATAAGTGGCAAACCCACAGCTGCTGAAACTATAACCTGAGCTGTAGCAGTAACGCTGCCAGCCCCGCTGGTGGCTGTTAGAGTATAAATAGTGGTCGTGGCAGGTGATACCAGTCTGGTGCTGGTTAAAGCCACACTGCCTATTCCCTGGTCTATACTGGCTGTTGTTGCATCTGAAACACTCCAGCTGAGCGTTGAAGGCTCGCCAGAAGTAATGGTTTCCGGGTTGGCATCAAAGGAATTTATCACTGGCAGCCCAGCAGCTTCACTGGAAACAATGGCAACGACATCTTGAACCTCCCTTGACCAGGCTCCGTTATTATCCTGAACCTTAAGGTAAATGGCATGCTTTCCTTCTGATAGAGATGAGGCCTCAAAGCTTGCCCTGGTGCTTAAGTCTCCGTCTATACTCGACCACCACCTATAAGCAACCACTGTCCCATCTGGGTCAGTGCCGTGACCATCGAAAGTTACTGTTTCCCCAGGGGAAGCCTCAGTGGGTGAGATTAAATCTATATAGGCAGTTGGCGGCTGGTTAGTGAGTGTTGGTGCAAGATGTGTGCAGCCAGAAGCGACCATCAAGATTACCAAAACTGGGAATATCAACTTTTTCATACTACTACCCCTGTTGTGCCTTTAATATAGTTCTGCCCCATGGGCTTGTCAATAGCGCTGAGAGTTGAGGTGAACCCGTACAGGTGCAGTTGTTATGGCGCTCCAAAGAATTGTTCTATCGGTTTGCCATAGCACTTAACAATTCATCAAAAAGTGGCCCGACATGCTCCTCGTCTGACAGTACTCACCTCGACCTAGCAAGCCGAAACACGTATACTACATATACGGATTACGAATGACGACAACCGTACTTATTGTCCGCCATGGACAAACTGAATCAAATACTACTGGCTTCTACATGGGCCGGTCAGACGAAGACTTGGCCGAAGTGGGTTATAAGCAAGTACGGCGTTTGTCTTCCAGGCTAGCTCGACTGCCCATTACTTCAATCTACACGAGTCCACTGCGGAGAGCCTATGCTACAGCAGCGATTCTTGCTGAACCTCACGAACTTGAGCCAAGGGTATTGGACAACCTGATTGAAATTGATCTCGGAGACTGGCAGGGATTACATATGGACGAGATCAGTCGAAGGTGGCCGGAGCTTTGGCAGCAGTGGAGGAATGACCCCTCAGAAGTTATTATACCTAACGGTGAGAGTTTAACCAAGGTAACTGAGCGTGCCATCCCAGCCTTTCACAGAATAGTGGAGGCTAACTGTGGCAAGCAAGAAATAATCGTTGCCCATGAGGTTATTGTCAAGATAATAGTAACGCATGTACTTGGTGCACCAAATAGTATATATCGCAGATTTGATATTAGTAACACGTCCCTGACGGCGATTCAGTTTATTGACGATAAGCCCCGTCTTATTGGGCTAAACGATACATCCCGTCTGTAAGGTCGGGGTGCATTCCACAGCCTTGAACAAGATTACTGATACAAACGCGGTGATAGCTACATAACAAGCCAGATTGTTAAGAACACAAGCTGGACTTATCCGATTGCCTGTTTCCTCCGTCCCATAATGGCGCAGACTATGCTGCCTACAGCCCCCACCAAAAAGGTGCCTGGACACAGGAAAACAGCGATAACGAAGGATGTTACATGAAAGACTTCCATCAAACGGCTTAATGCGGCAATGTGGCTGGTAAGTATAGTCAGGGCATAG
>Ga0268285_1001626_pt1 | contig 10600 bp, 9 predicted proteins | sample saktaG_2_FD_190144 | JGI IMG/M metagenome (GOLD analysis project Ga0268285, IMG submission 190144) | Saline water microbial communities from Sakinaw Lake, British Columbia, Canada - sak_2013_06_06_120m | ecosystem: Environmental > Aquatic > Non-marine Saline and Alkaline > Saline ... | reverse complement strand
GAAGCGGTGTTCGGTAAGCCAGGGAACTGAAACATCTAAGTACCTGGAGGAAAATAGAACAAATGTAATTCCCTTAGTAGCGGCGAGCGAAACGGGAACAGCCTAAACCTTAATTGTTTCTTATCTTTATGGTAAGAAGGATTGCAGTCTGATAACAATTAGGGGGTTGCGAGATATATTGTCTTCTGTCTGTAAGCAGAAGGAAGAGTATAATAAGATATTTAGCTGAATCTCTTTGGGAAAGGAAGCTAAAAAAGGTGAAAGCCCTGTAAGCGAAAAATATCTTATCTCTTTAATATATTCTCAAGTACCTCAGAAAAAGCCCAATCTGAGGGAAGCCAGCAGAACTACAAAAATCCTCCTTCGCCACCTTCGGGTGGCTTAGGAAGGACTGCTAAGGCTAAATACTCAATATCACCGATAGTGAACTAGTACCGTGAGGGAAAGGCGAAAAGAACCCCGAGAGGGGAGTGAAATAGACCCTGAATCCATATGCTTACAAAGAGTTGGAGCCTGCCTTTTGGCGGGTGACAGCGTGCTTTTTGTAGAACGAACCAACGAGTTAGTGTATATCGCAGCCTAAGCTTTTCGGAGCGGAGGCATAGGGAAACCGAGTCTTAACCGGCGCAATAAAGTGGTATGCATTAGACCCGAAGCCAGGTGAGCTAACCATGACCAGGAGGAAGTCTGTCGAAAGACAGATGGACGTCCGAACCCACCAGCCGTACAAAACTGGGGGATGAGTTGTGGTTAGAGGAGAAATTCCAATCGAACCTGGAAATAGCTGGTTCTTCCCGAAATAGCTCTAGGGCTAGCGTTATGTATAAACTTTGGAGGTAGAGCACTGAAAAGGTGCGGGTGGCTTTGGCCTACCGTATCTTATCAAACTCCGAATGCCGAAGTGGTAAGCATAGCAGTCAGAACGCGGGGGATAAGCTTCGTGTTCAAAAGGGAAACAGCCCAGATCGCCATCTAAGGTCCCAAAAACAAGTTAAGTGGGAAAGGAAGTAGGACTTCACAAACAACTAGGATGTTGGCTTAGAAGCAGCCATTCATTTAAAGAGTGCGTAACAGCTCACTAGTCGAGTCGTCTTGCACCGAAAATTTAACGGGGCTAAACTTGTTACCGAAGATGCGAATGCCACTGCTTTGCAGTGGCGTGGTAGGGAAGCGTTCCATACGCGACGAAGTTCAAATGTAAGTTTGGGTGGAGTGTATGGAAGTGAGAATGTTGGTATGAGTAACCGCAATACTGATGAGATATCAGTACACCGAAAACCCAAGGTTTCCTGGGCAATGGACATCATCCCAGGGTTAGTCGGTCCTAAGGCGAGGTCGAAAGGCGTAGTCGATGGACAGCAGGTTAATATTCCTGCACTACATTTAGTAAGTGATGAGGTGACGCAGGCTAGTAGGCTAGGCGTATTATTGGATTTATGTTTTCAACTTGAGAATGTTTCGTAGGAAAATCCGCGAAACACATAATTCAAGAGTTGAGAAAAATTCTGCGTTAGCAGAGTGATCTAGCTGAGCAGGCTGCCAGGAAAACCCTCTAAGCGTTATAAAGCTAAGTGTATCCGTACCACAAACCGACTCAGGTGGGTAGGGCGAGAAGCCTAAGGTGAACGGGTGATTCCTCGTTAAGGAATTCGGCAAAACAACGACCGTAATTTCGAGATAAGGTCTGCCACCCTACGGGTGGCCGCAGTTAAAGATCCCGAGCGACTGTTTATTAAAAACACAGGTCTCTGCTAACTCGAAAGAGGATGTATAGGGGCTGACGCCTGTCCGGTGCCAGAACGTTAAGGGAAGAGGTGAGAGCCTTGAACTGAAGCGCTGGTGAACGACGGCTGTAACTATAACGGTCCTAAGGTAGCGAAATTCCTTGTCATCTAATTAGTGACGTGCATGAATGGCGTAACGACTTGGGAACTGTCTCAACGAGAAGCCCGGTGAAATTGCATTAACGGTAAAGATGCCGTTTACCTGCAGCAGGACGAAAAGACCCCGTGAAGCTTTACTATAGCTTGGTATTGATTTAGGGTTCTATATGCTTAGCATAGGTGGGAGACTTTGATGTCTATCTTCTGGGATAGATGGAGTCGCCAGTGAAATACCACCCTTATAAAATTTTAAATCTAACCCTGGACTGATAGCTGGAAACAAGTCGGTGATTTTTGGTTAATATTAATGTCGTCATTGATAATTGATCATTGTTCATTGTACATTGTTTATAGCTACCAGTCCGGGAACAGTGCCTGGTGGGTAGTTTGAGTGGGGCGCTCGCCTCCTAAAAGGTAACGGAGGCGTTTAAAGGTTAGCTAGCTCCGGATGGAAATCGGAGTGATAGTGCAAAAGCATAAGCTAGCTTTACTGCGAGGCCGATAAGCCGAGCAGTTACGAAAGTAGAATTTAGCGAACCGACCGCAAACAGTAGGTGTTGCGGAAGACTTCAGATAAAAGCTACTCCGGGGATAACAGGCTGGTCTGGTCCAAGAGTTCACATCGACGACCAGGTTCGGCACCTCGATGTCGGCTCGTCGCATCCTGGGGGTGAAGAAGCTCCCAAGGGTTTGGCTGTTCGCCAATTAAAGCGGCACGCGAGCTGGGTTTAAACCGTCGTGAGACAGGTTGGTCTCCTATCCGCTGCAGGCGTAGAAACTTGAAGGAAGTTGTCTCTAGTACGAGAGGACCGAGATGAACAAACCTCTGGTGTACCAGTTGTTCCGCCAGGAGCATCGCTGGGTAGCTAAGTTTGGACGGGATAAGCGCTGAAAGCATCTAAGCGCGAAGCCTCTCCTAAGATTAAGTTTCATAAATCTCCTTGAAGATTACAAGGTTAATAGGTCTCAGGTGTAAGCTCAGCAATGAGTTCAGCCAAGAGATACTAATAGATTTAACTACTTTTTAATACTAACTAATATTTACTAGTTGTTTTTACATAATTTGAAATATTGAGATATATCTATAATAAATTATTTTTAGATAATTCTCGGAGACTAATAGTCTATAAAGTCGAAAGTCTATAAAGTCGAAAGTCTAACAAACGTGTAATCGTTTGGACTTTTAACTTTATGGACTTTATGGACTTTTGACTTAAAGTCGGTGATAATAGCGGCGGGGCCACACCTCTTCCCATTTCGAACAGAGAAGTTAAGCCCGCCTGCGCCGATGGTACTTGGTCGTAAGACCTGGGAGAGTAGGACGTCGCCGGCTTTTTTATTTTGTCTTTTTTGTTGTTTTTTGGGGAGATAAAGAGTAAAATTGAGGTAGTAAGGAAAAGGGGAATTTTAAAGTACAAAACAACAATACAAAAAAATAGCATCCCTATTTACTATTATGTCACTATTATGATAAAAAATATGGAAAAACAGGTATATAAAGGTAACTGGATATGTTGTGTTTGCGGTAAAGCAATTACAGAGTTACCCTTTTATCCAAATGATGATCGAAGTATTAACTGTTCTGATTGCCATACCAAAGCCATTAGAGATAGAAAATCTTTTTTTGAAATATTAGTTACAGATATTAAAGGTACTACTGTTATAGAAAGTACTCAGAATTTTTGTTATAGTTTATTGTCAAATGCTAAATTGTGGGATGAAGCAAAAATAGTAGGGGATACAATAACTGATGAAAAAAAACGGATCAAGGTAATTGTCAAAAAATTAAATATCCAAAAAGATAGTGATGGAACGGAATTAAAACAAGCCTTTACATTAACAGTAGAAGGAATTTTTGATTCTTTAGAGAGTTTTCGTGTTCCGTTACTACAATATCTAAAAATGTTAAAATTCGATTTACTCTATGTATTAGAAGATGATGTATCTTTAATTATAGCTCATCAACTTTATTCAAGTATATATAAGGTAGAATCGTTTTTAAGAAAGTACATTATTAAATTTTTTGCAATTAAATTAGGCCCTGAATGGTGGGAGCTAACTGCTGGTTCGGATATGAAAAAAAAGATAAGTTTAAGGAAAAACAACGAAACAGTATTCTCGGAATATATAGATAATGAAGTATATCTTATTGATTTTGGTGAATTAGGTAAATTAATCTATTCACAATCTTCTGGTAATTTAAATAAAGAAGACATAATTGATAAAATTATTAAGGCAGAAGAAACACCAGTAGCAATAAGAAAATTAAAAAACGAGATCCAAACAAATTATAATAAATTTTTCAAAGCTACATTTAAAGAGGAAAATTTTCAAAATAAATGGGAAGAATTAGAAAAAATAAGGCATAAAGTTGCACATAATAATTTGTTTACTTTAGAAGATCGTAAAAAAGGAGGAGAATTAGTAAAGAGCTTAATAGAGATTATAAGAGTCGCCAATGAAAAAATAAACAAATTATCTTTTAGCGACAGAGACAAACAACACGTGATGAATAGTTTCTTAAATTTTAAAAAAATAACAGAAGAAACTTTGATTGATGAATTAAAGTGTAGTATGGAGTGGACTACAAAAAGTGCTGACGGATTTGTTGGATTACAAAATTTTATTATTAATATTTTGGGTAATAAGGGATATGAATTTCAATGGACGAGAGATCTAATTAAAAAATTGGAAAATGAAAAAAGATTAGAAATATACACATATAATAGCGATAAAGCAGAACATGGAGTAGCGGCAATAAAATTAATTTAGGATATAGAGTCTATCTTAAAAGAAATCGAAAAACAAACTGTGAATTAAATCACAAATTAAATTGTGACAAAAACAACTTCATGCCATACAACTCACAAACACATCATCGCCAATCAATCCGTCTAAAAAATTACGATTACAGTCAAGATGGTATGTATTTTATAACAATATGTACACAGGATAAAAAATGTATATTCGGAAATATTTCAGACAGTGAAAAGGGTGAAATGACATATAGATTATTCAGATTTGGAGAAATTGCAAAGAATGAATGGTTTAAAACAGCAGAAATAAGAGACAATATTAAATTAGACGCATTTATTTTAATGCCTAATCATTTACATGGAATTATTGTAATAGATAATGATTACCAGTATGGTAAAAATACGAGGGATGATAACGGTAGGGGCACGGTGCTCCGTGCCCCTACGGCGGTGGCAGTGGAACAATTCGGAAAACCAACACCAAATACAATTCCAACCATTATCCGATCATATAAAGCTACTGTTACGAAACAAATAAATATTTTACGTAATACACCATCTGAATCTGTTTGGCAAAGAAATTATTACGAACATATCATTCGTGATGAAAAAGCATATAATAATATTCGTGAATACATAGAATGTAATCCGTATAATTGGGAAGGGGATGAGTTGTTTGTGTGATAAAAATTGAATAAAACAGTAAAAATAGCAAGTATTACTCAGGCTTTTTTATTTTATCTTAAAGTGCTATAATATCTATATGAACAGAATAACAAAACAAATTATTTATGGTTTAATATTTATTGCAGTTTTAGGTGGGCTTATCATAGCCTGTGTCTCTTCTAAAACAGAGAATGAAATCCCTGTAATTTCCGTAGAATCTCAAAGACAAAATTTGCAGATATTATCTTTCAATGAAGTTGTTTCATCAACAGGATTAAAGTCAGATTATGTAATTAGAGTATCTAACCCCAATAATTCTTTTGGAGCAAGTATGATCAAATATTCATTAGAAACACAGAAAGGTAAAACATACATTCTTCCTTTGGAGAAAAAATACATTGTTATTGTCAATGAGAAAAAAAGATTGCAAGAAAAAGATTTTTCTATTGATGAATTGGTATGGGTTGAAACTAATCAGAAAGCATCAGATGATTTATTGGTGCAGAATAAAAAATATCAGGATGATGAAAATTTAGTGTCAGCAACAATTGCCAATAATGGAGATTACGATTTCTTAAAAGTTGACATCAATATCATTCTCTACAATTCTAACGAGGAGCCAGTTGCTGTTTCATACTCGGAATTAGATAATGTTCTTTCTCGTGAAAAAAGATCTTTTGAAACCATGTGGCCACAGAGTATAGATGGCGATGTTGCAAATATATACATTCAAGCTAGTTCTAATGTTATGGAGGAGAGCAATATAAAGATTCCTTCTATTTAACGACCTCTAACAATGTGGAATAGTTTACTTAAAAAGCTGAAAAAATTTGACTGGATCTTTTTTGGAGCAATGTCGCTACTTTTAGGTCTCGGTTTGCTGGCAGTTTTTAGTGCTACAGCAAACTCATCATTAACTTTGTTTCATAAACAAAGTTTCGCTGTTTTATTGGGGCTTATCTTGTTCTTTTTCTTTCTCTCTGTTGATTACAGAATATTCAAAAAAATATCTTCTGCCATTTTTATTTTTCTCCTTGTAGTTTTAATTGGTGTTTTAATTTTTGGAAGCAGGATTAAAGGAGCGTTGAGTTGGTTTCGCTTTGGATTTTTTGGATTTCAGCCAGTAGAGTTTGTTAAAATTGCAATGATAATAGTTCTGGCAAAATTCTTTACTAAAAATTTCAGGAGATTAAAAAACTTTCGGTTCATCATAGTCTCGTTTATCATCGTAGCTATTCCGGCTTTTTTAGTTATTATTCAACCAGACATCGGATCTGCTTTCGTTATTCTTTGCATTTGGGCAGGAATGATATTGGTTGCTGGAATTAAAAAAAGCCATGTAGCGATTTTGTTGATCGTGGCGATGTCTATTGGATTATGTGGATGGAAATTTGGTTTGAAAGATTATCAGAGATCAAGAATTACTTCTTTTATGAATCCATACGAGGATCCTCAAGGGGAAGGATATAATGCAATTCAGTCGGTAATTGCTGTGGGATCAGGAGGGTTTTGGGGGAAGGGGATTGGGAATGGTTCACAAGGTCAATTAAATTTTTTACCCGAAAGACATACCGATTTTATTTTTGCGAACATTGCCGAAGAGATGGGATTAGTGGGGATCTCATTTCTCATGGTGCTATATACTATTCTGTTGTTGCGAATTATTAAAATTGCTTTTGAGGCTAATGATAATTTTGCAAAATTTTTAGTGATTGGAGTTGCGTTGATGATCTTTGTACATATTTTAGAAAATGTAGGGATGAACATCGGAATTATGCCAATCACAGGAATCCCACTTCCGCTCATCAGTTTCGGAGGGAGTAATATGATAGTGACATTGAGTTCGTTGGGGATAGTGGAAAGTGTTCTGACACATAAGACAATTATCCTAAAAGAAGACGATCAGGTTGACTTTTTGTAGGTATATGTTAATCTAATATAGATGATAATACCAAAAGATAAAAATGATTTAGAGGAGAATTTTCTAAATAAATGCCCTTTATGTGGGAAAAGGGTTGATGTTGAAATAGCCAAAGTGATCAAGAAAAGGGAGAATTCGTCTGTTCTATTTCTTGCTTGTCCGCATTGCAAGGGATCGGTTTTCCTTGCGATAGTTGACGATGTTTTTGGAACAGTTTCTCTTGGAGTTGCCACCGATTTCACAGTTGATGATTTAGCAAAATTTCAAGGGAGAAAACCAATTTCATCAGATGAATTATTGGATTTACACTTGATATTAAAAAATAAGAAAAAGGTAATAGAAAGAAGCAGGTAAAACTATATGGAATTTTCATTAAATGTACAAAAAAGAGAAGCCCTTGGCAGAAAAGTGAAGGCATTGAGAAAAGCTGGACTTTTCCCGATGGTTATTTATGGACACAAAATTGACGCTTTGCCGATCCAAACTTCTCAAAAAGAATTTACGAAGATAATGAAAGATGCAGGAGAAACATCTGTGATCAGTGTTAAGGTGGAAGGGAATGAAACCCCGATGGATGTTGTGATACATGACATCGCCTTTGACCATTCACATAATCCTATCCATGCTGATCTTTATAAAGTTCAAAGAGATAAAGAGATAGTGACTGAAATTCCTCTGGAATTTATTGGAGAATCAAAAGCGGTTAAGGAAGCGAAATGTATATTAGTAAAAAATATTGAGAGCGTTGAAGTAAAATGTTTACCAAGACATTTGCCACATACCTTGACTGTTAATTTGGATGAATTAGAAAATGCAGGAGATACTATTAGAGTGAGCGCTATAAAGACTCCTGAAAAAGTTCACATCACTAATGATTCCAACGATGTAGTTGCTGTCGCAGAAGAACCAAAGATGCAAGAAGAAGAAAAACCTGTTGTTGCAGAAGTGAAAGAAGACGAGAAAGATGTTACGAAAGTTCCAGCAACAGAAAACAATGAAGAAAAACAAAAAAAATAATTTTATAAAGAATCAATGGCGCATATGCCTTTTGGCTGTATGCGTCGTTTTGCTTTGCGGGTATGTGAAAACAGGATCTGTTCTTGCTCAAGATAATTGGGAGATAATTCAACAAAAACAGCAGGAATTAAATATTGTGCAGAAACAAATCAATAATTTAGACAAAGAAATTCAAAAAAAGACATCAGAAATGAGTGCAACAGAAAAAGAAATTGTAGTGATGGAGAACGAGATTCAAATGATGGAATTACAAGGGCAGGAAACGCAGCTTTTTATTGAGCAACTTGAAGCGCAAATTCAGGAAGTTTCAGATAGTATTTCAAACAAAGAAGCGAATATAGAATACAAGAAAAATATCATTAAGGAATATCTGAGACAAATTTATGAGGATGATAATACTACTTTTTTAGAGATGCTATTATCGGAAGAACAATTATCTCAATCATGGATCAATTTACAATTTGCTCAAGAACTGCAAGATAAAATACAGGAAGCTCTGATCAAAATGAAACAAGAAAAAGCAGATTTGGAAAGTAATAAGAAAACTCTTGATGATCAACAAGAAGAACAAAATCAGTTGTATTTAATTCAGGAAGCGCAAAAGGCTGCTGTTCAAACAGATAAAAATCGTAAGGACTCATTTGTTAAAGTTTTGCAAAGCAAGAAAAATAATTTGAAATCAGATAAGGAAAGTGTTGAGAAGGTAAAAAAGGTTTTGAAAGATGAAATATATTCCTTAAAGAGCGCGGGGGTTTCAATGTCAATGCAAAGTGCTCTTGATTTTGCACAATTTGCTTCTAATAAAACAGGAGTGCGTCCAGCATTTTTATTAGGTTTGTTGAAGGTAGAATCGGATTTGGGGAACAATGTTGGGTCGGGTAATTTCAAAACAGATATGAGCCCTTATCAACATGAAGCGTTTTTATTAATTACAAATAAATTAGGTTTAGACCCGAATACTACCCCCGTTTCCAAAAAGCCACAATCATATAAAGGATGGGGAGGAGCGATGGGGCCAGCTCAAATGATGCCGAAAACATGGTTAGGGTATGAAGCAGAAGTAGGAGCGTTAACTGGGAACAATCCACCATCACCGTGGGATACGAAAGATGCATTTACAGCAGCAGCATTGAGATTATCTAGGACAGGAGCTAATGATGGGACAAGAGATGGGGAATGGAAAGCGGCGATGAAATATCTAGCTGGAAGTAATTGGGACAATCCGAAGTTGGCATGGTATGGAGACAGGGTGATCAAACTATCTATGATGTATGAGAATTAAGATAATTGTGAGTAGAAAATAAAGTTAATAAATTTCAAAATCAAAATTTCATCCCAAGTCATGCGACGGGACAAGAATTTCAAAAAAATTTCTAATAACAAATTTCAAAAAATTAAAAACGAGTAAATATTACGTCGTGTTTAGAAATTAAAAATTAGAAATTAAAGTTTATCTTGAAATTTGAAATTTGTGAATTAGAAATTAAAAAAAGTTATACACAGTTTATAACTTTTTTTTGTTGCGTTAATTATTTTTTTTATATAAAATTAAATTAAGATTTTAGAAAAAATAATTTTTTTAAAACATAAACATAAACATAAACATTGAAAGGGGGTGAGTATAATGCCAGTAAAAAAGAAAGCTACAAAAAAGAAAGTTGTAAAGAAAGCTGTTAAGAAACCTGCGAAGAAAAAAGTAGTGAAAAAGAAAGTTGCAAAGAAACCTGCGAAGAAAAAAGTTGCAAAGAAAAAAAAGAAGTAAATCAGATAAAGAAATAAGCAATATCTAAAAACACCCACATGGGTGTTTTTAGATATCATAACTTGGAACTCATAACTCATAACTCAAGACGTACGATGTGCGACGTCGGTTACAAGTTATGAGTTCCAAGTTTCAAGTTATGAAAATTGCGTATCTACTAACGCCAAACAGATCTTTCTTAATCTCAAATCCGTTATTCTGTAAAAAGGCTACTTGTGATGGTGATATCTCCATGACTATTTTTGTCTTATTTAAGCCATTTTTCGCTATTTGTTCCAAAAGTTCTTTAATATATTTTAATCCATCAACTCCACCATAAAGAGCAGATTTTGGTTCAAAATTTTTAACATCAGGAGCTGTCTTGTCATATTCGTTATTGTTTAAGTATGGTAAATTGGCAATTATAATTACTGTGTTGTTCGTGTCTTTTATTTTTAAGTAAGGCTCTAATAAATTTCCACGCAATGTCTGAATAAAATTAACTCCATGCGTCTTAAAATTTTTCTTTGCAACTTCTAAAGATTCTGCAGAGCTATCAATTGCAAAAAAATTATATTTCGTCGTTCTTTTAACTTTTAACTTTTGACTTTTAACT
>Ga0268285_1001625_pt1 | contig 10603 bp, 8 predicted proteins | sample saktaG_2_FD_190144 | JGI IMG/M metagenome (GOLD analysis project Ga0268285, IMG submission 190144) | Saline water microbial communities from Sakinaw Lake, British Columbia, Canada - sak_2013_06_06_120m | ecosystem: Environmental > Aquatic > Non-marine Saline and Alkaline > Saline ... | reverse complement strand
TTGCACATACCGATGTTTAGTATATAGAGTAACCAAAAAGGGATAGCTCCGGCTACAATAGAACTAACGGTGTGCAGCTTAACACCAAATCTAAGGTAGAAGGAGCCATCACAAATGAAGAATACCGCAGCCCGGAAGCGAAAACAAGTACCTGAGGGATACCTGATTATAGGAGTTGATCCTCATAAGAAGAAGCATGCCGCGGTGGCCATTACGCAGGACTTCACCATCCGCGATAGATTCAAGTTTGACAATACCAGGGAAGGGCTCGAATTCCTACTACGCAGAATCAGGATAGAGATGGTAAAATCCGATTGCCGGGGAGTTATGTTCGCGATCGAGACGGGAGGCCACTACTGGCGAAATGTGGCGTATTACCTTGATGAGAAAGGAATTCCGTTCCGTTTCATCAACCAGTTCACTCTTAAACGGAGACGAGAGGGGAAGGACCTCAATCGTAGAAAGAATGACTATCGCGACAGCGAGGTGGCGGCGCAGCTCTTATGTACCGGGGAGTTTGTTGAAAGCGTGATTCCGCAGGGCGTCTATGCAGAGCTTCGCACCGCCCACAATGCCTACCGACGGTTGGTCAAAGAAAGGACCAGGATAACCAATTTGGTAAAAGGGCTTCTAGACGGGCTTTTCCCAGAGTTCACCCATGTCTTCAAAGACCCTTGTGGGCTGACAGCCCTCAGTGTACTCTTCACCTGTTCTATCCCCGGTGTGATTGCTGGGATGACGGAAGATGAATTTGTAGCTACCATCGAAACGAGACACCGGGGGCGGCTTATGCGGAAGAAACTGATGGCACTTCATTATGCGGCGAGGTCATCTATTGGTATTGCGGCGGGTGCCAAATCGGTATCGTCCGAGATTTCCTTCCTGGTAGAGAAACTCGAGCTCATCAGAGGGCATATCTGTGCCATAGAGAGAACATTAGTCAGGCTGGTGGACGAAACAGAAGAAGGCAAGTACCTGCTCTCAATAAGAGGGCTCAATTATATTGCTGTGGCTGGATTACTGGCAGAACTCGGATGCTTCAAGTCGTACCGGAGTGCCAAACAGATGATTAAGATGGCTGGCAGTAACCCGACCGAATCGGAATCAGCTGGGAAGAAAAAGTCACGAACTCCAATGAGTAAGCAGGGGCGCCCAGTACTGAGATACTGCGCATGGACGTCGGTTATCCCGATGCTGCGATTCAACTCTGATTTCCGTGCTTGGGCAAAGCAGAGGCGTGAACGGCCAGCCCATGCCAATCCCCTCAATGGAAGGGAAGTTGTCGGGGCAGCACTCAACAGGCTGTTGCGTTTGTCCTTTGCCATGGTTAAGAATCAGACCTATTACCAAGTTCCAGAACCAGAATTGGCACTGGCCACAGTCTAAAATATTGGAGGTAACGATAACGCATCAGGGTGGGCAGGGAGACGCCGATCGATGTTTTGGGAGCTATAATCTAGCCAACCCGTGTACACAACATGGTGCCCCTGCCCTCCTGGCCAAACCCGTATGAGGTATGATGGGACTCCGCCCAGGCGGATGATCCCGTATCTAACCGCTAAGTTGGGAGCCAGGAAAAACGAGGCTGGGGTCTGCCCACCGGTGTGAGCGAAGAATAAAGAAATTCAGCCGGAGCTATTGGTCTTCAGGAATATAGTATGTTGTTCAACCGAATTGAGCGAGGTTTAAGGCAGCCTCGGCATGGATTCTAGTGGTATCCAGAATGGGGATGCCGACAGCCTCTTCAGAGTGGTAGAATTATAAATAGCTTGATATGTATTTCTGAATGCCTGGGACGGAGAGGAAGTCATATCGATGAGGAAAATCCATGGCCTGAAGTTAATCTTAATATTTGTGGTTTTGACTATGGGTGGTTGTGTTGCTCCAACTGCTCCCAGCCCCACACCTACGCCCACCCAATCCATAAAACTTACTAATTTGACTCAGGCAAAAAGCATAGTAAAGACGGAGATAGAAGGTGTGGTCGTTCATTACCAGAATGAATCCTATTGGGAGGAAGGTCAATATTCCGTGATTCTACAGAGTAAAGCCAGGTTCAGCTCTGACCTAATAGCAAAGTTCGTAGAAGACGTATCAACACATGGTGAGAAATGTGAGGAGGTTACCAATGCTAATGTCGAATTCAATGAAGGGAAGAAGTCAACTATCTTGAAGTGCAACATCCACGGCGCAGTATCAAGAACAGGAAATAGTTACCATGCTACGTTCTTCTGGCTCTTGCGACCTCTGGGATTGGACTTCATTGATGATCACTTTGAGGAATCTAAGAGCGGGCTCTTCTGGCAAGGCTCTGTGAATGGTACTCTCACAACCATTACTGTTGAATTGCCAACCATAGACGAATTCGTGTATGAAGCATGGGAACATCCCATTGGCCATTGCCATGCGCATGTTTGGTGGGAACTTGCTCCTTAGGTGACCTAAAGTCATTTTGAAGGGGAGGGTATATGGATAATCGTAATTTCGCATGCTCACGGCGATCATACTGGGCGTGCTGAGTCCTCTTTTCCGAATGTCTAGAATTGGATAAGGAGCAAGGCGATGAGGGATGTGGCAGAAAAAGTCTTGAGGTTGATAACTTATTCTCAGGAGCTAGGCCTGGATTTAAAAACAGAAGAGGACAGGTTCAAGTGGTTTCTGGCTTCGGTCCTCTTTGCAAAGAGAATCTCCTCTGAAGTAGCCAAAAGGACTTACCGGGAGTTTGAAAAAGAGGGAATTGTAACAGCCGAGGGCATTACAGAGGCTGGCTGGGATAAACTGGTAGAGGTATTAGACTCCGGTGGCTATGTTCGCTACGACTTCTCCACTGCATCAAACCTGCTTGAAATAGCAGCTAGCTTAAGGAAGAAATACGGCTCATTGGAGGCCCTATACACTCAGTCAAAGGATAGCCGGGACCTGGAGAAAAGACTACTTGAATTCAAAGGTGTGGGTCCAACCACAGTGAACATTTTTCTAAGGGAGCTAAGAGCGGTCTGGGAAAAGGCAAGACCACAGCTTTCCCCTCTTGCCAGGGAAGTTGCTTCCAGACTTAGACTTGACCAGGAGGAACTGGAACTCCCTGCCATGGAGTCTGCTTTAGTAAGACTAAACTTAGAATTTTGCAAGCGTAGAAGATGCTCTAGCTGCCCCGTTGGGGAAGAGTGCCAGGAGGCAGGGGCTACCTAAAAGCTACAAATTGGCTGAATGTTCATCTCAATGTGAATTATATTCCTTTCTTTGGAGCTTGCACCCTTTGTTTAGACTCGACCCCTTGCGCAGCAGCTGACACAGAGTAAGTTTCTATGCACACCGTGTCCATTGTGGTATAATGTTGATGGTTCCAAAGGGTAAGCGCCATGGTAGTGGCGGCCCCGGTGGTGGAGTTGGCACTAGCCCTTTGAGCCAAAGTCTGGAGTTCTCCCGCAAAAGGACCATACACTAAGTCCCCACGCTAGAGGCCCCTTCTGGAGATAGGTTTGAAGATCGCTTTCATTGCACCTGATGTTAATCATCATGCAGGCCCAGCAAGAGTCACCGCTGCCCTGATTGAGAGAGTTTGTGAAGACCATCAGGTTTCGGTTTTCTCTCACACTATTGAGGGAATTGACCTATCCAAAATTAAGCACTATAAGGTGCCAGCAATTATGCATCCCAAGTTTTTAGCTTACATTACCTTCTTGGTATCCAGCACTATTATCCTTGCCATTCTTTCCCTTTTCAGGAAAAGGGACTTTGATATCATCCATGGGTATGTTTGTGCCCTTTCCACTGATGTTATCACCTTTCATTTCTGCGAGAAGGAGGGCCTTCGTCTTGAAGAAGCCAACATAATTGAGGTCCCGCATAAGAGTGCATCGCAAAAACTGAAAGCCCTTGACCATAAGATATATCGCAGATTAGCCGCCTTTGTTGAAGGACTAGTATTTAGCCACAACAGCCCCAAAGCACGTATCGTAGTTTCACAGTCCATGAAAAGGGAGTTCATTCGTCATTATGGCGATGCCGCCGAAAGTATTATCGTAATCCCTAATGGGGTAGACCTGAAGATGTTTAACCCAGCCAATCGGCTCCTCTATAGGGATAGCCTCAGACAAAAGCATGGCATATCCCGTAGTGACCTGGTACTGATGTTCGTTGGGGGTGATTGGGAGAGAAAAGGGGTGCCTTATATCATAGAAGCGCTTTCGTTAGTTCCGAGGCCAGATGTCAAACTTTTGATCGTTGGTAGTGGTGACGAGAAACTTTATGGTCAGCTTGCGGAGCTAAAGCAGGTAAGGGGAATAATAACCTTTGTTTCTCACAGCAGCGTTCTGTGGGAATATTATGCTGCTAGCGATGTATTCGTTTTTCCTACCATATATGAGCCCTTTGGTCTGGTCATTGTCGAGGCTATGGCTAGTGGCTTACCTGTAATCACCAGCAGGGTTGCCGGAGCTACCGACGTCATAATTGATAGGGTAAATGGCCTCCTACTTAGAGAGCCCTCCGATGTCAATGACCTGGCAGCAAAAATCGAGTTGCTGCTTTCAAATGTCGAACTTAGAAAGACCATGGGTGAGCATGCCAGAGAGGCTGTAGAAAACCTTTCATGGAACCGGGTAGCTCAGAAAACCCTAGAGGTCTATAATAGGGTATTAAGCCGCCCGAACTTAGAAAGACCACGAGTGAGCGTGCTAGAGAGGCTGCAGGAAAACTTTCATTGGGCCGGGCAGCTGAGAAAACCCTAAAGGTCTATAACAGTGTATTAAACCAAGAGAGGGGAGTAATCTAACAACTAACATGCCCAGAGACTTACCTATAGGCAATGGCAACCTGCTCATCAATTTCGATACTGATTACAACATCCGGGACATTTACTATCCTTATGTCGGCAAGGAAAACCATACTGAAGGTTGCCTATCACGTACTGGCATCTGGGTTGACGGCAGCTTCACATGGATTGACAGCCCCGAGTGGCAAAAGGAAATGGGCTATGAAAGCGAGAGTCTGGTCACCCGTGTTATTGCTACTAATCCCGAGATAGGACTTACCCTGAGCTTTTCTGACCTGGTAGACTTTCACCGGGACATCTTTTTCAGGCGGGTTGATATAGCCAATCACCGAGATTACCCACGCGATGTACGCTTATTCCTCCATTATGAGCTACGGATTCTGGGCAATGAAATCGGCGATACTATCTACTACCACCCAAGGCTGAGAGCGTTGGTGATGTACAAAGAGCGGCGTTACTTCTTGGCAGGTGGCAAAGTAAATAAAAGGATTGGCATTGACGATTGGACAACTGGAAGCACAAAATCAGAATATGAACAAAGTGTATGGCACGATGCCGAAGATGGCAAATTGGGGAGGGTGCCTCTTACGTGTGGATTCGCTGAGGGTGTCATTGGGCTCTATGATACCGCTGTGCCCGCTAGGGGAAGTTCAACCATTTATCACTGGCTGGCGGCAAGTACCCGCTTCCACGGAGTCGAGGAACTCGATGCCCTGGTTCACGAACGCGGGCCTGAGTCATTCATCATGCGCACCCGTGACTACTGGCGAGCTTGGGTGAATAAGGAATCGCTAAACTTTGCTGACTTGCCGACCTCTATATTGGACCTGTACCGACGCAGCTTGCTCACTATGCGCGTGCAGATCGATAACCGCGGTGCTATTATCGCCAGCACTGATTCGGACATCACCGAGGTCTTGGGGGATACCTATTCTTATGTGTGGGGTCGCGATGGCGCCTTCGCCGCTAAGGCCCTCGACATGGCCGACTATGATGAAGTCAGCCACGAGTTCTTCGATTTTTGCGCCAATACCATCACCAGTGAAGGTTACCTCCTTCACAAGTATACCTCTGATGGTTCTCTAGCAGGCCACTGGATGCCGTGGGCAGACGAGGAGGGCAAGCTGCAACTGCCAATTCAAGAGGATGAGACTGCTTTAGTCATATACAGCCTTTGGCACCACTACAATAAGTTCCACAATGTAGAGTTCATCCGTTCCCATTATCGAAACCTGATTAAGAACGCTGCCGACTTTATGGTTAGCTATAGAGAGCCTCATACTAATCTTCCAGCACCCTCATATGACCTTTGGGAGGAACGCCGTGGCATCCACTCTTTTACGGTGGCTACGGTCTGGGCAGGTTTGCAAGCTGCGGCCAACTTCACGGAAATGTTTGGTGAGGTAGCACTCACGAAACAGTACCGCCAGGCTGCTACTGAAATCAGAGAGGCTGCTATTGAGTATCTTTCTGATAAGAAGTTGGGACGCTTCTTGCGCTCGATCAAGGTTGACGCTGACGGTGTGGTGGAACCAGACTATACTATCGATAGCAGTATTTGCGGTCCATTTCTCTTCGGCATGCTCCAAGCTGCTGATCCCCTTATCGAGGGTACAATGGCGGCACTTATGGACAGGCTTTGGTGTAAGACCGAGGTGGGAGGCATTGCCCGCTATGAGAACGACCGCTATCAGCAAGTCAGTCAGGACATCACCAATATCCCCGGTAATCCCTGGTTTGTCTGCACTATGTGGGTAGCACAATACCATATTGCCAGAGCTCAATCAGTGGATGATCTAAAGCCAGCCCTTCAAATCCTGACTTGGGCTCAGCGCTGTGCTCTCCACAGTGGTGTTCTTGCTGAGCAGGTTCACCCGTATAGTCATGCCCCGCTCGGTGTGTCGCCGCTGACCTGGAGCCACGCCGCCGTAGTGATAGCCATCCACGAATATATTGACAAGTACCGTGAACTCCAAGCACAACTACACCATAGAGGAAAAGGTATGTAGCCCGCTTATCCCGGTCTTTGAATCTCCTGCTGCACATTATGACGAACTGTTCAATTGGGAATGGAATATACCATTATGACCTATATGATGCGTCAGAGTAACATCCCAGTCAGCCAGTTAGATTTAAGAGCATACTAATACAAGCCCGGTCACTGTACTAGCAATTATCCTGTCCTGCTGCTTATTTGGTAGACAGCTATGGCGCATGATTCATACGATCGCACGGATTCTAGTTGAATCCAAGTCGAGTGAGGCCCACAAAATCTTGCTGCAGAATATTATTTCTATCCTGCATATTTTGCTGAAAATATTTTGTTATTCTGTTAGTAAAATAGTTGACAACAATGCGTTATTATGTTAGTATATTGTTAACCTGTTGATAACGGAATAGAGAGTGGTAAGAATACAGACAGTCTAGGAGGGACATATGGCTAAATCAGAAGCAAAGAGTGAGGCTTTTCGGCGCTTGGCAACAAAACGGACAAATGCCGTGATAGATAAGCTCAGAGTTCTGGGGCACTGTGCTAACCCCTGGCAATATGATTACTCTGAGCAGGACGTGAAGAAGATATTTAAAGCGATAGATGACGAATTGAAAGCGGTGAAGGCTAAGTTTAGGAACTCGAGCAGATCTGAGTTTCAACTGTAATACTCATTCTATATTTTTTTAGTAGAAGTAAGAGGGCACAATAAACCAGGAGGAAAGGGTGGCAAAGCAAGAAATAGACACGTTGAGTGACAAAGACATCGTTGTTTATGCTCTTTACGTCTTAGGTGGGTGGCGAAAGCGTATTCATACAGAAGATATCGCGTTAAAATGTTATCAACTCGCACCTTCTAAATTCTCTTGGGTGAAATACCCAGAATACCCAGATGTTGCCCCCGCTCGATTTGCTCTGGAAGCAGCCAAAAAGCTAAAAAATCAAGCCTTGGTGAAAGGGGAAAGCGAGAGAAAAAGGACTGCTCAGAGCATTGGTGGATGGATGCTGACTACCGATGGGATTCAGTGGATAAAGGCCAATAGACACCGAATTGAGCAATACTTGGGTAAGCAAACTCCCATGGGAGACCGCTTGTCAAGTGACCGAAGACTGAAGGAATTGCTACAAAGCGTGGCCTTTAAGAGGTTTATGGACTACGGGGAAAAGGCAAATATTTCACATGCTGACTTTGCCGAGTCGCTTATCTGTACTGTAAACACTAAGGGAGAGGTATTAAATGACCGCTTGGATTTACTCTACTCCACGGCTGAGGAGCTAGGGCGAATAGAGGTTAAAAACTATGTGAATTTCTGTCGAGAGAAATTTGCCCCATTACTGGGGAGCAAATAGGAGGGAAGTGATGCCAAAAGATAAAATTCCGACCGAATGGGACCTCGGTGCTGACCCGCGCTATAAGCGACAGAATATGGAAAGAGCTATGAGGGGGAAAATTGAACGTGGTTTCGTAGAACTCTTTACGAATAGTGATGACAGTTACCGGGACTTGGAGGACGAGAGAAAACAAGTTTCAGGCAAGATCCGCTTAGAGATTAAGAGAAGAAGAAAAGGGCAATTCTCCATCGTAAAAGTGCGAGACAAGGCAGGTGGAATGGGCAGGGAGGATATGTTCTATAAACTTGGGACTCTAGGTAGACGAACCTCAGGATTTGAAAAGGGGAAACTGCGGCGTGGGCTTCATGGGCGAGGTGCTCGGGATGTTGTCTGTTTCGGTATAGTCCATTTCGAGAGTATTAAGGATGGGAAATATAATCATCTAGTAATTCCTCCCTCTCTAAAATGTTACTTTGTTGAGCCCCGCCCACAGAAGGCCAGTGAGCATATTCGCAAAAAACTTGGAATACCCAAAGGTAATGGAACAGTCGTAACCATTGACGTCGCTAGCCGATTTAGAATCCCACAGCACGAGACTCTCGTGGAGAATTTTTCGCGGTATTACAGCTTACGAGACTTGCTCTCGAGTCCTAATAGGCAAGTAGAGCTCGTAGATTTAAATACAGGGAAGGAAGACCCTCTCACATACAATTGTCCACTGGGAGAGGTTGTATTTGATGATGAGATTACAATTTCTGGTTATCCCGGCGTGAAAGCCAGTCTTCTTATACGCAAACATTCTACCCCTTTTCAACAGGACATTCTTCCCTATGGAGAAGGCATATTGGTCAAAAGTGCTGCAACAATACATGATTGTACGTACTTTGGACTTGAAGCAGATCCCTTTTGCAGGAGATTTACAGGTGAAGTGCGATGTGATTTCATTGATACCTTGGTTCGAGAATATGATGACCGTGATGAAGCGGATCCTAATTATCCAAACCACCCACCCTTTAATCCACAAAGACTACTAGATCCCTTACGTGATGGCTTAATTCTCGAACATCCTTTTTCACAAAAGCTTCAAGAGAAATGCAGACAGGTTCTGAGGAATTTGATTGAAGAACTGAGAACTGCAGAGGCACCACCAAAGAGAAGTGTTACTGACGAGACTCTTGATAAGAAATTGGATAGCCTATCGAAAGAAATCTCAAAAGTCTTTGAGAGAAAATTAAAGGATATAGAAGAAGAGACCGTTACAGGGACTGAACCAGTGGGTCCGCTTGAAAAGCTGGCCGTGGGATTGCATATCATTCCCCCTGGAGAAGAGCCGGTCATAGTGAATGAACCAAAAACTTTCTCCATCAAGGTAAAACACTACGAAACTTTGGATGAGGCCTTACCAATAACCGTTGAAAGCAGTGATGCTGATGTCAAGGTTCATATGTCACCAGTATATTTAAGAAAGTTCTCAGATGACAGGAGAGTCGGCGCGACAACGTTCACCATAGAGAGTTCTAAAGTTGGAGCAGAAGCATTCATTGAAGCACGCTATGATGGCTACAATAACTCTATCCAGATAAAGGTTGTTGAGCCACCGCCACCTCCTGTATTGCCAGAAGGCTTATCTTTTGATAAACCACTATACCACTTAGGAATCAATAAAGAGAAAATACTAATTCTGTGGTTGAATACAACCAAATTTGGGAACCCAACGATAGCAGATATTACTTCTAGCCACCCTCAAATCATCATAAAAGGTGGTGGAAAGTGTGAATTGCGTAAGAGCGATGTGCCGGGAGTGGTGTTGGGAAAGTGCAGGATCATCGGACGTCAATTAAAGGCAAAAGGAACCATAACTGCTAAAGTTGAAGGAGCCGGTTTAGCGCAAACCAATGTCGTAGTTGAAGAACGCGAAGAGAGAAGTAAAGTTAGACTAGAATTCAAGCCAGATGAGGAGGATTTTCGTCCGTTAAGATCCAAATGGGATAACGAGAGGCCCTATCTATTATGGATAGGTGCAAAACACCCTTCCATTAGGCGATATCTAGGAGATCTGACCGAACAGGGTTATCCGGGTCTAGGCAACTCACGTTACCATGCAGTACTCGCCGAGGTCGTCGCTGAAGCACTGGCGTTTAATATATTAGAGAAACAATTCAAAAAAGAGGGGCAGGAGGGAATGCTGGACTACACCTCCGTAGATGCCTATTACCATAAGCATTTCTCTGATTTTGTTACCATTGCTCACAAAAATCTTGTTACAGAACTTTCGTGAGGCAACAGTAGATTTCGATTAGGAACCGCGGTAAAATGCGAGGCTTCCCCTAATGCTGCGCCTCTGTGCCAAGGACTAGCTACATAGGGAGAGGCCAATTTCAGCACGGCCGGTACAGCACTTGGGTAACAAAATAGCGGTTTGTTACTCCTGCCACAAAAAAGCCAAGTCCCCTCTCAAAAGCTCCTCATACGAAGCCTCAGGGATTTGACAACACTGCCTCTTTATC
>Ga0268285_1001619_pt1 | contig 10651 bp, 12 predicted proteins | sample saktaG_2_FD_190144 | JGI IMG/M metagenome (GOLD analysis project Ga0268285, IMG submission 190144) | Saline water microbial communities from Sakinaw Lake, British Columbia, Canada - sak_2013_06_06_120m | ecosystem: Environmental > Aquatic > Non-marine Saline and Alkaline > Saline ... | reverse complement strand
TTAAAATCTGATCAAGAAAACCTAAAAGCAAGAACATTGCACCCGACTCACTATGGAAGATTTTGTCCAATCGAAACTCCAGAAGGAACAGAAATTGGATTAAGAAAAAACCTCGCAATTCTTACAAAAATATCTACAAGAATAGACTTAGACGAAAATAAATTCTTAAAAGATTTAGAAAAACAAGGACTTGAAAAAAGTAAGCCAGAAGGAACAGATATTTTTCTCAACGGAAGATTCATTGGAACTGTTGCGACTCCAGAAGAATTTGTAAAAAACATAAGAGAACAAAGAAGAGAAGGCACACTTCCATTACAAATGAGTATAAAACAAGATAAAAGATTTGGAACAATAATTCTTTCAACAGAAGCAGGAAGAGCAATGAGGCCATTAATAATTGTTGAAAACGGAAACTCAAGATTAACTAACGAGCATTTAATTCAGTTAGAGCAAGGTGAATTTAAATGGGAAGATTTAATCAAACAAAAAGTCATAGAATATCTTGATGCAGCAGAAGAAGAAAATGCATTAGTATCATTATACGACGAGGAAGTAACTCCAAAACACACGCACCTTGAAGTAGACCCAATTGATTTATTTGGTGTTGTTACTTCTTTAGTCCCTTATGCAAATCATGACCAGTCATCAAGATTAAATCGTGGTTCCAAAACACAAAAGCAAGCCTTGGGCTTATATGTTGCAAATTACTTGTCCAGATTAGATACAAGTGCAAGCATTTTAGAGTATCCCCAAAAACCAATTGTAAGAAGTTTTGTCTACGATACAATTAATACCTACCCTGCTGGGCAAAATTTAATCGTAGCAATTATGACTTATGAGGGTTACAATATGGAAGATGCATTAATTTTTAACAAAGGAAGTTTAGACAGGGGGGTTGGGAGAAGTTTTTACTTTAAACCATATTCTGCTGTTGAAATGAATTATGCCGGTGGATTAAAAGATGAAATTGTAATTCCAGAAAAAGATACTTCAGGGTATAAAATGGAATCAAGTTACGAACTTTTAGAAGATGATGGTATTATTTTTCCAGAAGCAGAGGTAAAAGATAACAAAGTTTTAATTGGTAAAACTTCTCCGCCAAAATTTTTATCAGAAGCTCGTGAAATTTCCGTGAGAACAAAAAAAGAAGCAAGTGTAACAATGAAACAAGAAGAAAGCGGAGTTGTCGACGCTGTTTTTATTACAAAAGATTATGAAGGAAATAAAATTGTTCAGATTAGAACACGTGACCAAAGAATACCAGAGTTAGGAGATAAGTATGCGACTGCACACGGACAAAAAGGTGTTGTTGGGGCTGTTGTCGCAGAGCAAGACATGCCATTCACAGCATCGGGGATTAAGCCAGATGTAATGTTCAACCCTCACGGGCTTCCAAGTCGTATGACTGTCGGTTATTTATTAGAATTACTTGCTGGAAAAGTTGGGTGCATAAAAGGAGAGATTATCGACGGAACACCTTTCTCTGGTGAAAGCAAACAAGAATTAGAAGACCAATTAAAAGATTTAGGATTTAGATTCGACGGGAAAGAAACAATATATAGTGGAATTACTGGAAAGAAAATGGTCTCAAAAATATTCATGGGAAATTTGTATTACTTGAAATTAAAAAGAATGGTTAAAGGATTAATTCACGGAAGAGCTTCAGGTAAAATCGCTTTATTGACAAGACAGCCAATTGAAGGTCGTTCAAGAGGCGGTGCATTAAGATTAGGAGAAATGGAACAGCAAGCATTAGTTGCTCACGGAGCTTCTTTATTATTAAAAGAAAGATATGATTCAGATAAAGTTATCCTTCAAATTTGCACAAGATGCGGTGCAATTGCCATCGACGATTCAATACGAAATAAAATCTACTGCCCACTATGTAAAAGTGAAGAAGTAGAACCAGTTGAAGTGTCATATGCATTCAAATTATTACTCGAAGAACTTCAAGGACTTCACATTAGAACTAAATTTGATTTGAGAAATAAATACGAGTAAAAAATAAAATGACAATAAAACCAATATCAAAAAAAATTTCAGAATTAAGGTTTGCTTTATTTAGCCCAGAACAAATTAAAGCAATTTCAGTTGCAAAAATAGTAACACCAGAACTTTATGACATCGATGGCTATCCTGTCGATGGTGGTTTAATGGATTTAAGATTAGGTGCAATTGACCCTGGAGTTAGATGTCGAACATGCGGGGGGAGATTAAAAGAATGTTTAGGTCACTCCGGAAGAATTGATTTAGCAAGGCCAGTGATGCACCTAAAATATATGCCCTTAATTGAATTGGGATTAAGGTCTTTCTGCCACGATTGTGGTAAATTACTTTTAGATGAAAAAAAATTAGAAAAATATTCTCCAACAGAAAGAGCAAAAAAAGCAAAAGATGCAAAAAAATGCCCATACTGCTCAGCACCACAAGAAAGAGTTAAAATCGATAAACCCACTGGATTTTATATTGGCAAAAAAAGATTATTTCCTACACAGATAAGAGAGATGCTAATGAATATTCCTGACGAAGAATTAAAAAAAATCGGGGTCGACTCAACTTCTACAAGACCAGAGTGGGCAGTTTTAAATTCATTATTGGTTCCGTCAGTAACAGTAAGACCAAGTATTATTTTAGAGTCCGGCGAAAGGTCAGAGGACGACTTAACGCATAAACTTTCAGATATAATTCGTGCAAACCAGAGATTATGGGAAAATCTAAATGCTGGTGCACCAGAGGTTATCATCGAGGATTTGTGGGATTTATTGCAATATCATGTAACAACTTTTTTCGATAATTCTGTTGCAAGAGTTCCACCAGCAAGACATAGAAGCGGACAACCACTAAAAACAATTACAGAAAGAATCAAAGGTAAAGAAGGTAGAATAAGAAAAAACCTCGCAGGTAAAAGAGTAAACTATTCTGCAAGATCAGTTATTTCACCAGACCCTTCAATTGAATTAAACGAAGTAGGAGTTCCGTATGAAATTGCAAAAATAGTGACTGTAGCAGAAACAGTAAATGATTTGAATATAAAAAAATTAAAAAAATTAATTCAAAAAGCAGAAGTTTACCCTGGAGCAAATTATGTTATTAGACCAGATGGAAAAAGAAAGAAAATAACTGAAGAATTAAAAGAAGAAATAATTAATGAGATAGAACCAGGATATAAGGTTGAAAGACATTTACAAGACGGAGATGTTGTTCTTTTCAATCGTCATCCTTCACTTCATAAAGGAAGTTTAATGGCGCATTTTGTAAAAGTTCTTCCAGGAAAAACATTCCGAATACATCCTGCATCAGTTTTCCCTTATAACGCTGACTTCGACGGTGATGAAATGAATATTCACTCTCCCCAAACAGAAGAAGCAAGAGCAGAAGCAAAAATATTATTAGATGTAAAAGCAAACTTAATCTCTCCAAAAAACAACACGAACTTTCTTGGGAACATTCAAGATGCAGTAACTGGAGGATATTTGCTTGGCTTAGCAGAGTTATCTAAGGAAGATGCAAATCAACTTCTTTATCAGTCTGGAATTAATGGCTCTTTTTCAAAGAAAAATATTTCAGGCAAGGAAATTTTTTCCCAAATTTTATCTAAGATAAATTTCGAGAATAAGGCAATTACTATAAAGCAAGGAGAAATAACAAAAGGAAATGTAACAAAGAATGTTTTTGGAAAAGAGAGTGGAGACTTAATTAAAGAGATAGATAAATTAAAAGGAAGGTCTGCAGCAATGAAATCAATAAAAGATTCATTTAATTTAGGAGTAAACTATCTAAGCAATAGGGGGATAACTCTTTCTGTGGAAGATTTTGATTTAGATAAAAAAGTAATTCATGCAGGAGACGACATCATAAAAAAAGCAGAAAATAAATCACAAGAAATAATCGATTCATATAACAATGGAACACTTGAAAGAATTCCAGGTAAGACATTAAAGGAATCTCGTGAAATTAAAATTCTTCAAACATTAAATGAAGTTAGAACAAAGATTGGGGACCTTGTTAAAAAAGAGTTTCCAACATACAATCCTGTTAATTATATGATGCAATCAGGAGGTGGTGGAAATATCCTGAACATTACTCAAATGGCTTGTTGTGTTGGTCAGCAGGCTTTTGGTGGCGGGCGTGTAGATTTTGGATACAATGAAAGAACACTTTCGTTCTTTGAAAAAAACGACCTTTCCCCAAAATCGCGGGGTTTTATTTACAGCCCTTTTATTAAGGGTCTAAGACCAGACGAATTCTTTTTCCAATCTATCTTAGGAAGAGATTCGCTTATGGATACTGCCTTGAGAACACCAAAATCAGGATATTTGTATAGGAGATTAGCAAATGCTTTACAAGACTTGAAAGTTGAATACGATAAGACAGTAAGAGATAGCAACAACAATATTATTCAATTTCAATTCGGAGAAGATGGAAAAGACATTACAAGATTGCATCAAAATAAAGACATAGATTCAGGAGAAGCAATTGGGGTTTTAACTGCACAATCTTTTGGTGAGTCTTCAACACAGATGGTTTTAAGAACATTCCATATGGCGGGTGTTGCAGAAATGCAAGTTACTTCTGGTTTAGCAAGAATCATTGAAATCTTTGATGCCCGAAAAAAACCCTCATCGCCAAAGATGGAAATTTATCTAAACAAGGAATTTAATAATGAAAAAGATGCAAAAATATTTGCTGAAAAAATAAAAGAAGTGAAATTAAAAGAAATCGCTTCAGAAATAAATTTGGATTTTACAAATAAAAAAATAGAAATAAAAATAGATAGTGTGGCATTAAGAAGAACACATATTTCCATAAAGAAAATTGTAGATAGACTTAAGGATTTGAAATATAAGGCAAAAGAAGGAACAAATGCAATTTTCCTGAATGCAGAAAATAGCACCTTCAGAGAAATTTATAAGCTTAAAGAAAAAATTAAAGAAACAATTATTTCTGGGGTTAAGGGCGTTGAACAAATTTTGATTGTAAAAAGAGATAGGGATTTTGTAATAATTACCCTCGGAACTAACTTAAAACAAATGATGGAATCTAAAGAAATAAATCTTGACAAGCTTGTTTCAAATGACCTTTATGAAATGGCAAAAACATTTGGAATTGAAGTTACAAGAAAATTGATTATAAATGAAATTTCTGAAACACTAAAAACACAGGGATTAGATATTGACCACAGGCACCTTACTTTAGTTGCAGATGCAATGACAAACACTGGAATGGTCAAGGGTGTTACAAGAATGGGAATCATTGCACAAAAAGCAAGTGTTCTTGCACGAGCAACTTTTGAAACACCAGACAAACAATTTGTAAATGCCTCAATTAAGGGAGTTAGCGATAAATTAGCCGGAGTTATAGAAAACATAATCTTAAATCAACCAGTTCCTGTTGGAACCGGACTTCCAGGATTATTAGTTAAAGTTGTTGGACCCTTGACAAAAAAAGATTCTGAAAAAAAGCTGGCGAAGTCAGAAGTTGTTGAGGAAGTTAATAAGTGATTTTATATTAAAATAATTTTGTTTAGAAAATTTTATGGGCTAACACATCCAACAATTAAACCATCTTTTACATTTAATGGAGAATTATAAGCACAAGTCCCAGTCATTCCTTGAGTTCCATCTCCAGAATAATAATCAGTTGCTCTTAATTTTCCAGTAAAGTATCCTGCCCAACCATATCCACTATAACCATAAATTGCTCGACCATTATCTGATTTCCCATAAACCCCATAAATATTCCCAATAGAATAAATTCCATAAGAACTTCCAGTACTATAAATTCCGGCATTACTTGTTCCTTTTCCCCCCACACTTAATTTAGATAAAGGATTTGTTGTTCCAATACCAACCTTTTCTGTTCCAAACCCGGGGAAGTAATAAACTTGTGCCCCGTTCTTTACCCAAGGCAAGCCACTAATTTCCTCTGCTGTATGGCCCACAGTTGCAAGAACTCCAATTAACATTCCGACAATTAATCCCAATGCACATGTTAAAATAAACACACCTTTTTTCATTTTAATTCATAAATATAACTCTTATAACTGCTATCAATAAAGATAGGGGTAGAGTTATACCATAATATTTAGGTTTTTTTAAGATTAATGGAAGAACATTTAATACTAAAATTAAAATTCCTGTGATTAAATTTATACTATTTATTTCCATTATTTTACCAACCTCGCTATTGCTTCAATTAATGTTGAGATTATTAATAAAACTAAACCATAATTTGCTTGATTTATTATAAAAGCTACAGCCCCAATTATAGCCACAAAAGCAATCAATAAGTTTATTGGTTCTATAATTCCTCTTTTATTTTTCATTTTATATTATTACTTTGTTTTTTGTCTATTTAAATTTTATTATTCTAAAAATTCCTCTTCTTCAGGAGGATTTTCATTTACAATATTAATGCAAATTTCTTTTTCTATTTCATCAACAATTTCTTCACACAAACTTGAGTCTTTTTCAATAATTGCTTTAGTTAAAATAAAACTATTAATACATTCATTTTTCAAATTTTCATTTTTAATCTTATCACACAAACTTTCATCACCTTCACTTCGCGATCTTTCAACATAATCCATATCATAACAGCCCTGTTCACATTCTCCACAACTATTTAAACAAGAATCTAAAAATGAAAATGATTCCTCTTCTGGAGATGACCCCCAATAACTATAAATAAAATAAGCTACACCAAGAATAGCTACAATCAAAACTACAAATAATAATTTTCTCCAAGAATTACTTTGAGATAAATCTCCCTGACCACCTTTTTTCATAATAGAGTTTAGTTAATTTAATATTTAAATGTTTTTATTAATCCAAAACAGTGTAGTATCCGAAAATTAGTTCGCCTAAGAGAACATGGCGAACTAATGGTTAAACTTAACAACAGTACAATCTGTTGGATTATTAAACAAGTAACTTCAGGTAAAAGAACTACAAAAGATATATCTGAGATTTACAATGTAACTCAGAGATGGATTCAGATTCTTGTCAAAAAATATAAAGTAACTGGGATTTACCCAGTTATGAATAAAAATAGAAGACCTAAAACTTATCTTACCGACGAACAAAAGGAATTAATTGACATGGGATTTAAAGAAACATTTTTTGGTGCAACAATGTTGAGGCATCATATTTTCTACAAATATGGTAAGAGAATACCTCAAAATAAGATGCACAAATATATGTTAGAAAAATGTTATGCAAAGGAAAATAAAAAGAAGCAAAAGAAAAGAAAGAGATGTAGATATGAAAGAAAACATAGTTTGAGTTTACTTCATACTGATTGGACAGAGTATAAAAATAAGCAAGTGATTGCTTACCAAGATGATGCCTCAAGAAAAATATTTTCATTAATGGAATTTGAAAGGGTCAACTCTCGAAATAGTATCAAAGCCTTGGAAAAGGCTAGGAAATCGCTAGGAGAGTTGGCTCAATTTATTAGAGCAATTAATACAGATAGAGGAACACAATTTTATCCAAATAAAAAAGATAAAAAAGGTAATGCTAAACATGATTTTAGAGATCATCTAAAATCATTGGGGATACAGCATATACCGTCGAAGATAAATAATCCTCAAACAAATGGTAAGATGGAAAGATGGTTTCAAGAATACAAGAAACATCGAGGTAAATTTAAAACTGCTGAAGAATTTAGAATATGGTTTAATAATCGAATTCATGGAGCTTTGAATTACAGGAGAGGTGAAACTCCTGAGAAGGCATTCATCAGGAAGATGAACCCCTCCTTTTGGATAGGATTAAATTTTGAGAAAATTGGATTGTAATGATGGAAAATAAGGAAGAAAATAAAAAACGAATTAATATCGGGATACTACAATTAATCCAAAACAGCAATAAGTTTATAAAATCAGTATTAATCCAATTTATAGATGGCAAGCACAATTGATATGAGGGATTTGAGATATCTGAATTTATTCCAAAAGATAACAGGGATAAGAACAAGACATATCTTTCATTATAATGATATGATTTATTTTGCGGTTCCGAAAAATCTTTTATCAAAGGCACTTGGAAGGGATGTCGAGAATCTTCGGAGAATGAGTTCTATGATTAAACAAAGAATAAGAGTTGTCCCAGTTCCAAAAGCAATTCAACATGCTAAAGATTTTATTAAAGCAGTTGTCGAGCCTGTTCAGTTTAAAGAAATAGAATTAACAGCAACAGAAATAATTATTACAGGAGGATCAACTCAGAACAAGGCTGGTCTTTTGGGAAGAAATAAAAAAAGATTAGAAGACATGAAAAAAATTATTAGAGATTATTTCGCAAGAGAATATCGGGTTGCCTGATTAATCTGAGATAAGGGTTTTTTATAACCAATTTCCTCAACCAAAACTTTAAAAACTAATTCTATTATCAATATCTATGGGATTAAAATCAGCTCAAAAAAAACAAAAAGACAGAAAGAAATTCCGATGGAAGAATAGAAAATACAAAGTGCAAACCCTGAATCTTTATGCTAAATCAGACCCCTTAGAAGGAGCTAACCAAGCAAAAGGAATTGTTTTAAAGAAAGTTCAAAAAGAAGCAAAGCAACCAAACTCAGCAATGAGAAAATGTTGCAGAGTTCAACTTAAGAAAAATGCAAAACAAGTCACAGCATTTATTCCTGGAAACCTCGCGCAAAAATTCATCGACGAACACGACGAAGTTATGATTCAAAGAATCGGCGGAAAACAAGGACGAAGTAAAGGCGATATTCCCGGAGTAAGATACATGGTAATTCAAGTAAATGATCAACCCCTCGACAGATTATGGTTAGGAAAGATTGAGAAGGGTAGAAGATGAAATGAAAACTTATAAGTTTGATGTTAAGAATTCTAATTATGGTAGGGCATTAACTTATTTGTTAAGGGAATTTCCAAATCCCGTAGTAGATGATAGAAATCAAATTATTTTTCAGGATAAAAGATTTATTCAAATAGCTAAAGCAAATGCATTAGAGCAAACAATTAAATTACGATTTTTATTTTCTGGAAAAGCTAGAAGAAATATTCTGATTGCTGGAGGAATCAAAGTAAATTAAAATGACAACACAAATAACGCAATCAAAACTACCGCAATTCAAAATTTTTGACCTCTATGATTTATCAGAAGTAAAAGTCGAGGACAAAGGAGTAATCTCTGCAATAAATCTTGAGCCAAAATTAATTTTAAAATCTCAAGGAAGAAATGCTACCTCAAAAGCAGGACAAACAAAAGTGAACATTGTCGAGAGATTAATGAACAGAATTTCTACCTCCGGACACAGAGGGAAAAAACACAAAATTGCAAAAGGAAATTCAACAGGAAAATATTCTAAGAACATGAATATTCTTTTAGAAGCTTTCAAGATTATTGAGAAGAAAACAAATCAAAATCCAATTCAGGTTTTAATTAAAGCAATTGAGAATTCAGCACCGCGAGACGAAATCACAGTAATTGAATATGGGGGTGCACGATACCCTCAGGCCGTCGATGTTTCGCCATTGCGAAGAGTAAACCTTGCAATACGATGGTTAGTCCAAGGAGCATCAGACAAAGCATTCAACAAAAAGAAAACAATCATACAGGCATTAGTGGATGAATTAATTATGGCTGCCGACGGGAACCAAGAAAGTTTTGCAGTTAAGAAAAAGAAAGAAGCTGAATCTCAGGCAGATTCAGCTCGATAAGGAGAATTATAAGTTATCTAAAGGATTTTGAATATTTAATAAATTAATATTAGAAACTTTTGTATAAATTTCTGTTATATTCAGATTGCTATGACCTAATAATTTTTGAATAAGTCTTATATCTGTTCCTTGTTCTAATAAATGAGTTGCAAAAGAATGTCTTAACATATGGGGTGTAACTTTAATTTTATTTTTCTTTCCAAGATTTTCTAAAACTTTTTGAACAGACTTTTTAGTATATTTTCCTTTTCTTCCTTCTAAAATATATTCTGTTTTAAATTGATAGTTACTATAATATTTTAGCAAATCTATTTTGAGATCATTAGAGATTAAAGTAATTCGATCTTTTTTGCCTTTACCCTTCTTGACGTGAATTGTGTTTCTATCAAAGTCAATATCTTTTCGTTTTAAATTTAAAAGTTCAGATAATCTTAACCCAGAAGAATAAAGAATTTTCACAATCAACTTGTGTTTTATATTCTCTGTAGAATCAATAAGTTTTTTTATCATCTCTTTACTAATTACTTTCGGCAAGCCTTTCTCTTTCTTTTTAATCGGGACTTCTTCAAAGTTATAGGGTTGTTTTAGAATTTCTCTAAAGAAGAAACTAAGTGAGGCATATTTTAATCTCATAGAATTCACAGATAAATCAAGAGTTAGAAAATAACACTTAACCGCTTCCTTATCAAGATTAAGTCTACTTTTAGAAATAAACTCTAAAAACTTACCAACATTATGTGAATAGGATTTAATAGTTTCTTTGCTAAATCCCTTGAGAATACACCTTTCTTTGAGTTGTCGGAGGTAATCTGGAGTATAATCCATATGGGAACTTTTGAAAAAATATTATTTAAATCTGTGTTGAAACTTTAGAGTTTAACATTAGATTCACTTTGGAAGTTCATCTAATATATGTTCATTTCAATTTCCAATCTCCTCCTTAGCGTCGGTAAACCAAAA
>Ga0268285_1001618_pt1 | contig 10652 bp, 5 predicted proteins | sample saktaG_2_FD_190144 | JGI IMG/M metagenome (GOLD analysis project Ga0268285, IMG submission 190144) | Saline water microbial communities from Sakinaw Lake, British Columbia, Canada - sak_2013_06_06_120m | ecosystem: Environmental > Aquatic > Non-marine Saline and Alkaline > Saline ... | reverse complement strand
TGTCCAACAAGCTGCGGGTGAAGGACAAGGAAGAGTGTATAGCTGGAGCCAGGCTAATTTACCTGGCACAACATAGGAAAGAGGCTGTCAAAAACTACAAAGATTGGAGGTGGAAATGGCATACCCTTTATCCCAGGGCAGTCAATTGTCTGGAAAAGGACATTGATGAACTCCTCAGCTTCTTTGATGCTCCTTTATCTCACAGGGTAAAGGTGAGGACTACGAATGTGATAGAGAGGTCTTTCAGAGAAGTGCGGCGCCGCGTTAGACCCATGAGCTGCTTTACCAATTCCCGGAGTGTTGATCGCATTGTCTACGGAGTTATCAGTCATCTTAATCAATCATGGAAGGATAAACCCTTAATTGAATTTACACAATAAACTTGACGCTACCTACTGAAAGTGATGGGTTGCACTCAAAAATTGATGCAGGTAAAATGCTGGATTGTGTGCCAAGAAAGGGGACGCATGAGCAGGAAAGCACATCCCTCGGGATAGGTCATCAACAAGCTGCAGGAAATAGAGGTTCTCCCGAGGCCATACAGCCAGCTCTCATGCCACCAACTCTAACTTAAAAAGTGGTACAATTACCCGGGCAGGTCAAGCGCGAGAATAATCATAAAAGGAGATGTTGTTATGATTTTGCTGAATCCCAAGAAATATGATAGGGAGCATCTAGATCAAGAAACCAAGGATATCATGCTAAAGACCATTGAGTTTTTTGAGAACAAAGGTCTGAAGAAGATTAAAGAAGATGACCAGGAAGCAGGCTGGTATGATGATTATATCGATTTTATTAAGAAGGAACAGATTTTTGCGAAGCTTTTAGTCCCTTCCGGATATGGCGATGCTGATTCCCGCTGGGATATGTGGAGAATTGAAGAGTTCAACGAGATTTTGGGATTCTATGGACTCTCCTACTGGTATGCCTGGCAGGTGACCATACTGGGGCTTGGCCCGATATGGATGGGGAGCAACGAGGAGGTGAAGCATAAAACTGCACAGCTTTTGAAAGGCGGTGGTATCTTTGCCTTCGGACTCTCTGAGAAGGAGCATGGAGCGGATACCTATTCAAGTGAAATGAGGCTTTATCCGCAGGGGGACGGTACTTACCTGGCGAAGGGGAGCAAATACTACATTGGTAATGGTAATGTTGCGGCTCTCGTGTCCACATTCAGCAAGGTCGCTGACACAGATGAGTACGTGTTCTTTGTTGTTGATCCGCAACACCCGAACTACGAGTGTGCAAAGAGAATCTATACCTCTGGTGCCCGCCAGGGTTATGTTGCTGAGTATGCGCTGCATGACTATCCGATTACTGAAGCTGACATTGTCTCACGTGACCGGCTTGCCTGGGATTCATCCCTTAATACGGTGAATATCGGTAAATTTGAACTGGGATGGGCCTCCATTGGAATCTGTACTCACTGTCTTTATGAGGCTATTAACCATGCATCACATAGAAATCTCTATGGCCAGTATGTGACTGATTTTCCACACGTAAGGAAACTGCTCACCGAAGCCTATGCACGGCTGGTGGCTATGAAGCTGTGTGGATTGAGAGCGGGAGACTACATGAGGTCTGCCTCAGACAATGACCGGCGTTATCTACTCTACAACCCTATTGTCAAGATGAAGGTGACAACACAGGGCGAAAAGGGAGTCCAGTTGCTGCACGACGTCGCTGCGGCGAAGGGATTTGAACAGGATACCTACTTCGAGATGGCAATCAGAGATATCGGCATGCTCCCCAAATTGGAGGGAACAACCCATGTGAATATGTCGCTCATCACAAAATTCATTGCGAACTACTTCTTTAATCCGACTGAGTATCCCGAAATCCCGAAGAGAAATGACCTGTCCAATGATGAATATCTTTTCAGGCAGTATGCAGGTGGGCTGAGAAAGGTGACGTTCCCTGATTACAGAAAGCCCTACGAAGGGGTCAACATACCCAATGTGAACCTGTTCAGAGAACAGGTAGAGCTCTTTAAGGAGTTGCTTATTACCGCGCCACCAACCAAGCAGCAGAGCGGCAATGTCGATTATATGATGGCAGTGGGTGAGATGTTCACACTTATTGCTTATGCACAGCTTATACTTGAAAACATGAAAATCTATAATATTGATGAAGATATTGTGAATGAAATCTTCAGTTTTATCCTGAAGGAGTATTCACACTACGCTCTGACCCTCTTCTCCAACTATGAAAATACAGCAGACCAGGAAACAATGCTGATGAAAATGGTTAAGAAGCCTGTGTTGGATGAGGACAAGTTCAACAGGGTATGGGAAAACTATGTGTATGCATTGAAGGACACATACGTAATGAATGACTAACTAAGGCTGAAAAGGTAGGCTACACCTGTCAGCCTACCTTTCGGACCTCGACCGAATTTTCTCTGCAATCTCCGTCACCTGAGGTACAAAGCGGTAAAGACAAAAAGCTTGTTTTTGTTCAGCAGGTAACGGTAGCCTGTTTTGTTACCTCTCAGGCAACAATTGGGCGTGTTGAAACCCTCCATCGCTCTACGACCACCCAGGCCCCATTAAGTATCCTACTTCTGCTGAATCTCATCGGCTCCTTTGACCTTTGATTAAACGGGTCCAGCTCAGTGCCTCATCCAGGTGAGCTCGAAGCGCATCAAAGCTGAAGTGCCTCTTTGCTACCATAGTGTTGTGGCCAGTGACGCCTCGGAACTTCTCAGGGCTCGTAAGAATTGTTATCACCTCGTGGGCCGCTCGCGTCAGCACTTCTATGGGTATCTGAACAAGCCCCCTGCAGTCTCTCTCCGGGAGAAGTGTGTCACCAAGAGACACGACTCTAACGCCCTTCGGGGCAATATCCTCCTTGAAGACGGGATACTCGAAAACTGCCACGGGCAGCCCGGCGGCGAAGGTTTCAAGAAGCTGGTTACCAAATCCTTCCCAACCAGTCGGGTAAAGGACAAAGTCAGCCACGGTATACATGTCTGGATATAGGGCATAGAATCCTTCCTCCTCCGAGCGTGTTGGGCGAACCTCATTCCCCAGGTACATCCAAATAATCCCCAGGGCATTGAAAAACTCAAAGAGTCTTTCTTGGTAATCAGCAAAGGCACGCTCAGGTCGCCCTGCCAGGACAAGCACCAGGCGGCTCTCTTCAGAGAATACCTCGCCATTGTAGAGCTTCCTACCGACTATTTCCTGGCGGAGACTCTGCAGCAGTGCAGTCAAGTGCCCAGCTAGCTCTGTCTGCTTGTTCGGGACAATGCGGGCTCCGACAAAGAGTGCAATGTCATTTGGCTTAATACTATGCTTTCCACGAAGAGACACTCGAATTCTGGCTTGCTCTGCCGCGTCAAGTTTTTGGTCAAGATCCAAGGTATCGGGGATTACTTTGGCTTCGATGCCTTTCTTCTTGAGAAACCTCTGGTTGCGAGAGTTGATCGTCCAGTGTTTGATGTTGGGCATTGTTGGTGGAAAGTACTCGTCGATAATCGATTTGGCGAAATTGCAAGTCGGGGTGAATTTGTAGGCCCCTTCGCTAAGAATATCGTGATGGATTGCGGCACAGGGTAGCTGTGTCTCTCGAAGTAGCTCAGTTAGACTCACTGTGGCCACGGGATGGACAGGAAGGGAAAGCACATTATGTACAAAGAGCAAATTAGGTGCGAAATCCTCGATTACTTTGTCTAACTGCTGTTTCAACTCCAGGCAAGAGACATCAAAGGTGCTTCTCAACTCGGTTTCGCTTGCAAAGTCCATTATTCCAGGCCCAAAGAGATTTCGCACCATCCTCGCCACTCCTTCACGGTCGAACTCCAATGCGGGTATGGCGAAGTCTGACCAATCGTATGCTGAGCAAATCGCTACCTTATGGCCCATCGCTTCGAGGAGGGCTTGACGTTTGGCTATTTCCAGGGAAACGCCGTCCGTGCCAGCCGAGTCGAGGGGATCCACGTTTACCCGTTGTTTTTGCAATCCCCCGGCGGGAGCGGAGCGGAAATGAACAATAAGCACTCTCATTATGCCATCTCCTTTGGGTAGCTTCCTATCGGCCTCCTTTTAGTATAAACGTTCTGGACGGTTAAAGCGAGGTGTAGTTACTAGTGCCAAAGGACGCACAATAAAGGCCACCGGAAGCGAGTCATAAGCGCTGTCCAAATCTTCTTTCAGCAATTTCTGGTACAATCTCCTATTATTGGTTGCTATCACTGTTGTATATACGAGCGCGAGAGTGATAATATTTTAGCAGGTTAGTGGCACTACCAACCACATTGCCATCAGGACAAAGGGCAGACTTAAAACAGATGAAAAAGAGCGCCTCGATTGCTGAGAAAGCCTATGCGGAATCCCTAAATGAACCCCTCGAGGACGTAGCGAGTATAGGGGAAGCTGACGTAGTGGTGGGTATCCCCTTCCGAAACGAAGTCGATACTATCGGGCAAGTATTCCGCAGCGTGGCGCAGGGGCTCTCAGAGTTCTTTCTCGACAAAAAATGCGTTATCGTGTGTACAGGCGCCTCAAAAGGAGAGGATGCTCTAAACGTTATTCAGGCGGTGCCTCTGGGACACGCAATAAAGAGGATAGCCTTCCTCATGAAGGATGAAAGCGTAAGCGGGAAAGTGTGGAGTCTCAGCGCAATAATGGAAATAGCGGAGAGGCTAAACGCCGATGTAGCTTTGTTCGAGGCTGACCTCAAGAGTAGAAAAGGGAAAGCTGAAATTGAAGGCTTAGCTCCGGAATGGGTCAGGCGTCTCTTGTTTCCCCTACAGAAAGGAGGCATGGACCTAGTTATCCCCAGGTTCAACGGCCACTATCTTGACGCTCCGTCCTCCACTCACCTTGTGCGTCCTTTACTTGCTTCCATCTTCAATCTCAAAGTGGGAGGCCTCCCTGGAGGTATACTCGGGATCTCAAGCAAGCTCCTCAAAACCTATCTGGCCAATGCCAACATCTGGCGTAATCAAGTGGGCGAGTATGGTGTGGACAGCCAGCTTATCATAACCGCCATCATCAATGAAGCAAAGATTTGCGAAACCAGTTTAGGGGTAAAAATCCCTAGAGCCTATCCAGGCAAGGAAATGGTGTGGAGGCAGCATGTCAAGGTAATCTTTGAACGCATAGCAGCCGATAAAGACTGGTGGCAGCAAATAGGAGACATAATCTATCCCGTGGCTATCTTCGGAGAGAAAAAAAACCACTGCCCAGAAGAAGCAGCACCAGACCCCTTTGCAATAGAGCGATACAGACAAGGTTTTAACGAGTTCCAAGGCTTATACGAAGAGATCCTGCCCAGAGAGGCTTCAAGGGATTTACGGAAGCTAGCAGGGGCTAATCGAAGGAATTTCAGGCTTCCTTCGCATCTCTGGGCCGAGATCGTTTATGACTTTCTACTCGTTTACTGTCTAGAGCAAGGATTTGCTAAGGACAATATCTTAAATGCTTTCATTCCAATTTGTTACGCGAGGGAGGCCGGGTTTGACCAGAAGCTTGAGGTATTCAAGCAACGGTCAGGGGCTACTATCCTCGACCAGGCAGAGCACCTCACGGCTCTTATGGCAGAACAGGATATCGAGCAGCAAATTGAGGAATTCATCAAACAGAAGCCTGGCTTCTTGACAGCATGGAAGGATAGAGAAGATACGCTCAAGCCACTTCTGCCCATGGTGACTTACCGCGAATTCATACCTGGCGTTCCCTTAATATTACCTACGGAGCTTACCTCGCCCACCGAAGAGATCGTAAGCACCGATAGCATCTATAGCGATATTCTTCGAAGGTACTACAAGGAATTTGAGGAGTTTTGTCATGAGCAGCTCAAGCTCCCTCACGAGCCGACTTCCACCGAGATCGTTGAAAGCATAGAAAAGCTAATGCTCCAGGCAGAGCAGGATATGCACGAACTCCTTTTGAGTGGGGATCTTTCAACTCTAGACGGAACCAGGAAGGTTGCCAGGGCTGTATTCCAGAATTTTCCTCATTCGGAAGCCTTCACTCTAAAACCCGAGGTGGCCTCCTGGATTCTACAGCGAAACCCCCCCTCAAACTTGTTCATTAGATTCGGCGCAGCTAACTTGACTGAACTCGAACGAAACTACGGTCCAAAGGATATCTTGGCTCTGTCAAGCCTGTCAGAGGAGACAGATCACACGGAGAGAGTGTGGGAATGGATAGCAGGAAATGCACGGCCCGAGCACTTTGCCCGCTTACCTTTGGAGCCGCTGGTAGTGAGCTATGAGGATTTCTTCATGCCTGCACTTCTCAAGGCGCCTTCGACCTTGAGCAAGCTCGCAGGAAAGCTTGTCGTCACCAATTTGCACCGGGAAACAGGTGGCAAATTTCCTAAGCTACGTTATTTCCTCACGATGACCAAGAATATTGTGGAAGCCGAGAGATTTGGGGAGATCTGGGAACAGTTTGCACGGGAGAGAAAGGAATTCGGAACCAAGGTAACAAACTCGCTGAAGGGCCATTGGGGGAGAGAGCCCCTATCCGCCCACAACATGTTTGAAAATAAGATCCAGAGGATATTGGTCGAGCGGCTGAGGAAAATGATCCGGGATTTGGAGACAGGGGGGGACTCCTCACTGTTGCGTCTCACCCAAAGTTTGAACCATATCACGGATTGCTACCACCTTGCCTCGTCCCTACCCGATGGCACATTTATACCCTGCTCTGCTTGGACCTGGGCCAGTTATAACTTCAAGGGTGGAAAAGGTGTGCCCACGCCTCTCTCACTGCACGTGGAGAGAGATTGGACATCACGAGAGCTTCTGGTGGAACTGTTTGAGGCCCTGGGAGGCAGCGAAGAGAACATTGATAGGAAGATTACGGAGCTGATGGGGCAGGGGATGGAGTCGGAGAGCCTGGCTCGGCTGATCCTTCCTGGTTGGCAAACGACACAGAAGGTTATGCCTGAGCAACTGCCACGTCCGGCGGAGCCTGAAGCAGGCAAGCTGCGCAGGTTTACAGGAAATCCTATTCTCAAGGCGATACCAGAACACCATTGGGAATCCAAGTATGTGTTCAATCCAGGTGCAATAAAATTGAGTGGTAAGGTCCACATTCTGTATCGTGCCTGTGGGGAGGATGAGATTTCCCATATCGGGTTGGCCGTAAGCTCGGATGGCTTACATATCGAGGAGAGGTTGGACAACCCAATATTCATGCCAGAGGAGGAGTGGGAGGCAAAAGGCTGTGAGGATCCGAGGCTTGTCCTCATGGGAGAACGCATCTACATGTTGTATACTGCTTACAGCAGCGTCGCGGCTCAAATCGCCCTAGCTTCAATTGGTCTGGAGGATTTTTTGAACCGCCGCTGGAACAAATGGAGAAGACATGGCCTTGCCTTCCCCGGCTTTGACGACAAGGATGCCACCTTGTTTCCAGAGACGTTCAATGGACGGTATATCATGCTTCACAGGGTCGAGCCGAGTATTTGGATTTCCTCCTCTGAGCGCTTAGACTGCCCCTGGCCCAGGGAAGAGCATCGGATATTGGTAGGACCGGGAGCAGGGATGTCCTGGGACGGGTTCAAGATCGGCGGCGGGTCTCAGCCTATTAAGACCAAATATGGCTGGCTGGTCATCTATCACGCTGTTGACCATTCCTTCATATACCGGCTTGGTGTGCTGCTGGTAGCACTGGACGACCCAGGACAGGTGCTTTATCGCTCGCCCAATCCCATATTAGAACCCGAAGAAACCTATGAGCTTGGCGAGGAGGGATGCTACGTTCCTAATGTAGTATTCAACTGCGGTGCTGTGCCTAGAGTGGATAAGGAAGTGCTTGAGGACGATGATGAAGTTCTTGTTTACTATGGCGCAGCAGACACGGTAGCCTGTGTTGCCACAGCGAAGGTGTCCGACCTTATTCCAGAAGAAATCAGGCAAGGCGAAAAGCACAGCAACTATCGGGGATAATACGCCTCTGCAAGTTTCCACCTAAGCAAGCTCACCACGATGGTTATCTTGGCATTGCCCCGCGTGAATCATCTAAGCATCTAGCCCAAACGTGAGTCACGCGCTCAAAAATGCCACGCTTTTATTACTTTTTCCACACCATTTTTTATCCATTGCATCTTTATAATTAGAGATGTATTATATGAGTAGACTGTAGGTAGCAGTAGCAGCAGGTTCTATTGACTGCATTGGGAGCACGTGTAGTTGAGCGCTCACAAAAACAAAGAACGTCAAGGTGGGGCTGATGGCATTCATCACTTTCGTTACACCATACAAGCCGATAATCTGTGGAATTGCAGATTACACAGACTTTCTTGTAAGAGAAAGCCTGCCCGGCACCTGTGACGTGCTATCGTTCAATTTAGAGAACTATGGAGTGCCCCTTCACAATGCCCCAACATCACTCACATGCCCAGTTTGGTATGGCATACCTGGTCGCGATAATTTCTCTGCCAGTTCTATCTTGGAGGGGCTTAGGCCACATGAAGACCACGTTCTCTGGTTTCAGCACGAATTTGGTATCTGGTCAGACAGTGCCAGATTCGTTGATATGCTCAGGAACTTGAACCAGATAAAGGTGGTTTCCCCCCATTCACTTCATTTTCAAAACAGTGAAACCCTTTATGGGCTGCGTAGACAAGAATACTCCTTCCTGCGCTTGCTACTACCTCACACGGATGCAATCACGGTATTTAGCGACGGCATATACCAAGCAATAACTCGAGCCTTCCCAGAATATAGCGACAAGGTGTACATGATAAGACATGGTACTCATCTCTATCCTGGAATAGCCAGAATGAGCAGAGGGCAAGCCAAGGCGAGGCTCCATGAGTACCTGGTAGGTGAGTCCGGGCTGGATCAGGCAAGCAAGGATGATTTGAGGCAGCAACGTGTGTTCCTGGACCCGGATACGCTCGTGATGGGCATGGCTGGATTTATCACCGCCAGCAAAGGTACTGAGCTCCTCTACCATGCCCGTGATTTGCTGCAGCAGATGCTGCCTCGTAGAAAGATTGCCGCGGTTCACGCCGGCTCCTTGCGAGAAGTCGACAACAGCGTCGATAGTAAGTTTACCGCGGAATTGAGAGCCAAGCGCAACAGTCCAGGGCAGTTCTTACTAGAGACTTATCTTCCTGAAGATATCCTCCCTCTCCTGTTGAGAGCGTTGGATATCTTTTTCTATTGGCCAAGCGACTGCACTCAGAGCGGAATTTTGTCATATGCCTTGGGTGCTGGGGCTACAATTGCTTGCCGGGACATGGAGGGTGTTGGCGAAACCGTGAAGATGGCCGGGGGGTTGGCTTATGTGGACTTTGAGCAAGCGATTGCTGGCCTCAAAGAACTTATACTCCATCCCAAGCTCATGAATGAAATGTCAGAGAGAGCGGTGAAGTATGCGGAGGGATTCTCGTGGAGAAATCAGGCTTCGCAGCATTTTGAGCTGGCAGAGCGGCTGTGCCAGCCTAGTGTTCAACGCTTGTTTCGGACTTTGCCTCTGACCGCCGCTAGCGATGCGAGTAAGAAACCGCCTCCCACTCTATCTGGTAAAACATCTCATGCTGCCCAGTGATAGTCTCTCCATGTAAAGTATTGGGCGGCTCATTCTTACCAATGTTTTCTTCTTCATCTGGGCACTTCCTTTTAAAAGATGCTCTCAGGAACAATCCAACCTTCTACTTTACAGTGCACAATTGCCTGAAAGGTGCAGTCGATGAGAATGCCACAACCCCAGCAAATGGCCCAGACTTAGACGATAGTCTCGCCACATCATAATTTGTTCCTAGCTATAACATGTAAGAGCATGCAGATGTTTTATATCCGCAGGGTGCAGTTTTTGCTAACGACTGTTTAGCACCACCTGACACCAAACGGCACGTTTAGATGCAAATAGAGATTGAGCAATCCAACAAAATGATACTCTTTGCTACGTGGAGTTACTGGGTGTCACGTTTGGTCTGTAGCAACCGCAGCCCTATCTTCAGGTATTGGTTCAATAGTGCCATATTTAAGGGCAAGATTTCCCAGGGTCTTGAGATTAGCTTTCCAAAGCATTGTAGGTTCAATCAGATGGGAACAAGCCCGGCTGCAAGCCAAAACTCTGGCATTACTCATTTCCTTAATCGCTGCTCCCACTCCGCCGACGTGGTCTATATGAATACGTGTGAGCACAATGTAGCCAATCTCTTTAGGACTCATGTCAAGTCCGGCCAATGCAGAGAGCAAATTGGGGGTAGCCGCTGTCGGGCCAGTATCGACAATGGCATTCTTTTTCACACGTAAACAGGCATGCTCCTACAAATTTCTTGCATCCTGGTATTGGTGGCTGAAGGTTCAAAGGCCTGAGAGTCAGCGTAATGGCGTATATTTCGATTTCTGCCCTCCTTCAGATACCTGGCAACAACATGTGCCCCAGCAATGGACACTTTAACCAGCTAAAGCTTCCCCTGGTAAGCTTCAATAAGTTCGACCGGCCATTATGTTAAGGTTAAAGGCTAAGTTTATTATAGTCGTCTTTCATCCTGGTCTTTTCACATAACAAATATCAATTAAAGATGCATCCTTTTTGTTGCTCGTCAGGCAAACAAGTATGATATAATGCAAGCGAATAAATAGCCAGCTACCCATAGGATTTGAGAACCTCGGGGCTTGCCAAACCTGGTAAGTCCACCTTGCCAAGTCATTTTGGGGAGACTCAAAGTATCAAGAC
>Ga0268285_1001616_pt1 | contig 10661 bp, 8 predicted proteins | sample saktaG_2_FD_190144 | JGI IMG/M metagenome (GOLD analysis project Ga0268285, IMG submission 190144) | Saline water microbial communities from Sakinaw Lake, British Columbia, Canada - sak_2013_06_06_120m | ecosystem: Environmental > Aquatic > Non-marine Saline and Alkaline > Saline ... | reverse complement strand
GCTCAATTGCTTAGCAGGCAACCACCTTCGGCCACTCGGTCATCTCTCCACTTAAAAGTATAACATAATAATTTTTTTCAGGCAAGAAAAACCGACAAAATAGTATCGAGTATCGCATATCGAGTATATAGTAAAGAAAGAAATAGAAGATGGGAGCCAGAAGTCAGAATCCAGAATAAAATTCGTAGCACATATCGCATAAAGTTAGATAAAAAATACCTTTCTTTTTCTTTATGTATTACGTATGTCGTATAGCGCTTAGTCAGTTCTTAGACCTAGGGAAACAAAGGTGCCTGGCACCTTTGTTTCCCTATTGCTTGCGATAAACACTAAAATATATTAGAATATGCTAAGCAAAAATGGATTAGAAGCCAGAAGACAGAATCCAGTATTCAGAATTATTTTAGTATATAAGGTAATATTATATTGTGGTTACTACCCAAAAAGTACCTAAAGTACCTATATTTCAAAAATAGTACAAATAACATCAAATAATACTAACTTGTAAGGCTAAATTATTTTACTTATAGCACCTTGAAAACTTAATCAGCAAAAATGGCTAAAACCCTTTATTTTACTTGCGTTTTATGGTATAATAAATCATAAAAATACTAATAAATAAAGGAGAGTTCCAATGTCCTTTCACCTAAATAACGCACAACAAATGGCCATCAATGATTCCCTGTTATCACTTACCGAAAGAGAAAGAAAACATCTTATGAGCTCCTGGGCAGAAACCTTTAGTAAAAAGATATTCCCCTTCATAGAGGAAGACCGGTTTAGCATATTATATAGTGATAATCCGGCCTCCCGGCCTAATAATCCGGTAAATATCTATTTCGGACTTCTCATCTTAAGGGAGATCTTTAACCAATCAGATGAAGAAGCCCTTAATTCTCTAATGTTTGATATCCGATACCAACATGCCTTACATACTACCAGCTTCCAGGAACAACCGGTATCCAAAAACAGCCTTACCAACTTTCGAGCAGCAGTATATAGATATAACCAGGAATACGGTGTTGATCTTATCCAGGAAGAGATAGAGGCACAAGCAAAAACATTCTCTAAACTACTTAATATAGAAGGTAAGACCGTCCGGATGGACTCCTTAATGATAAGCTCTTCCTGTAGAAAATTATCTCGTTTAGAAATTATATATACTACCGTTGCCAGACTCATAGAGGTCATAGATAAAAATACTACCTTACCGGAATACTTTAAACCTTATTTAGATGAAAGCCATTATAATGATACCATCTACCACTCAAGAGATAAAGATCTAAATACTAAAATCAAAAAAGTACTCAAAGATGGCGTAAGGCTTTATTCTATATATAGAAAGGATAAAGAGATAAGAAAGACCAAAGAGTTTAAACTCCTTAGCCGGATGTTAAAGGAACAGAAGGGAAAGTCATCTAAACATATATCACCTAACTCCCTGCAAAACCCTACTGATCCGGATGCCACCTACCGTAAAAAAGGTAAGAAGAAGCACATCGGTTATACCGCCAATCTCATAGAGAAGTTTGATGATAACAATCGGATGATAGAAGGCTATGACTTAAAGAAAAATACCTACAGTGACCAGAAATTCGCTAAAGATACCATTAGAAGATTAGATAAAGGTACTACCGCTCTTGTTGATGGTGCCTATTTCTCCGAAGATATAAACAACAAAGCCAGGGCCAGAGGTATAACCATGATCCCTACTAATCTTATCGGTGGAACTAAAAATAGTAATGGTGATAAATTTGCAATAGATGAGAAAGAACATCTGGTAAAGAAATGTCCTTCTGGTCATAAGCCGATAACCAGTAAATTTAAAGAAGGATCCTATAGAGCCCACTTTGATAAGAAACACTGTAACAATTGTCCCTTACGGAAAGATTGTCCGGTAATAGAACAGAAAAAGAGTTACTTCCTTAAAGTATCAGAGAAAACTTTACACCGCTCTCGACTTATCACTAAGATGGGAACCTCCGAATATCAAGAGTTAGCTAAAAAAAGGGCCGGGATTGAGGGTATCCCCTCGGTACTTCGCAGGAGGTACAAGATAGATTATCTGCCGGTAAGGGGAGAAGTACGGGTAAAGGTGTGGTTAGGGTTTAAGATATCGGCAATAAACTGTAAGAGATTGATAAAAGGGCTGATAAATAGGCCAAAAGCTGGCCTTCCTGCTCTTTTATTTAACCATTTGTTATCGCTATTCAGTTTTCAAAGGACATATAGAGTTAAATTTGCTGCTTAAGTTAAATATGTTTTATTAAATAGTTAGTTTTTGGGAGATAACCATATTATAATTAGATTACTCTTTATATTATTATTGGGAAATTAGTCAATAAAAAATATAAATATTATGTATCTAAAACATCTGACTAATTTTAAAATATAGATAAACGGGTGATATTATAAAATGATTATTAGAAAACAACTGTGGCTTTCGAATTTTATTACGATTGTGATTACCATCTTTTTATTAATTATTGTGAGCATTCTCATCGGTAGAAATTATCAAAATATTTCAAGGTTTGCTTTACCTCTAAAATATTTTGGAAGAGGAGAAGAGCCCAGAAGGTATTTAGACCCTTTAGAAAGAGAATTACACATAGCAGATGGGATTGTAAATCGTCTATTAAAAGAAAGCCCTGAAGCATTAGAAGATATTAAATATATTCAACAATTAGATGCTTTTATGAATGCATCTAATGGCGGTATTATTATCCGAAAAAATAACGAAATACTTTACTATTCTCTTTTTCTTTCAAGTCTTGATTTAGATAAAGAAGCAATAAATTCACAAATTCAGTCATTTCCAAATAAGAAAATTATTAATTTTAGTGAAAATATATATTTGGAAAAGTTGGATTTTCGCTTTTCTGATGAATCCAAAGGCGAGGTTTTAATTGTTAGTGATGTTACTTCTACTTTAGAAAATTTGGCACAATTCCGCTATTCGGTTTTCATTATTTTAATTCTTTTTCTTATTGCTGTTGTTATCATCAGTACAATCACTACTTACATATTATCAAAAAATATCGTTAAACCCCTCACTCAATTAGAAAATGCTGCCCTGCAGATTAGAAAGGGTAATTATGATTTTAAAATAAACACTACTGCAAAAAATGAAATCGGAGATTTGTCAAGAACCTTTGAAGAAACAAGAAAACAATTAAAAGAAACTGAGAAAATAAAAAGAAAATATGATAATAATCGTAATGAATTGATTTCGAATATATCTCATGATTTAAAAACTCCTATTACCACGATAAAGGGATATATTGAGGGAATTATAGACGGTATTCCCAGTTCAAAAGAGAAAAAAGACAAATATCTTAAAACCATTTATCAAAATACTATAAATATGGAATCTTTGATTAATGAATTATTCCTGTTATCAGAATTAGAATTAAAGGAACTTCCTTTAAATTTTGTATCGATCGATATCAAGGCCTATTTATCTGATTGTGTTGAAGAATTAAAATTTTATTTAGCTGAAAAAGGGATTACCTTAAAATTTAATGCCGATTATCATGAGAAAGAAATGGTCTATGTTGATAGAGAAAAGATAAAAAGAGTCATTTTAAATATCATCAATAATGCTGTGAATCATAAGGCCAGTATCGATCCGGCTATTACCATTAAATTAACCGAAAAAAAAGGAGAAGCTCAAATAGAAATTCAGGATAACGGCCAGGGAATACCGGAAAAATCATTAAACAATATTTTTGAACGTTTTTATAAAGCCGATAAAGCCCGGTCTGCTAATTCAAGTGGAACCGGTTTGGGTCTTTATATTGCCAAAGAAATAGTCATGAGCCATGAAGGTAGAATTTGGGCGAAAAGTCAAGAAGGAAAGGGTACCAGCATTTTCTTTACGTTAAAGAAAACTGATGGCTTTTCGAAAATGATAAAAACGGAGAAAAAACAATGAAAAGAATATTAATTATTGAAGATCAACAAAGCATCGCCGAACTTGAAAGAGATTATTTGGAGATTGATGGCTTTCAGGTTGATATTAAAAACAATGGCAGAGAAGGATTCAATCAGGCTCTGGAGCATCATTATGATCTTATTTTATTAGATTTAATGCTGCCCGATATGGACGGTTTTGATATCTGCAAGAAAATTAGAAAGGAAAAAAATATTCCCATTCTCATTATTTCTGCCAAAGGGGAAGATATTGATAAAATTCGTGGTCTTGGTCTGGGGGCTGATGATTATATCAGCAAGCCATTTAGTCCAAGTGAGCTAGTCGCTCGCGTAAAAGCTCATCTTGCCCAATTTGAGCGACTTACCGGACAACAGAGTGCGGCGAGTAAAGAAATTCATATAAAAAATTTAACCATTAACCAAACTGCCCGACAGGTCTATCTTGGTGGTAATAAAATAATTTTTACTACTAAAGAATTTGACATATTAAGCTTCCTGGCATCTAATCCCAATATTGTTTTTAATAAAGAAACCATTTATGATAGGATATGGGGGAATGATTCTTACGGAGATATAACTACTATTGCCGTTCATATTAAAAAAATAAGAGATAAAATTGAAAAAGACCCCCAGAGTCCGCATTATATTGAAACTCTTTGGGGTTCCGGTTATCGTTTTAATGCATAAAAAATAAACCGTCTGTAAATAATTTACAGACGATTTATTTTTTATTTCTAATTTTTATTTCGTCGTACTCGCCATTAAAACTCTCCGGGTGGTCTGTTTTGTTTATTACTATTTATTCGTATCTTAACGCATCCACCGGATTCATCTTTGCTGCTTTCATTGCTGGATAAAGTCCAAAGAAGATACCAATGAATAGAGCAAAACCAAAAGCAAGTCCGATGGAAAGAGGAGCAATGACCATAGGCCAATCACCATATTGGGATAGAAAGTATGCCACTGCCCAACCAAATCCAATACCCAAAATTCCGCCGAAACTGGTTAAATTTAATGATTCCATCAGGAATTGAAATAGGATATGTGTATTCCTGGCACCCAAGGCTTTTCGAACACCGATTTCCCTGGTTCGTTCGGTTACCGAAACCAGCATAATATTCATAATTCCAATTCCACCAACCAGAAGGGAAATAGCAGCAATTCCACCAAGCATCATACTCATGGTTTTAGTAACCGAGCTCACTGTATCAAGAATCTCATCTTGACTGATAATCCGAAATTGTTCCTGATCTTTATCATCTAAAAATTTAGCCATAAAATTTTTCAATTCGTTAACAGCAGTGGATGCTTTTTCCGATGAGGCAGCTTGTGCAATATAGGAACTGACGTAATCACTGTTGGTCAATTTGTCCATTGCAACGGATAAAGGAATATAAGCCTGGTCATCCAGGCTTCCACCCATGGAACCGCCTTTTTCCTTCATGACACCAATTACATCAAACATATAGACCTGTCCGTTATAGTTTACTTTAATTCTTTTACCAATAGGATTATCATTTTCGAACAAATCTTCAGCAAGTTGAGAGCCCAATACTATAACCTGTCTTCTCTCTCCATCATCATTCTCACTGATAAAATTACCTTTGTCTACTTCATAATTATTTACTTCGGCATAGTCGATATTGGTGCCTAAGATAGTAGCATTAACATTTATATCGTCAGAAATTAATCTTCCGTTAACCTGCTTTACCGGAATCACCTTTATGACCGATGGACAAAATTTTTCTATATAATCGGTTAATTTCAAAGAAAATTTTTCCTGAGAGCTTACACTGCTGACTCTTCCTCCCTGTCCTCTTGCTGATCGGGGATAAACGGTAATCATATTGGAACCCAGATTGGCAATACGAGAAGTGATTTGCTGGGTTGAACCGGTACCAACGGAAACAATAGCAATAACAGCCCCTACGCCAATAATAATTCCCAACATGGAAAGAAAACTACGCATTTTATTTGCCCATAAACTTTCCAGGGCAATTTTTAAGCTTTGCAAAATCATGCTATCACCTCATCTCTATCGATTACGCCATCTTTTAAATGGAGAACTCGCTGGGAATATTGTGCTATTTCTGGTTCATGAGTAACCAAAATAATGGTATTTCCATCATCATGTAACTTTTTGATAATATTCATAATATCCTGACCAGTTTTTGAATCCAGGTTTCCAGTCGGTTCATCTGCCAAAATAATAGAGGGATGGTTGACTAATGCCCGGGCAATAGCTACTCTCTGTTTTTGGCCACCTGATATTTCATTAGGTCGATGCTTTAATCGATCACCTAATCCTACTTCCTCCAAAGCTTGAACAGCAAGCTGTTTTTTATTTTTAGGATGAGTGTTATTATAAGTTAAGGGAAGTTCTACATTTCTTAAAATAGTTGCTTTGGGTAGTAAATTAAATTCTTGAAAGACAAATCCAATTTTTTGATTACGAAACAGAGCCAATTGATCGTCGTTCAGTTTAGTAACATCCTGACTAGATAGAAAATATTTCCCTCCGGTGGGATAATCCAAACAGCCGATGATATGCATCAAGGTCGATTTTCCCGAACCGGAAGGTCCCATGATGGAAACAAAATCTCCGGTGTTAATTTCGAATGATACACCTCGCAAGGCTTCAACTTTTACCTTTCCTAAATGGTAGATCTTTGTTAGTTGTTCAATCTGAATTATTTTAGCCATATGTCTTCACCTTTCATTAGCGCATTATACGCATGGCTGCACCCATATCAGGAGGCGCATCCCCGCCACCGAAAGGCATGCCGCCAGAATTGACTTTTGTATTCATCTGGTAATTATTGACAATAATTTTATCGCCCTCTTTTAATCCTTCAGTTACTTCCAGGTAATAGCTGTCACTGATTCCGGTTTTAACCGGAGTGGGTACTCCTTTATCGCCTTCAACTTTTAATACCACCGAATCACGTCCCATTATTGCGAGAGATGTAACCGGAACAAGCAAAACATTTTCCGCCGAGCTGACTATAATTTCTGCTGATGCTGAAAATCCGGGTTTGAAGAATTCCGATACATCATCCATTCGAATGGTTACCGGCACCGTTACTACATTACTTTCTGCTATGGCATAATCTGCCATTTCCGCCACTTTTCCGGTAAAAACCTCATTATCCAAAATATCCAATTTTATTTCTGCTTCCTGACCGACTTTAACTTCCATGCAATCCACTTCACTGACTGATACTTCAATTTCATAAGCAGCTTCATCAATCAGGTAAATAATATCATCAGTTTTTTCAATGTTATCTCCTTCCTCGACATAAATCTTGATAATTTTACCAGAGAAAGGAGCTCGAATGGTCCGTGCATCAAGTTTTTCCAGAGCTAATTCCATAGCCAACTTCTTTTCTTCTTGCGTCAGGTTAGGAGAACCATTAATTTTAGCCAGCTCGTATTCATTTTTCGCCTTTAAATAATTTAATCTTTCCTCTTTATCTTTTAAGTGAACCAATTCTTGTCCTTGTTTCACAAATTCACCGATATGTACCAGGATTTTTTCAACAGTGCCTCCTGTTGTTTCGCTGCTTTGCAAATTAAGATTGATAGAATTGACCGGCTGGAGAAAACCACTAGCGGGAACTGTCTTTTTTAAATTCCCCAACTTAACCTCGATCACTGAGGCCAAATCAACCGACTGAATTTGATTTCCGGAATTTGCTTCTGTTTCGGATTTGGACTGCCAATAATTGAACCCGAAAAAACTGCCTGTCCCTAAAATTAATATGACAATTATCCATAAAAACCATTTCTTTTTTCTCACTCATCTGTCCTCAACTTTCCTTGTGTTATATTCCTAAAAAATGTGCTAATTTTAAACGATTAACTAAAAATATATCCTGAGCTTCTTTAACTTTCAATTCTTTTTCCGCCAGGGCAATTAGCTGATTTTGCCATTGGGTAGAAGAAATGATCTTTTCCTGATACTGTTTTTCTAAAATATTTTTTGTATATTGTTCTTGTTCTAAGGCAGCTGATTTTGCCTGTAAATTAAGTTGATTATATTTGTCTTGATCTATAATTTGATTCATTTCAAGTTGTAATGTTTTTATCAATTGGTCGAGCTCTTTTTCTTTTTGAAGAATGGTTGCTTCAGCTCCCTTTTCTTTTAATTTTTGTGCTCCTCCGTCGGTTAGATTCCAGGATAAATCTAACATGGCATACCAGTAATCGTCGGGAAGGTCATATCCGCCAGAAAGATTAATTTGTGGCTTACCTTCATTTTCCGTCCATTTTGCTTCTTTTAAAAGACTTTCTTTATCTATATAATCATTCTTTATTTGATAATGTTTTTCTAATGCTTGGTTGAATAAAGTTTCTTGTTTTTCACTCTCTAAAGTTAATTGCTCCATGTTTGCCCTTAAAGTGGTTAAATAAGCAGGTTCTTCCTTGAATTGAACCTGGATACCTTCCGGTAGATTCAATTCCAGGTACCCTTCTTTCTGTTGTTGAACCAGATTTTGCTTTAAATTAAAAAATTGATTCTCAGCTTCCATTAAAGCTATTTTTGCCTCGGCTTCTTGCTGGTAGCCCCCTTCACCTAAGCGAATCTGTTGTTGTACTCTTTCTAACTCTTCAGTAGTCAACTGAAAACTTTTTTCGGCAAGATTAACTTCTTCTGTCAAGCGGACAAGAGCGAGATAACTTTCAATAAAATCAATTTGTTTTTCAGCTTCCTTCCAGGTTAATTCTTCGACTTTCTTTTTTAAATTATTTTCAGTTTGGAAGATTTGTTGTTCACTCTGGGTATAAGAATCAGGGTAAATTTGTTTTTGGAGTTGAATACTTGCATTAGCACCCTCCACGATTCCCTCGAAAGACATATCTGCAAAATCATTTTCATTCCAGGAGATCTCAGCCGAAATATTTAAATCATCTACAATAGTTTTTTCAGCTTTGAATGTAATCAGGCTGGTATCGCTTTTCCCTCCTCCAAAATCCCATATCGGAGTAGCATTTATACTAACTTGAAAGACCTTACCTGCATCAAGTATCTCTAAATCTCGTTCTAATGTCTCGATATTATAGCGGATTCCCTCTAAATCGTAATTATGCTGTATTCCCCAATCAATAGCTTCTTTCAAATTTATCTCTTTGGCCTGTAAGACGCTGGGAAGGAGTAAAATACTTGTTATAATAATAGCTGCAATGAATCTAAATGTTTTTTTATTTAATTTCATTATTATATATCTCCTTTATTCAAATTCCCCATGATGGATTGTAAATTGAGTAGAGCATTGTAATAATTACGAACTGAGGAAGCTATTCGATATTCTGCTTGAAGAACACCTATAATAGCAGATAGTTCATCATCTTTACTTGCCAATCCTGCCTTAACTTGATTGCTGATGATTGTTTTATTTTCTTTTATTTGATTTAAGCTATTTTGACTTGAGGTAATGTCATTTTTTGTCTGCATATAATTTTGCCATTGAGATTGTATCTGGTAATCCAGGCTTTGTTGAGCAATTTGATAGTTCAGCTTTGTTATTGATAAATTATTTTCCAATTCATATAAATCTATCCCCGGAGTATCCGAAACCTTACTTTTCTCTAATTCCAGGCTGGCCAAATCGATTTCCAGATTATTCATTTGCAGTGCTACACTATTTTGTCTTCCCTTTTGCAATGCTTCATCTAATCCAATTTCTTTAAAATCGGGGACATTTATTACAACTAACTCAAACTGACTTTTTGAATTTAATCCTAAGGTCACTCGAAAATTTCCCAGCATTTTTTGATAATCTAATTTTGCACTTTCAAAGGAAAACAATGCATCATAATATTCATTACTCTGTTCCAGGGCATCCAGTTCAACTTTATATCCGGCTTTGACCTGAGCCTTTATATCTTCCAGGGTATTTTTTTCCAACTCTAACTCTTTTTCTTTAACTTGCAAGTCTTTTTGAGCTAATTTCAATTGGAGATATTCATCATCGACTTGAATGATAAGGTCTTCTTTTTTCTGTTGATATTGCTCTTTTTCCTGGATGAGTGATAATTCATTTTGTCTTTCTAATAAATTAGATTGGGTTAACAGGTTTTCAGCTTCATTCCTTTTGGCATCAATTTTTGCATTTTCCGACTGATAACCGGCTTTTTGGAATTCAAGATTATTGGCTAATGCCATTTCTATAGCTTGAGGAAGATCCAGTTTTATATTTTTCTGAGCAGCAGCTTGAATACTTCCTATCAACATAATACCTAATAACAGACATACAAGAATAACCAATTTTTTCTTCATAGCTTGCCTCCTTATAAAAATTATTTTTGTTAAGATTCAATCTTTTTTGATTATGTATTTATTATGATTGCGAAATCTAAAATATTTATAAAATGAAAATTAAAATTCTATAAAATGAAAATTAAAATTCTATTAATTCTTTTTATGGTAGCGGGACTGCGGTGGGTTTCACCACATATCCTGTCGTTATTGTTTCTATTGTTTCTATCTTTTCTTTCTCTTTCTTCACTCGATACTGTTTTAAAATGTGTTTTTTATTAATTATTTTGGTATAATAATTTTAAATGCTTTAGACTGAAAAAGATGGGAGGTCGCGAGTGAGATGATAAAGGGTTTAATTCAAGTTTACACCGGTGATGGAAAGGGCAAAACTACTGCCGCCTTAGGTTTGGCTCTCAGGGCAGCAGGCAGGAATATGAAAGTGTTAATAGTTCAGTTTATGAAGAAA
>Ga0268285_1001611_pt1 | contig 10675 bp, 12 predicted proteins | sample saktaG_2_FD_190144 | JGI IMG/M metagenome (GOLD analysis project Ga0268285, IMG submission 190144) | Saline water microbial communities from Sakinaw Lake, British Columbia, Canada - sak_2013_06_06_120m | ecosystem: Environmental > Aquatic > Non-marine Saline and Alkaline > Saline ... | reverse complement strand
TCAGAATGTGGGCCCTTGTAAGAAGGCATTTTCGCTAAGCATAGGCTTTTCGAGCGGGTCCCAGGGTTTTGGACACCACTCCACCTCTCGCAAAGCCTCTGCTAAAATGGGACCTCTTCGGTCCCTTTATCCGTCCCACTGGATGGACGGCCCTGAGAATATAGGGGGCTTGATATCCAGAGTGTCTGCTCTCTGAGATATTTCTCAAGGTTTATATCGATTACGTCTCCTGCCGATCACTTCGTGCTGGCCACCACCACCGCACCGAGCCTCGGATCGCGGAAGGCTATTCACCGCCGCGGGCGAGCCGTTCAGGAGGTGGAGCGCCATGCCGTAGCGCCAGATGGGAACGCGGTCCTCGACGACGAGAGAACCGCGGGGATTTTCGGGAGCGGGGGGATTGGCTCGGAGGGGGAGATGGTGGTTGAACAAGCTAGACAAGACGTACATCCCTTGTCTCTTTCACCCTATTATACAATTTTTTATCGAGGGTCAGGAGGGGCACATGCTCCTTTTCTGCCGCTGCGAGGAAGAGAGAATCGTAGAAAGATGTCTTATCCTGGACGGCAATCTCGAACGCCTCCTCCAGGAGATCGGACGACCTCAGGAGGATGCAAGTGGTGTTGATGAACTCCAGGCAGTCCCGAAGAGCATCCAGAGCCCTCTCTACGTCCTCGCCAGAAAAGGAGACTTGCTTCCAGGCTACGTTCCCCACTTCACAGATGGCCAGATCCAGAGTGAATGGATCGCATTCGGCCACGCTTTTCAATGCTCGTGGGGATGCGTCCTCTTTGAAGAAGATGGCGGCGATGACGCTGGAGTCCAGAACAGCTCTATCTGGCACTGGCATCTCTGTCCTCTCTTATCATCAATGCGGCGCCCTTATCGTTTGCGACCTGCTCTTGCCAGCGAGCCTCTGCCCGGGCTAAGAGCCTCCTCTTCCTTTTATCTCGGACAATCGTCTCCACCATCTGCCTGATCTCCGCCTGCCAGTCAACGTCACCCATCTCCTCCATCATCCTTCTTACGTCGCTCTCTAAACGAATGCTGTAAACTGATGTTGACATGGTTCTATGTTTACAAAGATCGCATATAAGCTTATTGACGACATCATGATTTCACCGTTCGCCGACGATTCTGGTTTTCAACGGGCAATAGTCTTTTGGACGCGGGCAAGAATCCAAAGTCCTGCAAAATCCCGGCACTCGGATGGCGTTTCAATGGGGCCACGACTTTCCAGCCATGGATAGGTTGCAGGGACGGCCACACGGTCCGCTATGGGCGCGTTTCAATGGGGCCACGACTTTCCAGCCATGGATAGTCGCTTCATGCGATTTTCCTTGATGACAAGTACAAGGTGTTTCAATGGGGCCACGACTTTCCAGCCATGGATAGCTTGTTCTCGACGATGGACCCTAGCCATTCAGGGGTGTTTCAATGGGGCCACGACTTTCCAGCCATGGATAGAATAGTGATGATGGCTATCTCGATGGCAGTAGAAGCGTTTCAATGGGGCCACGACTTTCCAGCCATGGATAGAGCGCATGGTGTAATGATATTGGCAAGCAGTTTAGGGTAGTTTCAATGGGGCCACGACTTTCCAGCCATGGATAGTCGAAAACGAGAACCAGGATCTCATAGACGAGATCACAGTTTCAATGGGGCCACGACTTTCCAGCCATGGATAGTTGTTCCGTCTAAACTCTGATGGATCGGTTACAATTATTCGTTTCAATGGGGCCACGACTTTCCAGCCATGGATAGCCGACTCGATCCTGCCTGGGGTGGCATACGACTTCAGGACGAAACGTTTCAATGGGGCCACGACTTTCCAGCCATGGATAGAGCCGCCATTTTTCGGCCTTTACTGCTATCGAAAAAATGGCGATTTGCGAGAGGTTCGTCAACTTCTTATAAAACATTCAGAATGTGGGCCCTTGTAAGAAGGCATTTTCGCTAAGCATAGGCTTTTCGAGCGGGTCCCAGGGTTTTGGACACCACTCCACCTCTCGCAAAGCCTCTGCTAAAATGGGACCTCTTCGGTCCCTTATCCGTCCCACTGGATGGACGGCCCTGAGAATATAGGGGGGCTTGATATCCAGAGTGTCTGCTCCCCTAGTTATTTCTCAAGGTTTATATCGATTACGTCTCCTGCCGACCACTTCGTGTTGTGGCTTGCGACCACCACCGCTCCGAGCCGCGGATCGTAGAAGGCGATCGCTGCCGCGGGCGAGCCGTGCAGGAGGTGAAGCGCCATGCCGTAGCGCCAGATGGGGGCGCGACTTTTCAGCCATGGATAGCTTATTACATGTCGCTGTAGCGGCTGACAAATACCGCCTCCTGAGTGCCGGGGATGGGCTTGTTTTTCTCGTCATACTGGGAGCGGATGTACTGGCTGTCAATTCGCTTTTCTTCAGTTGCGGAAAAGACGCCAACAGACATAGTGGTCATGCCACCGGTAATATCTGCCACAATCTCCTCTGGACGAAGACCTTTTTCAGTCAGCCAGTTCAAGATAATGTCGGTCTTCGACCGGATCTCATCGATGTAGTAGGGATCGATAATCTCTTTCTTGAAGTGCTCTTCATCGAAGTCGAACTCTCCCCTCAGCTGATTGGCAACGTCTTCGGTCCTGTCCGAGCAGATGAGAGCAAGATACTCTGGTTTTTGCCGCCGTAGAGCCGTGCGAACGGTATCAGGCTGCCCGCCCACCGTGAAGATCAGCCCTCGCCGTTGTACCTGGAAAGCGACATTTTCGCCTCGCAGCGGTGGCAGGCTTTGATTGAACAGGCCAATCATTTTGTATATTAAAACCAGAAACGCCAGTCCGCCAATGGCTGCTATTACTGCCCGGGAAAAATCGCCATCGAAGGCGGCTGATAATACGATCTGAAGAAATACTAGTTGAATTAATATAGTTTCCCAGTTAACTCTGAAATACCGGATTAATTTGTTCATCCAATCCCTCCTAAACAAACCTAGTGGAGCCCGTACGGCCCTCGGCTTACTGCTCGCCAGAACCTCATCTCTCTTTGCGTTAATGATCAAGGTTTATATCGATTACGTCTCCTGCCGACCACTTCCGGCTGTGGCTTGCGACCACCACCACCCCGAGCCTCGGGTCGTAGAAGGCGATGGCCGCCGCGGGCGAGCCGTGCAGAAGGTGGAGCGCCATGCCGTATCGCCAGATGGGGGCGCGGCCCTCGACGACGACGAGCGATCCGCGGGGGATTTCCGGGAGCGGGGGGAGGGGCTCGGTGGGGGTGATGGGCGAAGAGACGGCGATGGAATAGATGACGTGGGATGTCATTTTCTACCCCTCTTGCCTTTTTTGCCCTTTTTGCGAATGTGATCTTCTCTTGATCCAGGAACCGCAAATGCGTAACCTTCGTCCATCACACCTCCAATCTCCAGGGACGTCTTCTGTCCGATATCCAAAGAGGGAGCATCTCCAAACTGTACGAATCCGCCGAAGCCATCGTCTGCTTTGAAGTAAGCCTTTCCCCGTCTTACATCGGGATCAGCCTCTCTCGTGACTTCAATTTTCGCTCCTTTTTTGTATTTGGGCCTGCGAACCTGCGGTTCGTTGGCCTTCGAAGATGCTTGCTCACCAGATACTGCCTTAGTGAATATTTTTGCGGCCGATCCCTCATCGGACCTTACCAACCGTCCATATCCTGCGTTGGTCTTGCCACCGATGCCCCATTCCTTCAGGGCCTCCGTCAACATTTTGAAGGCTAATTTAGCCCACTTATCTCCATCATCGTTTTGCACATCGCAAGAAACCGCAATATGGAAGCTACCTGCGACTGATAGGAAGGTTATAGGGGTTGGACTATCAAAGTCCGTCGGGGCTGCATCATCCTTATTTGAATAATAATTGCTATGATGGGGTGTCATCACATCCGGCTTTAAAGCGTCGGCCAGGCTCTCCGGAGTAATCCAGGCATCGTAGAAGATGATGTGGCCTGAATCCTCAGAGGTCCCGAAGATGGTTTCGTGATAATCCCCACCTAGATTGAACTTGGGTTCAGATGCACCCCAGACCTGATCGCAGTAGTGAGCAGCAAGGCCCTTCAGTGCAGATCCTGGGATCAATGGTGTTCCGTAAGTGTGCTGAAGAGTGAGTCCGGTCTCAAGCACATTCTCACCACCAAGGCCGACAATCATACGTCCACTCGTTAAAAAGATGCCTTCCTCCTTTGGTATCTGAAATATGGTAGAGTTATTAGCAAAAGCCAATCGATATACATCCATCGAATGGACGACTGCCTCGCGGATAGCTTCATGGAGCTTATCACGAGCATCCTTATGTTTGTCATCTTTGACCGACAAACAAAGATATCTGTCCCTGAGAAGGCCCCCATTTGTGCCGATCGGTGTGCCGTAATCGTTCCAGACATCCAGGATAACGTCTCTGCATGACTGTGACATTCAAATCACTTCTCAGTTGATACTTCTTGCTTTTCACCCAATTCTTCAGTCGCCTCTGCGTAGCGCTTGATCCAGGTGGCGCACTCAATCGCCTCTCGTGTAATTTGCTGGTACTCCACCAAATCAACGGTACGAGAGATATTTCCTAGAACGCTATTGTCTTCGATTCGCATCACATTTGCGAGATCGTCAAGGTATGCATTCTTATCTTTAGCCTGAGCAAACGCAACCGCTTGAGCTAAACCGCACGAGTGAACGAGTGCGGGAAATTTCTTGGCAAATTGCCGATAATCATCTCCAACATTCTTCTCAGGTGAGAAGCATCTGTACGCTTTCTGGGCTCTCTCCTGCTGCTTTGTCGTTCGGACCATTGTCACTCACCTTCACCTTTCGTGAAAAGGCATCTAACCCTGCCTTTGCCCACGGTCGCCTTTCCTCCAATCTGCAAATTCAGAGTTTTGTCCGGACAAAACTCGCTGAAGATCTTCTCCTGAGTTATGCCTTTGCCGCTGTAATCCCGGTCGCACCAGGCAAGACCGGCAAGGATTGTCTCAGACGGCAAGGATTCCTCATACCACAATGCGCCCCCTACGACGATCTTCTTTTCCTGATCGATCTTAATCCTGGCATTGACCTCAGTCCCGGTCTCTGAAAGGAAGCTGAAGCAATTGTTGGAAAGAATGATAAACCGTTCTTTGAATATCCCTTGCCATGTGGCATCATTCGGAAATAGAAGCCCTGCTAATAGCTCAGCCCATTCATTTGTTTCTCCATTATCGGTGATAATCGAAAAGTCGAGATCCTCAAGGAGGACATTCCCATTTCTTTCGACTTTAGATTCTGTCGTGACAACAACTTCGTCGTCCTCAAAAGACATTTCGACGGGTCCGCTTTTGTGCCTGGCAGAGTCGAGATCTCTCTTCAACCTCTCAAGAACCAGAGGACAGGCAGCAAAGGCAAATGTTCCGTAAAGGCTGCGGACAGGCAGGCAGACGATTCGAGCATCAGATAGAACAAGAGCTCCGGCGTTGCCCATATCATCGCCGCCCTTTCCGAAAGCGGCTTTTATCAGATCGTTATCTTTGTCCTTCCTGACAAAGTGTTCCCTCATGACGCCCTTGACTGAGGAACCTGGAACAAGCGGCCAGCCTGTCACCTTCTCCCTCATGATTGGCAAATCAATGAACCCAACCCCACGACCTGATCCAACATGAAGTGGTGTAATAGCATGAACCCAATACATTCTAGTGTTAACCATAAACCTTGCACCTACTGTCCCTTGTTATTGATCTCCTCATTTTTCGCCTCTTTCCAGATGCCCCAGACCGCAAGACCAAATCCATCTTTACGGTCCTGCGGATTATCGCAAACCGACCCAAGCCAGTGACTCTTTGCCAGGGCACTTGCTTCAAGCCCATTCAGAGCTTCAAAGAAGTAGACCGAGCCCGCCGGGACCAATCGGCGAATCGCTTTTGGCCCGCGACTCTTCGCTTCCGCACTCCAGCCCGAGATCGGCATCCATCGATCGACACAAGCTGAAATCAACCTGAGTTTCTGGCTGTCTGGCGCACCTGGTGGGGCGCCTTCAAGGACGTCGCTGCCGTCTTCCAATCGCTTGAGCTCCAGCCATCCAGGCAGCCAGCCGTTCGAAAAGATCGCTGGTGTTGCGAGGACCATTCTGATCTTACCTGAATTTAATTCTGTTAGCTTTGATGAGATATCGTCAGGACAACTCCAACCTGTTGGTTCCTCGGTTTTGGCCCATCGGACGAGCCTTCTCTCTCCGCCAAAGGGATGAATCTCATCAAGTTCGCCGATTAGCTCCTCAAAGACGCCAACCGCCTCGATCTTTGCGGCCAGACGAATTCCTTTGCCTTGGCAACGCGTGGCTAGATCAAGGCCCACGCTCATGAACAGCAGTCCATCCTCAGCCGCTCCGGTCTCTTGCTTGATTCCGGTATGAACGCGCTCATCTTTCTCTGGAGCATCGAGGAAATCAAGGTCGTCCTTCTTGCATTCCTCGTTATCCTCGTCTTCTTCAATTTTGATTTTCGAATCTGGAAAAAGATGGAAATCGGAACCGTCCGGATTCGTCAACCATGCAGTCATCTTGCTCATCGACCAGAATGCGGGTATTTTTTCTGGCTTGAAATCCGCATCAACAGCATTAGACAACATCGTTGGCAGAAGACCGCCCCTTGGAAGATCGCAGTCCTCTCCATTTCTCATAGCAGCAGGGCGCAAAGGAATAGCGATTATTTTCTCGCCCGTCTTTTTTGCAAGAATGTCCTTTGGGATAGGGAGATACAACTGCGTACCTTTCATTGGAAGGGGACCTGCAACTTTGATATCCAATAGGTCTTTCACGTTTTCATCGGAAAAGCCGCCGTTCATCTTTCCCAGCATTGTCCGGAGCGCCCCCACCAAGACAGATGGATAAGGCCAGTCAAGTGATCTCATTCGAATGCCTTGATTTTTTCCAAACGGTCTGCCGTCTCGTGCAATGATCGGGTCGTGTGGTGTGATGGCGAGATACATATCGCTCATGTATCCACCTCCTGGTTTTTTTCCATCCTGTCTGCCATCTTCATCACTTCAGACAGCTTTCTAGCCAGGATCAGCTCATCTGCGAGATGTCGAACCTTTTGGTAAGAGTCCTGTCCCTGGAGCATGGAATCGATCTCCTCCTCGGGGATTTTCTGACCATCTCCGCCTCCGGGCCTCTTGCGTTTTAGCATCCTTTTTGCATCAGCCTTGATGAGGTTCTCAAGTTCCGCTTTTGGAGTACCTTTCCAGCTCCTGTAAACCTCTGCTAGCTCGCGCATCTCGTAAGCAGCCTTGTCAGGCAGAACATTCTTGTTGTGCATCTCAGCCCACTTCGCGAGCCTCTTATCAAGGCTTTTATTATCATATGTCCACTGCTCACGAAGACAAATCGGGTCCCCGCCACCTCTTTTGTGCAAATGGACCGCAAGGCCGTTTCTATCACCTTGACCGTTCTTGTCAGGCTCTTTTGCAGCCTTCTCAGCCTTCTTTCCGTAATCAAGCAGATCTTCCATGGGTTCAAAGGCATGAGCAATTGCGATACCGACAGATAACGTTAAACTGTCTTTACTTTTTCCGGAATCGTTCTTGATGAGCTCAAGCGCTTCAAAATTATCATGCAGTTCTCTCGCCGCTAACAAGCACTTGTCAACAGGAAGGAAGGCTAGGACGTCGTCTCCTCCAGAGTAGACCAGAACACCATTGTGAGACTCAACGATATTCCTGGCGATCTTGGCAAACTCTGAAAGACTATTAGAGAACTCGCGATGATCCCCGAGCTTCTCGATCTCGAAGATCGCTTTTCCCATGCGGTCGCCGTCAGCGATTAATACGGCGACGTATGGATCAGGCTCACTAAATCCAAAGCAATCTTTGCCCTTCTTTTGGAGCTGATCAACCTTTTTCTTGATCTTTCTCAAATTCGCAAGGTCATCCTTAGAAAGATTATCCTCGCACGAGTCCGAATTATAATCCGGATTCAAGAATTTGAACAACCTTGATGGATAGAAGATCTGACCGTCAAAACGAAACTCCATTTTGTATTTTTCATGATCACCGGTTCCCGATGAAAATCCATTGTCTCCTTGACAAAGTTCTCTTATTTCATGAAGAACTTCCTTTGCCTCCGGGCCATAGCCAATGACGCCACGAATCCAAGGATCGACTGCCACTCGGACCACTGACGGGAAGGGTACCTTTCCTCCGCCAAGACGTTTTGTAAGACCGACAGCACAGAGTTGTTCCCCGTTTCCGAGCCTGAGCCGAAGAGCCAATTTCTTTCGAATTTTCTTGTTTTTCGTCAGCACGCTCTCTCTTGCCCCGTCGAGAGAAGATTTTGGGATGATTGTGTGAATTCTTGCAGGAGGATTAAAATCCCGAATCGATTTCCTGCCAGAAAGAAGGCGCATCAGACGCTTGTGATCATCTTTGTAGACAGACCCAAGCGGTGCCCATGCCGCGTAAATCGGTATCACATCGAATGTCAGTTCATCCACGTCGGTGACCTGTTCATTCCAGAGGTCCGGGTCAATGGAATTTCTATCCAGTTTCTCAATCTCTTTCTTTGTCTCATCTGCGTAGCGCATCCAGGCTTTTTTGGCTGCGATCCTAGCATTTTTGTTAATATCTGATGGTGATGGCTCGATGCCGTCTGGGAGCTCAGCTAAGATAATATTTGCCACATTGAATGCGTAAATCTCTTTTGATGGTTGAGGTGGTTCTAGATCTAAATGCCCTTTCTCGAGTGCAGGGAAGATCAACAAGCCCCCATCCTCAGCGATAGATTTCGCGGCAGCCTTGCTGATTTCCGATAGGAGATGAGAGCCGAACCACAAGTCACGAGTACGTCGAGCAGCAGCGATGAAATCTTGAACAGAGCCAATCGAGATGATAAAGAGATGCCTGGTCATAAGCCCACCTCCTCGAATTTATCATTCTTCTTTGCGAAAGCGACAAACGCCTCAAGGGCTGAGCCAGTTGTTGTCAATCCTGACATCGGAGAACCTCGGTACTTCGTCAACGTCGGATCGCGGATTCCTTCTCGACCAGTGGTGTGTACCGTTCTTCCGCCTACCTTCAGCTCAACCTGGTTCAGTGGTTCAGTACTCAACCGAATGATGAGCGGCACCCCCTTGCGGCCATCTCCAAAGGCGATTGACCTGAGAATAATAGGGCTAGACATTCGCATAGATCCCGCCGGGCAAAGCTCGCTCTCAGGCGGGTCTCGAACATCCTTGAAATGAAACACAATTGGAAGTCCTAACTCTGCTCTTGGGAACGAGTCGTCCGGGATGTGACTTAGGCGTTGATGCTTTGGCATTCTAGATCCAGTAATCTTTCGAATTGTCTCTGGTTCCGGCCACAGTGAGCGACCTGGCATTCTTGAGTTGCTCGAACTTCCTGGATTTCGTCCAACGCCAACACCCTGCCGGAAAGATCTCATTATATCGATCACCGCTGCCCACTCCTCCACGGGTTTGCCCTCTGTTGAGCTAATCAGGATCTTCGCCGGAAGCGTCGGCCACGCGCGTTGTTGCAGTTGACCAATGCCACCCCCATCCAAATGATCCTTGTACCACTTGCCGATGCTTGCAACATCTTGTGGAGCGGTTTCTTTGGAGAACAGGGCCCCACAGCCTCTCCTGGTTCGTGATCCTATCCCGCCGAAGTTCGTCCAGGCCCAAATCGCAGCTTCAATATCAGGACCGATATCATCGATTTTCTCTGCCTTTAGGGGCTTCTTTTCCCGACGAAGCGCGGCATTTTCTTGATCACGCAAATGCTGGAGCTTCTCATGTTTCAACCAATTGATTTTCAGTTGGAATGAGAATCCTTCTTTGCAGATCGAAGATTCCTTCTCTCTAGCCGGAAAGAGTACATAGCTTTCTGGGCCGTACTTGCTTTGAAAACCATAATGATCGGATGCTTTTCTCTGTCTAAGCGAACCGGAGCTTGGCTGATATATTTGTATGGTTACTGTACTTGGACTATCCGGTGTCCCCCATACCTCGCCCTCTCGATTGAAGAGCTCTGTGACAGTGTCAAACTTCGCACCCCTCGTTGCCCTCCACCAGAAGCGAAGATGGCCTCGGATGCTCGAAGGCCGGATGATCATTTCAAGATCGTTCTCACCAGGCTTGACGCCACCTCCGAAGATCGGAGTTATCACGTGAATTAAATATGTTTTTTCGCAAGAATTTGGATTAACATCCCTGATCTTCGGTTCTTCTTTTGGATACTCCAAAATGCTGCGTGTCAAGGCTTCACCCTTCCTCGTTCCATCCTCTTTCTTTTCGTCATCAGATCATTCCCTCCTCGATCTTCGCCTCAAACCCACCCATCCCAAAGTGCGCCCCGTACCCCAGCGCCACCGGCCCCCGCACAGGCTCGGAAAACTCGATCCGAAAACCGTACCCGCAGCTTCCCGCCCGCCTGCCGTTGCCCGAGCTTCGCGCCCTCCTGAAGCTCGACCAGCCGGTCCTCTGTCCCGCAAGACTCGTGAAAGAGACGGGCTCGACGGCTTCGGGCTCGGGCAATCCAGCCAGCCTCAGAAGCCTCCGGAGCTCGTGCTCGGGGCTTCCGATCTGAAAGCCCGTGGAGTCCAGCTTCGGCGCCCCGGCGCGGGTCGCCTTGGGGTGTCTTGTTGGGATGAAGGGCGTTCTTGAGGTCCATGATCTGGACTCGGCCAGGAGGGGGG
>Ga0268285_1001610_pt1 | contig 10682 bp, 7 predicted proteins | sample saktaG_2_FD_190144 | JGI IMG/M metagenome (GOLD analysis project Ga0268285, IMG submission 190144) | Saline water microbial communities from Sakinaw Lake, British Columbia, Canada - sak_2013_06_06_120m | ecosystem: Environmental > Aquatic > Non-marine Saline and Alkaline > Saline ... | reverse complement strand
TTGTTCATCAAAGAACGGTTCTCACTGAAAGACGATTTGTCGCTGATGTGCCCGTTTTACCTCGGTCATCAGGATTATATTGACTTAGTCCTTGGCAAGCTTGGCGATGCCGAGAGTAAGATTTTTAGTGCCTACGAGCAGATTAAGAAAGGCAAGGATGCCGTTCTTGTCGGTGGGGGGCAAGACCTGTTCGACGGCTTCTCAGTTGGAGTCTCCAATATAAGTTTTGTAGAAAAACTTAAAACGCCAGTTCTTCTGGTTGACGCTCCGGTCTTTGGAGATGTCAACCTTGACGCCATAATTGCGATGCGCGATAGGCTTGGTGACAAGCTACTAGGTGTTATTCTAAATCGCCTTCCATCGGAAAGCTTAGATTTCACCAGGAAATACTTCGTCCCCTTCCTAGAAAATAAAGGTGTCAAGGTCTGGGGTATAGTACCAGTAAACCCGAAACTTAATTCTCTGAGTGTCAGCGAAATCAGGGATGTGTTTGGAGGAAAGATTATCTGCTGCGAAGACAAGAAGGAAGAGGCGGTGGAAAATTTCATAGTTGGTGCCATGAATGTAGAAAGTGCCTTGAAATACTTTCGTGCCCAGGCGAACAAGGCTGTAATAACGGGAGGCGACCGAGTTGACATCCAGCTGGCTGCCCTGGAAACCCCGACGAAAGTAATTATCCTGACGGGCGATATGTACCCGGATAGTTCTATCATATCTGCCGCACAGAGTAAAAATGTCCCGATAATAGTTGTGGCTGATGATACCATGACAGTGGTAAGCAAGATGGACTTCGCAGTTAGTAAAGTTAGCGTGCGAGGGAAAAGAATAGAGGAGAGTATCACCACTTTTCAGAAATTCATCGCCAAGAGTTACCTTGAAAAGTTGTTGAAGTGACTCATTAAAGAGGGCTAGTATGAATATGAAATTGCTGTACGGCCTCCTAGCACTTGGTATACTATTGCTGGTAACAGCCCTGGTTTTACTTATGATACAGACGTAAGAAGATACTGTAGGTATACCGTCCGATGAGGGGAAAGATATGACTACAGACAGAGCTAGCGGAATATTACTGCATCCAACTTCTTTACCAGGTCCTTTCGGTATCGGAGACTTGGGCACTGAGGCGTATAAATTCGTCGATTTCTTGGTTAGCACGGGACAGAGTCTCTGGCAAATTCTGCCCCTGGGCCATACAAGCTATGGTAATTCGCCGTATATGTGCCTTTCCGCATTTGGCGGGAACCTTTATCTAATTAGTCTCGAGAAGCTTGTGGAAGAGGGGCTCTTGGATCAAACCGATGTTGAGAATCCGCCTGATTTTCTGATAGATAGAGTGGACTATGGTCAGGCAATTAATTACAAAATGCTCCTGCTGGCTAAGTCCTTTGAAAACTTCAAAGAGAAGAACTCCACGAGATATCCAGAGGATTTCTATACTTTCTCAGAGGCAAATGCCTTCTGGCTCGAAGACTATGCTTTGTTTACATCTCTTAAGGAGGCCCACAGCGGCCAGGTCTGGACTAAGTGGGAGAAAGGCGCTTCCAGAAGACAGCTCGATGCCCTGGTGCAATGGCGTAACAAGCTGGCAGATAATATACAGTTCTGGAAATATATCCAGTATCAATTCTTTAAGCAGTGGCTGGCTTTGAAGAGTTACTGTCATGAGAAAGGCATTCGCATCATTGGTGACATCCCCGTATATGTAGCCCATGACAGTGCTGAAGTGTGGGCTCACAGAAAGCAGTTCCATCTGGATGAGCAGGGGAATCCGTTAGTAGTTGCAGGTGTTCCCCCGGATTACTTCAGTGCTACAGGGCAGCGGTGGGGAAACCCTATCTACCAATGGGACATGATGGCACAAAGGGGGTATCGCTGGTGGATAGACCGCTTTCGAACTATATTCTCTATGGTTGACATGGTAAGGCTTGACCATTTCAGGGGATATCAAGCTTATTGGGAGATTCCGGCGACAGAGCCTACTGCCGTGAATGGAAGATGGGTGAAAGGCCCAGCCATAGCGCTGTTCAATGCGGTAAAAGATGCATTGGGTGATGTCCAGATGATAGCCGAAGACTTAGGAATTATTACTCCGGAGGTAGATAACCTGCGGGAGCAGTTGGGGTTTCCCGGAATGCGGATCTTGCAAATGGCCTTCGGGAATGATCCGAAGGCTCCAGACTATCGCCCCCACAACCACATTTTAAACTGCGCTGTATATACTACCACACACGATCATAACACTACAGCAGGCTGGTTTACCGCCGAGCCGAGGACACAAACCACCCAGCCCAGAGAGGAAGTGGAGAAAGAAAGAGAATACGCCCTAAAATATTCGGGTACCGATGGTAGTGAGATACATTGGGATTTTATCCGCCTAGCTCTAGGCTCAGTAGCACGTATTGCCATATTCCCACTTCAAGATGTACTTGGACTTGGTACTGAGGCACGTATGAATCTACCAGGTACAACCAAAGGTAACTGGGAATGGCGATTCACCGCTGAGATGCTTACGCCAGGTATAATTGAAAGACTACGAGATCTGACCAAAGTCTACGAGCGTAGTCCATAATAATCAGGAAAATCGCAACAGAACAGTTTGTGTTGTGCTCTTTGTTTGAGACAAAACCCGACCTTAACGTGCAACAGAAACCTGTTCTAGGCAAACATCACGACACTCATATATGACCTAATTGCAGCTTGTTGTCAATGAAATTCATCTCGAAAATACCGGTGACGATGCCTAGTGGTAAGAAGATAGCAGCCATATCTCTTATTGTCTGGTTTAGATCCTTAATACGTACTATGTGGTTATAGATATCCCGATAGAAAATCCTTGCGTCCTCTCCAATGAGTGCTAGATCGCCTCTGCTGATGCGATTTAGCACCTCCCGCTGTGGTGCCATCACACGATGTAGACGAACGGCTGAACGCTTTAGCTTTAGTATTGCCTCGAGTGTTGGCTGCTGAGGCTAGCGTATTACCTCCTCTTCTATGTCCTCAGCAATCTCTGTCATCTTATCGACGGTCGGCAGCACATTATCAACCAGCGCATCTACTATAGAGTAGGTAAGGAAATCCGCGCTACGTTTCATCGGCCGACCATCACGCTCAACCATCTGTTTCACAGCTTCAATGCTTAGAAGTGGATAACTTTGGTCACTGACCACATAATTCTTACCCATAAAAATAGCCGAGATACTGTGTAGTCTTACTCCTACAATAATTTAATACTTTACCTTACTGCCAAGTCTTCAAACCTTCTATCCACTATAGTTTTTAAATATTGGAGGACGTGATGTGCCAACCACTTGAGCTATTACTAAATCGGAAAGCTGCTGGGGACTTTTTGTTTGCCAACCGCTTCCTTGCACTAATTAAGCAAAAGTGAAATCAAAAATTATGCATGCTTTATACACACAACATGAAACAAGAAAAATAGGAGTGATAATTCCCTTGTAGTGATTTTAGATCTTCGAATCCCTTGAAGCGAAGAATCGGGATTTTTTCAATATGGAATTAGATTTGTCTAGTAGGTTAGAGTATAATTCTTAACAAGAATATAAGTATTGTAGGAATACTGATGATGGCTTCGAAGATACCAGAGATACCAGAGCGTATCAACAGGCTTGAAGAGCTTGCCAATAATTTGTGGTGGAGCTGGCACCCTGAGGGACGTGCCATGTTCAGAATGCTGGATTACCCCTCTTGGAGGTTGGGGGGACACAACCCGGTTCAGCAGCTTTATGAGATTGGTCAAGAGAAACTGGAAGCTGCCTCCGGTGATAGTTCATTCCTTTCTTTGTACGATGCTGCAATTGCTGTCTTTGATAAAGAAATGACCGACGGTAATTCCTGGTATGCCACCAAATATCCTGACCTCCGGCAAAAATCAATAGCCTACTTTTCTATGGAATTCGCCATTCATAATTCACTGCCAATATACGCCGGTGGGTTGGGCGTTCTGGCTGGCGACCTCTGTAAAGAGGCAAGTGATTTAGGAATACCAATGGTAGCCGTTGGTTTCATGTACCCGCAGGGATACTTCCGCCAGCGTATCTCGCCGGAAGGCTGGCAGGAAGAGGAATATAGCAGTTTGGATTTCAGCAAAGCCCCGGTGACCGCTGTATCTTCCGAGGAAGGCAAACAATGTCTGGCTGAAGTACAACTCGGGAATCGAACCCTACATATCGGGGCTTGGCTGGTGAACCTAGGACGAGTAGATCTCTATCTAATCGACACTGATATTGAGGAAAACACGCCTCAAGACCGACAACTATCAAACCGGTTGTACACTGCTGACCCTGAGAACCGCCTTCAGCAAGAGGTACTGCTTGGTATCGGGGGAGTGCGCATTCTGCGTGCTTTAGGTATAGAGCCAGCCATCTGGCATGCCAATGAAGGCCATACGGCCTTCATGATGTTGGAACGCATCAGAGAAGGGGTAGCAAAGGGCATCAACTTCAATGATGCCCTGACTTCTGTACAGGAAACCTCTGTGTTTACAACTCATACTCCGGTGCCAGCCGGCCACGATATTTTCCCTGCTGGACTTGTCGAACGGTATTTCAAAGACTACTGGCCGGCCCTAGGCATCGATCGAGAAACTTTTATGGACCTGGGGCGGTATGTCGGCAGCAGAGACAATTCTTTTAATATGACTAATCTTTCCTTAAAAACATCCGGCCACCGTAACGCCGTCAGCCGGCTTCATGGTAACGTAACTCGCCGGATGTGGTGCGGTCTCTGGCTGGATTGTACCGAAGAGAATGCTCCCATCATACACATCACCAATGGTGTGCATGCACCCACGTGGGTGGCGCTTGAGAACCGGCAACTATTTGACAGGTACCTGGGCCATGATTGGGTGGACAAACAGGATGATGTTGAGATGTGGCGGCATATTGAAGATATCCCTGACGAGGAACTCTGGCGAGTCCACATATTCCTAAAAAGAAAGCTTTTCCACATTATTATTGAAAGGGCTCAGCAAAGATGGGCGAAGACCGAAGCGACACCACAACAAATACTGACGATGGGTTTCCTATTAGACTATGATACGCTAACTATAGGTTTCGTCAGACGATTCGCCGAATATAAAAGACCGGATTTACTATTCAATGATATTGAACGTTTAAAGAAAATCGTCAACGACCAATGGCGCCCTGTCCAGATAATCTTCGCCGGTAAGTCTCACCCCGCCGATACAGCATCCAAAGAGCTCCTCCAGCATGTACATACCATGGCCAGAGATCGTGCCTTTCAGGGCAGGATAGCATTCCTTGAGGATTACGATATGCGGCTGGCGAGATACCTGGTGCAGGGGGTAGATGTCTGGTTGAATACGCCGCGTCGCCTTCAGGAAGCCTCCGGGACCAGTGGTATGAAGGCAGCACTCAACGGCGTGTTGAATCTAAGCGTGCTGGATGGCTGGTGGCTCGAAGCCTATAATGGCAATAACGGCTGGAGCATAGGCGATGAGTCTCTCAAAGCCAGTACAGAGATAGAAGATGAATCAGACGCTGAAGCACTTTACCATCTCCTTGAAGATCAAGTAGTCCCCCTGTACTATGACCGAAATAGAAATGGCCTGCCACATTCCTGGGTTTCCATGATGAAAAGGTCAATCAGCTCCATTGTACCTGTATTCAATTCGCGCCGAATGCTCAAGGGGTACTGCGAGAATATGTACATATCAGATGGCAGCAAGACATAACGGGATTGTAGAGCGGTGTTGTATTTTGACTTTATAGTCACACTCTCAATACTTGTCATCGCTATAGGACTTTTCATATCCTGCAGGATCCGCATCGATTTAATAGCTATTGGTGTCCTTGTAGCACTTTTATTGTTTGGCTCAATCCGGCCGGAGCAAGCACTTCTCGGCTTTGCCAATCAAGCCACCGCTACTATCGCCGCAGTATTCGTTGTCAGTGCCGGTCTAGTTCGCACGGGACTGATAAATTGGATTGCGTTGCACATGGACAAGTTGGTAGGCAAGGGTGAACCCTTGCTGATACTGCTATTATGCCTTGTCGCTGCTGTATTGTCCGCATTTATAGTAAACACAGCGGTTGTTGCCATTTTTATCCCTATTGCCATCGTTCTGGCGAAGAATCGCAAGATTCCTGCCTCACGCGTATTAATACCGTTATCGTTTGCCAGCCAGTTCGGCGGAGTTTGTACTGTTATTGGCACGTCAACGAATATGCTGGTTAACGGTATCGCTGTCAGTCAAGGTTTGAAGCCGTTCAACTTCTTCGAATTCGCTCCTCTCGGACTGGTAATGGTAGCTGTCGGTATTGCATACCTCATCGTCACCAGCCGTTGGCTTTTGCCCAAACGTAGAGGGGAGCAGGAGCAAGTGGACAAATATCGCCTCGCCGATTATCTTGCGGAGTTTCAGGTCCTGGGTAGCTCTCCGCTGGTGGGTAGGGTATGGGGGCAAAGTGAAATAAAGCGCGAGGTTAAAGTGGAGCTTGCCAATCTCATGCGTGAAGATAAAGTTGTGACACGGCCGGCAAATACTAAAATAAGGCCAGGTGACCTTTTGCTGCTTCACGGTAATTTGGTGGAAATTATTGATTTAGAAAAGAAATACGGGCTTGAAATAATAAAAAGTGTAAAGGTACGAGACCAGCAACTTAGCTCATCGGAAACGCAACTCATCGAAGCTCTGATACCACCGCGCTCAAACTTGATTGGCGCTACTTTACAGGCATCTGATTTCTTCCGGCGCTATAAAGCATCAATTCTGGCGATACAAAGACGCGGCAGAATTCTGAAAGAGCGGCTGGGTGATATTGAGTTAAACGATGGAGATACCCTGCTGCTTCAAGGACAGAGGAGCGATATATCCCGATTAATGAATTCTGTAAACATTATTGTTACCAACGAACTGAGTGAATTATATTTTCGCAGAGATAGAGCCATTGCTGCCTTAATGGTGACTCTCACCATGGTTTGCCTGGCAGTCTTTAATATTGTTCCTATTATGGTGGCGGCTATTATCGGTGGTGTCGGTATGATACTCACCCGGTGCCTGACAATTGAAGAAGCTTACAGCGCTATCGACTGGAAGATAATATTCCTTCTTGGCGGTATAATACCGCTGGGTCTGGCACTGGAGCAAAGCGGAGCGATTCAATTACTGGCTGATACAGTATTAAAACCTTTCCTGGCAAGCGGCTCCACTCTTCTCCTTGCTGCAACCTACTTGGTCACTGCCATACTCACCGCCTTCATGTCTAATAATGCCACGGCAATAATATTGGTGCCTTTCGCCGTAGGTCTGGCGGGTTTTATCAACGTTGACCCCAGGCCTTTTCTGGTAGCGATAACATTTGCGGCTTCCACCAGCTTCGCCACACCTATAGGCTACCAGACAAATACCATGGTCTATTCCCCGGGGGGATATCGCTTTACAGATTTCACCCGTATTGGCCTACCGCTGAACATACTTTTTTTGATACTTTCGGTAGTGCTGATACCGTTGATATGGCCATTCTAGTTAAATGATGGCGGGGTCTGAGCGCCCGCATGTGCAAGGTTAATATTCAACCTCGGTATCTTTAAGGAACTGCAGGATATTCATTACCGTCTCTACATCTTTCCAGCCTTTGCTGCCTTTTCTTTTCTTAGCCTTACTAAGTGCATCAATAAACCAGCCGGGACGGTCTGAGATAAACTTCTGCATATCATCCTTCATCATCGGCCATAGCTCCAGTATAGTGTATTGTTTTTCTGCCATAATAGCCTCCATAATATCAAGGTTTCCAAATTTGATTATCGTAGTTTATCACTCACCTTGTCAATCAGACACCTGACTGGATGATAAAATGTATTCAGAGTCAGTATGATATATAGAATTATGTAAAAGTGCTAAAATAATCTAAACTACTGTGCTAAGGAGGTGCTGTATGGCTATTAAGGCATATTACCTGGCTCCGGGCGGTAATCTTCAACGTGACCTGTCCGAGGATGAGATTGTTAAGGCTTGCGAGTCAAAGCAGGGGCTATTATGGGCAGATATGTCAGAGACAACGGAAGATGATAGCAAATTCTTAGAGCAAAATCTTCACTTCCATCATCTTGCTGTTGAGGATTGTGTCAGCCCACAGATACATCCGCCGAAAATCGATGACTTTGGCGATTATCTTTTTATTGTCGTGCACGGTATTAATCATGTGGTGGAGTCAGATATTGTGGAGACAGCCGAGCTGGCATTTTTTCTGGGTGAGAATTTTGTGGTCAGTACCCACGACTTTCCACTCTACAGCGTTAAGGCAGTTCAGCAAATGGTTGATGGAGACAGCCGCTTGATGAAACGCGGCGCCGGTTTTCTGGCTCATGCTATCATTGATGCGCTTGTCGATAACGTTATGCCCACCATTGACCGGATGGGGGATGTCGCTGAAGAGATTGAGGAAGAGGTAATCCGCCAGCCTCAGCAGCACGTCTTAGACGGGATACTGAAGCTGAAACGTTCTTCCCTGAGAGTACACCGCGTCATGGCTCCCCAGCGGGAGGTACTTAACCGTCTGAGCCGCGGGGAGTTCCCGGTGGTAAGAGAGGAATCCCAGATATTCTATCGTGATGTGTATGACCATATCGTCCGTATCGAAGACCTGAACCAGACTATTCTTGACCGAGCGGATAATGCCTTAGCGACATATCTTTCCTCAGTAGCTAACCGGCAGAATGAGACAATGAGGGTTCTCTCTATCGTGGCTACTATCTTTATGCCGCTGACACTACTGGCCGGCATCTACGGTATGAACTTTGAATACATGCCGGAGTTGCAGTGGCGATGGGGGTATTTCATGGTTCTGGGGATTATTATACTGGTTATCTTAACTCTTATCTGGCGGTTCTGGGCCAGCGGCTGGTTCGTCTGGGGCAAACGCCATATAACTTGGACAAAACCGTTTGCGGTTAACGGAAACAAAATCCGCGGTTATATCGTCCCAAAGAGAAAATACCACCATGAACAGAAAAGTGATTTGGAAATATAGCTATAAGACAAATGAGGAGGGTAAAGCATGGCTAAATCACTAAAAATGAAGACACCAGATACATCTCACCGGGAAGAACTGGTTCACCGTCTGGAGCGTATAACGGAAATGCCGCTCCTCATCCTCGCCTTTGTCATGATTCCGCTTCTAATAGGACCGATGGTCTGGGAGCTTTCCCCGCAGGAAGAGACAACTTTTATCGCTCTGGATTACTTCATCTGGGCAATCTTTGCCATAGACCTGATTATCAAAGTGGCTATTTCGCCACAACGGTTAATCTACCTGCGCCGGCACTGGCTAGAGGTTCTGGTAGTGGTTGTGCCTTTCTTCCGCCCGCTGCGTATTCTGCGCATCTTCGTCTTCGGCTCCCGCGCCTGGGTGGGCATGAGGAGATTGGTTAATATTGATTTTATTCTTGTTTACGGGATTGGACTGGTCATCATCGCCGCAACCGTCGTTGCCTCGGTCGAGGGAGGTGCGGAGGCTTCAATTCATTCGTTTGCTGATGCCCTCTGGTGGGCAGTAGTCACCATCACCACCGTCGGCTATGGTGATATGGTACCGATAACGGTGGCGGGTAGAGCGGTTGCCTTTGTTCTAATGCTCGGAGGTATTGCCTTCTTCAGTGGCGTGACCGCCAACCTTGCCTCATTCCTGATAAAGGGGCATGATGCCGAAAAGAAGGCGTTGTCTCAGCTGGTGAAAGAGGTGGAAGGACTCCGGCAGGAAGTGTCAAAGCTGCGCACCAGCCCGGGCGAATAGGAACTGGCAGGAGCAACATCACATTTGCAAACGCGGGAGGAAAGGCTATAATTAGCTATATTCTATGTTAGTGTCTTGAGAGAATGGTATTGGAGTTGGTAGAAGGTAATAAGCGTGTCGCCATTGAGGGGGTAAGCCCAGAGATTGACGGTGGCCGCTTCCCGGCCAAGCGTATTATCGGTGACACCGTGACCATTGAGGCAGACATTTTCGCCGATGGCCATGATGTAATATCAGTGTACCTTCTTTACCGTAAGGAGAACTCTACAATCTGGACAGAAACGCCAATGCAATTTCTGGTAAACGACCGCTGTCGAGGCTCATTTACCGTCGGCGAACTGGGGAGTTATCTCTACACAATCACGGCATGGGTGGACCAGTTTAAGACATGGTGCCAAGATTTAAAAAAACGGGTTGAAGCGAAACAGACGGATATTGAAATAAACCTGCTTATTGGAGCCGGAATTATCAGAGAGGCCGCCGGGTGTGCTTCGGGTACCGATAGTATACAACTGCTCAAATGGGCAGATTCGCTGGAATCTGAAAAGACCAAGCAAAGGGATAAAGTAAAGCTGGCCATGAGCAACGAAGTTAATAAGCTCATGGAGAAGTACGCGGACCGTAGCTCCGCCGTAACCTATCTAAAAGAGTTGATTATCTCGGTCGACAGGGAGAAATCCCGATTCAGCACCTGGTACGAGATGTTTCCGCGCTCATGCGCCGATAAGCCGAGGCAACACGGTACCTTCAAGGACTGCGAGGCTCGCCTGCCCTATATCTCCAAGATGGGCTTCGATGTGCTCTATTTACCGCCAATCCACCCTATCGGCCACACCAATCGAAAGGGTAAAAATAATACCGTAAACGCTGAAAATAATGACCCCGGCACCCCCTGGGCTATCGGCGCCA
>Ga0268285_1001608_pt1 | contig 10695 bp, 11 predicted proteins | sample saktaG_2_FD_190144 | JGI IMG/M metagenome (GOLD analysis project Ga0268285, IMG submission 190144) | Saline water microbial communities from Sakinaw Lake, British Columbia, Canada - sak_2013_06_06_120m | ecosystem: Environmental > Aquatic > Non-marine Saline and Alkaline > Saline ... | reverse complement strand
TGATTAAGAACAATAAGTCTTTCATCAATATGGTAAAAAGACTTTGTGAAATAGTCGAAATTGGAGTTAAAGAGGAAAATGCACCTACTTTTGAATGTAGTGAGGCAGAAATGAAAAGCTACGGTTACCTTGCTTATCTGAAACTATGGGAACAGCTCGGCATAAGCAATTGTCTAAACGCAATTCAAAGCAAGATTAAAACAATGAACAGCGAAATAAAGGGCAAAATATTTGATAATAGTGAATTTAGTTTAGATGAAGCCTTAATATCAAAGGATAGCCAATTTGATAGCTATTATGGCATTCAAACAAGTGAAAAAGAGATGTCCGCAACAGAAATTATTGAGGCCTACCATACACTTTGGAAGATAGAAGAAAGCTTTAGAATTATGAAAAGCACCTTAGAGGTAAGACCAATATTTCACTGGAAACCCGAGAGAATTCACGGTCATTTTGTGGTTTGTTTTTTGGCTTTTATGCTTGAAAGAAAGTTAGAAATGATGTTAAACGAAGAGGAAATTGAAAATTCGCCAGAAAAGATACGAGAGGCACTAAATTCTATGCAGTTAGCAAGTGTAACTTTAAAGAATGAAGAGGTTTTTATTAAGGTGAAAAACACTCCACTTGCAAATAAAATATGGCAAATTCTAAAATTAAAGTTACCAAGTAATATTAATACAAGCGAACAATTAAAAGACACTTTAAACTTCAAAAAAGATATGCGGTGGGGGCAACTCGGCTTTTTTTAAAGACAAATTTGGCTTGTTTAGTGACTTTTAGGGGTGTCAAGTGTCAAAGTCGGGAGTGGTGGCAAGGATTTTGCTAATATTAAGAGCTACACTTCAACACTTCGCAAAAACTCAAAAAATATTTTTGAGGGGATTAAGCTTGCGTTCGCAGGCAAACCTGTTTTTTGTTGAGTTTTTGAACGGTGGGGTTGAATAGTTACTTTTATCTAATTGAATTAAGGTGAGTTATTTTGAAAAAGAAAAAATTAAAAACCAATTTTGAACTTATGAAAAGCATTAGAAAATTGTGGGCTATTAACCCACGCACAAGGATTAAAGAAAATGAAAAAAAAGACATTAAGAAAATAAGACAAGATGAAAAAAAGAGCATTAATCAGTTTGACGATTAATGCTCTTGCGTTTATTATTTAAAAGTATATATTATATTACTAAAAACAGGTATTCCGTAGTAATATGCAACTAGTCCAAAAATAATTAAACAAATTATAACTATTGCCGAAAAAATCAAATAAGCCTTAAAAAAATTGGATTTGCTTTTCTTTGTCTTAAAAAAAACTCTTACAAAAACATACACCACATTAATAATTGGAAAAAACAAAATTATAAGTATGGAAAGCCATTCCTTAACAGAAACAATTTCATCTCTAAATGCCACTTTTGTATTGACTGTAATGGGGCTCTCATTGTCTTCAACTTGTCTATAAATGCTAATAGGATTATTGTCCTCCACTTTATCTCCCCCAACATTTTTTTATGTTTAGTGTAGCACTTTTTTTTTACAATGTCAAGCAAAGAGCAGTTTAACTGCCCGTTTTAACCAATATTAACGAAAATACAAAATATAAACATAAACCTAAAATTACAGCAGTTCCAATTAATATAACAAAAAACCAAAGCACAGCTTTAAAAAAATTCTGTTTACTTTTTTTTACGCCTTTGGAAAAAGCCCAGACAAAAGGCATAACAATATTTACAATAGGAATACATAAAATCAAAATAGTAATTAGCCATTCCTTAACATAAATAATTTCATCGGCAAAAGCAAAATTTGGATTTATGCCAATAGGCTCCTCTTTTATTATTTCTCTATTAAATTCATAATTCAAAATGCTCATTATATTACTACACTTTCTATTCAAATGCTACCTTTTTTTTATTATTTAATAAAATTAGTTATTTATTCATATATATTTTATAAATATGTATTTATTTTACAAAAAGTATGGACTTTTTTATGCTATTGTGATATAATTAATAAAATCTATGCTAAAGGAGGAAAACAATTGTGTTTGATTTCATTACAAATTATATATTTCAAGCAACCACAGGAACAATAACCGGCATTGAAGGAAAACCAACAAAACTTGTTATTCCGGAGGCAATTGATGGTGTAGAGGTTACAACTATTGGAGATGAGGCTTTTTTAGATTGTACTTCCCTTACAAGTGTAACTATACCTGATAGTATTACGCGACTTGGCTATGGAGCATTTTCAAATTGCACATCACTTGTAAGTGTCAATATTCCTGATACTATAACAAGAATTAGTTTTAGAACCTTTGAGACTTGCAGTTCATTAAAAAGCATAATATTACCAAATAATATTTCAAGCATTGGAGAACTTTCTTTTCCTAATTGTTTTTTATTAAAGAGCATTATAATACCAAACAAAGTTACAAGAATAGGTAGAGCAGCATTTTTAAATTGCAAATCTTTAAACAGCATCACAATACCCGAAAGCGTTGTAAGTATTGGAGATGATGTTTTTAAAAATTGCTCTTCAATTTTGATAGTTAAATGTTACAAAAACTCTTGCACTGAAAAATATGCAATAGAAAATGGATTAAGATGTGAAATAATTAGTTAATTAAATTAAATTTTAAGCTCCTAACCTTAAACATAAGGTTAAGAGTTTTTTTGTGGTTAGTGATATACATATGATATACAACAAGTTGTATGAAATTAAATTCGTCTTTTAGCTGTCCGCAGACAATTTAGCGTGCAAAGCACATTTAGCTTTGCGGTGCAAAATTTAGCTCGCCGTAAGGCGAATTTAGCTTGGAATGCCCCCCTATTTAACCCATTAGTAAAACTTAGTATTTTAGCTTGTTAGCAGTATGAAAAAATGAATAATACAGCGTAATACTATAAATTATTAGAAAATATTGGAAATTATTAAAGGAATTTTTGTAAAAGTATGGACTTTTTTGTTGTTTAGTGATATTGTTTAGGGGAAATAATTTACTATAAAGGGAGTGAATAAATTGAATAAAACTCAAATGCTAAAAAAAATTAAAGAGTTAACCGAGATGAAAGAAAACGGAATAATTGATGATGTTGAATTTGAAAACTCTAAAACTAAAATATTAAGTAATAAAAGTTTTGGTAAAAAGCCTTTGATTATATCTTCAGTAGCAATTTTATTAATAGCTTTACTATGCTTTTTTTTGTTAAACAATGCAAATCAAGTTAAACAATACTATGACAATGGTAATTTAAAGTATGAAGGTAGTTTTTTAAATGGTGAATGGTCAGGTCAAGGAAAACTGTATGATAATGATGAAAATGGCACATTGTTGTATGATGGTGGTTTTTTAAATAATAAATTTTCAGGTCAAGGAAAAGCATATGATAAAAATGGCACATTGTTGTATGATGGTGGTTTTTTAAATGGTGAAATGTCAGGTCAAGGAAAAATGTATCGGGACAATGGTCAATTGATGTATGATGGTGGTTTTTTAAATGGTGAAATGTCAGGTCAAGGAAAACTGTATGATAATGATGAAAATGGCACATTGTTGTATGATGGTGGTTTTTTAAATGGTAAAAAGTCAGGTCAAGGAAAAATGTATTGGGACAATGGCGAACTATTTTATGAGGGTAGTTTTTTAAATGGTGAAATGTCAGGTCAAGGAAAAATGTATCGGGACAATGGCGAACTATTTTATGATGGTGGTTTTTTAAATGATAAATTTTCAGGTCAAGGGAAATTATATGATACAAATGGCAAATTGCTCTATTCTGGTAATTGGATAAATGGTGAAAGGGCAAACTGATTGAGAAATTAACAATATAATTAAATAAAATATTAAGGTGGTTATTTAAATAATGAACAGTCAGGGCAAGGTAAAGCAATATTATGAAAACGGTCAGTTAGGTTATGAAGGTGGTTTTTTAAATAATGAATGGTCGGGGCAAGGTAAAACTTATTATGAAAACGGTCAGTTACGGTATGAAGGCGGTTTTTTGAATGGTTTACGGTCAGGTTATGGAAAAGCATATTGGGAAAATGGCAATTTAAAATATGAAGGCAGTTATTTAAATAGTTTACCGTCAGGGCAAGGAAAAGAATATAGGGAAAATGGTGATTTATGGTATGAAGGTAATTGGACAAATGGTAAATGGTCAGGGCAAGGAAAAGCATATTGGGAAAGTGGCGAACTATTGTATGAGGGCAACCTTCTAAATGGCGAATTTGAAGGTCAAGGGAAAACATATTATGAAAATGGCCAGTTAGGTTATGAAGGCAGTTATTTAAATGATTTACGGAATGGTCAAGGTAAAGCATATAGTGAAAATGGCAAACTATGGTATGAGGGCAATTATTTAAATGGCGAAATGTCAGGTCAAGGTAAATTTTATGATGAAAACGGAAAGGTGCTATATGATGGTAATTGGGCAAATGATGAAATGGTAAAATGATTAAGAATTAACAATATAATTTAATAAAATATGAAGGTGGTTATTTAAATGGAGAATTTAACGGGCAAGGTAAAGCAATATTATATAAACGATAAACTATTGTATAAAGGCAGTCTTTCAAAAGGTTTACCGTCAGGGATAGGAAAGCAATATTATGAAAATGACAAGTTATGTTATGAGGGTAATTTTTTAAATGGTCAACGGTCAGGTCAAGGGAAAGAATATCGGTCAAATGGTCAATTGATGTATGAAGGTAATTGGGAAAATGATAAATGGTCAGGGAAAGGAACAGAATATTATTATAACAATGGTCAGTTATTTTATGAAGATGATTATTTAAATGATAAGTTATTTTATGAAGGTGATTATTTAAATGGTCAACGGTCAGGTCAAGGGGAAATATATTATGAAAATGGTCAGTTACGGTATAAAGGCAATTTCCTAAATGATGCAAGGTCAGGGAAAGGAACAGAATATTATATAAAAGGTAATATGATGTATGAAGGCAATTATTTGAATGGAGAATATGAAGGTCAAGGGAAATTGTATGATGAAAACGGAAAAGTGCTATATGATGGTAATTGGATAAATGGTGAAATGGTAAACTGATTGAGGAATTAACAATATAACTTAATAAAATATGAAATAATATTATAACCCCCAAGCCTTAAAACTTAGGGGCTATTTTTTTATGCTTGCCTATTCTTTGGGATTAAAATAGCATAAATTAATTTCAATTACAATATATAGCTAAATTTGTTGCCTATGCAACAAGCTAAATTATTGACATAGTCAATAGCTAAATTAAATTCGCCTTTTAGCTGTCCGCAGACAATTTAGCGTGCAAAGCACATTTTAAAAGCCGTGTGATATTTTATAATGATATACCTTCGGTATGATATATGCTTCGCATATGATATACAACAAGTTGTATGAAATAATATTTGCCTTATGCACCGCAGTGTATATCATATTGTTTACAATATATCATACCGCTTGCGGTATATCATTTGTCCTGAAAGGGCAAATTTCATTAAAAAAAGCAACCTTTCGGTTGCTTTTTTCTGGTTGGGATAGAAGGATTTGAACCTTCGAATGACGGAGTCAAAGTCCGTTGCCTTACCGCTTGGCTATATCCCATTATTAATTCAAATACGACATACATAATAGCAGTTTATTAGATAAGTGTCAAGTAGCGAAAGGCGATTTTTTTTATTAAAATGCTTAAATTAAAGGGGCGAACAATTATGCTCGCCCCTTTAATATGTTGAAATTATAATTTATTAATCAAGGCAGTTAAAATATCAATTTCTTCTTTATCATTTGATTCATCGTTTTCGTGCGAAAAAGCGAAATTTGGTGGAAAAAATCTCTGTGAGCCAACTTCAAAGCCTGTTGCAATAACAGTAACTCTAATTTCATCATTCATTTTATCATCAAAAGCTGTTCCCCAAATAATATTGGCATCTGCATGTGCTGATTCTGCTATCATTGAGGATGCAATTTCAACCTCTTCAAGAGTAATATCTGGCGAAGAAGTGATATTCACTAATACACCTTTAGCCCCTGTAATAGAAGTTTCAAGAAGCGGAGAAGAAATAGCCATTCTTGCGGCAGTCTCAGCTTTATCCTTGCCAGAGGCAGAGCCAACACCCATATGTGCATAACCTGCGTCATTCATAACTGTGGTAATATCGGCAAAGTCCAAATTAACTATACCGGGAACCTTAATTAAATCGGATATACCTTGAACCGCTTGCCTTAAAACATCATCAGCAATAATAAAAGCATTTTGAAGGGTGATTTTTTGTTCTGAAACATTTTTCAAGCGTTCATTAGGAATAATAACTAAGGAATCAACTCTCGCTTTTAAATTTTCAATGCCCTGTTCAGCTTGATTTAATCGTTGCTTGCCTTCAAAATTAAAAGGCTTAGTAACAATACCAACAGTTAAAATGCCAAGTTCCTTAGCAATTTCAGCAATAATAGGGACGGCACCTGTTCCTGTTCCGCCACCCATACCGGCAGTAATAAACACCATATCGGTGCCTCTTAAAGCATCGGCAATAACCTCACGAGACTCTTCAGCGGCTCTCTTACCCTTTTCAGGGTCAGACCCTGCACCTTGCCCCCTTGTAAGCTTTTCTCCAATATTGATTTTATGAGTTGCTCTTGAAATATATAGTGCTTGCATATCGGTATTAATTGATATGAACTCAACACCCTTTATATCCTTTTCAATCATTCGGTTGACAGCATTATTACCGCCACCCCCAACTCCCAAAACCTTTATTTGAACAATTTTGTCATAATCATTTGCAAAACGAAAAGGCATTTTTAGACCTCCTTTTAAGATTATGTTGACATTATACATACTTTTATATATATGTTATAATTTTTCTTCAAAATAATCAAGTATTTTTTTAAAACTTTTTTAATTATTTTTATTATTTTTATTATTCACCATTTTTTTGCTTTTCCCATTCAATTTGATTTAACGGAATATAAGATGCCTTTCTATCGGCAGTATCACTAACATTTATTATGGCTTTTTCAGTTTTACTTTTTTCCTTTATCAAGTATTCAAAAAATTGAATTTTAGAGTCTAACAAATCTGAATTTCCTAAATGAACTACAAATCTATCTTCATAAATAAAAGTCAAATCATACACTTTCCCAATATTTAATTGTTGCACGCCATCTAAAACATTAAATTTTTTAAATAATTCATAAAGTTGTTCTACTACCTCCTTTCCCCCTTCGGTTGAAAACTGAGCTTGTTGCCCTACTGTGTTTTTAATAATGCCTGAGCCAATTAATTTTATTAATTTTGGCTCTTCCCTCAAATTATTAAGCACCTTACCATCATTGCTTAAAACTGCATAACCACCAGCAGTTTCAACATAAGCCACTTCAACTGCTGGAGCAATAATTACCTCTAATGTCTCGGGTAAATTTCTTTTTATCATAACACTTTTGATATATGGTAAATTATTCTCAATGTTTTTAATAGTCTTAAACTTATCAATTCTAAACATATTTTCAGATAGTTTAATGCCTAAATTATTAATAATTTCTTGTTCTGTATAAATAGATTTACCTGTAATTTTTATTTGTTTAATATTAAAAAATATCGTTAAGGAAGATACTGTAACAATAGTCATCAATAAAATAAATAACAAAAGAAAATAAATAAAACTTTTTTTCTTTCGTCTTTTTATACTCATAATGCCTCTTTTGTTTTCAGTTGATTTTTCGGCAATTCTATTTACATATTTCACTGCCATAAACATTCTCCTTTTTGATACAGTAGTCGAGAAACAAGAGAATTTTCTCACTCCTCATTGCTCATTCTTTTTATATTTGCCCCTAAATTAGCCAAATTATATTCTATTTTATCATATCCTCTATCAATATGGAATGTTTTTTCTATTTCACTTTGTCCTTGAGCACAAAGAGCCGCAATAATAAGGGCAGCTCCGCCTCTTAAATCAGTTGCTTCAACTTTTGCCCCTGTAAGCCTTTTCACTCCCTCAACTACTGCCACTCGGCTTTCAACCTTTATTTTAGCACCCATTCTTGTCAACTCATCAATATGCTTATATCTATTGTCAAAAATGGTTTCAATAAAGATACTACTCCCCTCAGCTATAGACATTAATGCCATAAATGGTGCTTGAATATCAGTTGGGAATCCCGGATATGGCATTGTTCTAATGTTTTTTAATGCCTTAGGTGGCATACTTTCCTTAAGTTCAATATAATTTGCTCCCCAATTTAACCTACACCCTGCATCTGATAAAAAAGCAAGTACTGAGGATAAATGAGATGGATTGACATTTGTAAATCGTCCCTTTCCTCCCGTTGCATAAACCGCAATTATGTATGTTGCGGCAACAATTCTATCGGGGATTACAGTCCAATGAGCCCTGTGCATTTTATTTACTCCATCAATTCTAATAACATTTCCACCAGCACCACTGATTTTAGCACCCATAGAAATAAGAAAGTTTTGCAAATCTTCAATTTCTGGTTCTCTTGCCGCATTTAAAATTGTTGTAGTGCCCTTTGCTAAGCATGCGGCTAACATAATATTTTCAGTAGCACCAACACTTGGAAAGTTTAATATTATCTCTGCTCCTTTTAAGCCGTTTGGACATTCACAGGTTAAAAAGCCATATTCATCATTAATTTTAACTCCCATTTTGCTTAATGCACTTAAATGTATATCAATAGGTCTTGAACCAATTTCACAGCCTCCGGGTAAACTAATTTTTGCCTTGTTCATCTTGCCTAATATTGCCCCCAAAAACATTACTGAAGAACGCATTTGCCTCATTAAATGATCAGGTATAACAAAATCATTAATAGAACTACTATCAACCATTATTATTCCATTTTCATAAGTAACACGACAACCTAAGGAATTTAATATTTCTCCTGCACTTTCTGTGTCGCTAAGGGAAGGACAATTTTCAATTATTGACTGACCCTCGCCCAAAATACTCGCCGCCATTATAGGTAATGCACTGTTTTTTGCTCCTTGAATTTTTATTTCGCCATTTAACTTTTTCATTCCATCTATTATAAATCTTGACATAATTTTACCCTCCGTAACATTCATAAGCACGGGTTACTACCCGTTCTCATAATATGCTATCAAGAGTTAGGGTGTGAATGGACAAACCTCTTCACAATGAGAAATGAGAAATGAGGAATGAGGAATGAATAAATCCACAATGCACAATTCATAATCAAATAAGGAAAATGGCTTTGACACAACAATTCTACATTCTACATTCTAATAGTTCAGTAATTACTTTGCATATCTTCTCATTGGCATCCTTAATTGCAAGGCTCTTAGCATTATGCGACATTGCAATTATATTATCATAGTTAATAAACAAATTTTTAATTTTTTCATATAAAAGTTCGCCTGTCAAATCCTTATCCTCAATTATTAAAGCCGCCTTATTGTCTTCAAAAACCTTTGCATTATAATATTGATGATTTTCCGTTACATTTGGTGAAGGTATAAGAATTGAAGGCTTTCCTAAAACCGCTAACTCTGCTAAGGTAATAGCCCCTGACCTGCAAACAACCAAATCAGCCGCCGCCATTACTCTTGGCATATCATAAACATATTCAAGCACTCTAATATCATTATTATTTATATTAATATTTTCTTTTTTTAAATAATTTAAAACATCATAATAATCCCTTTTTCCTGTTCCGTGAATATGATTAAATAGCTTCTCTTTCTTTGAAATACTAAGCATATGACAAAAGGCAGTATTGATTTTATTAGCTCCTCCGCTACCACCATAAGAAAAAATTAAAGGTCTTGTATCCAAATCTAAAACTCTTCTTGCTGAATGTTTATCAATATGCAAAAATTCTTCTCTAATGGGATTTCCTGTTATAAAGACTTTTTTGTTGTTTTTCTTAACCTTTTTTGAATTTGGAAAACTAAGCATAATTCTATCAACTCTTTTTGCTAAAAACCTTGTTGTTATTCCCCAAAAAGCATTTTGTTCGTGAATAGCAGTTTTAATTTTTAATTTAGTGGCAGCATAAATAACGGGACCGCTAACATAGCCACCTGTTCCAATAACAATATCTGGCTTAAAATTTTTAATAATTTTTTTGCTATCATTTACTGCTTTAATGGCATTTCTTAATATAAGTAAATTCTGTAAAGATAGTTTTCTTATAAGCCCGCTTACCTTAATAAATTTTATTTCATATCCTTCTTGAGGAACTAATCTTGCTTCAAGCCCATTTGCAGTTCCTACAAACAAAAATTTTGCATTGGGATAGTATTCTTTTATTTTTTTAGCAATAGTCAAAGCAGGATTAATATGACCTGCCGTTCCTCCGCCAGAAATTAAAACTTTTATTTCTTTATTATTAACTACCACTATATCACCACCTAAAATTAATTAACAACGAACAATGAACAGCGAACAATTTCGGTGTTCATTGTTCATTGTGCTTATCCTTTTGCCAGTCGGGAATATCTTGAAACCGAAAGCACTATTCCCATTTCAGCCAACAAAAATGTTAAAGAACTGCCCCCATAGCTAAAAAAGGGGAGTGAAATTCCTGTTACAGGTATAGTATTTGTTACTACTGCAATATTTAAAAGTGTTTGTATAGCAACTTGTGAAATAATTCCTACAACTAATAATGCTCCAAATTTATCAGGTGCTGACCAAGCAATAACAAAACCTCTATATATAAG
>Ga0268285_1001603_pt1 | contig 10724 bp, 7 predicted proteins | sample saktaG_2_FD_190144 | JGI IMG/M metagenome (GOLD analysis project Ga0268285, IMG submission 190144) | Saline water microbial communities from Sakinaw Lake, British Columbia, Canada - sak_2013_06_06_120m | ecosystem: Environmental > Aquatic > Non-marine Saline and Alkaline > Saline ... | reverse complement strand
CCGTGCTCTCATTTATTGGGGCGCGGGAATTATGGAGAGATGCCGGAGTGGTTTAACGGGCGTGATTGGAAATCACGTATAGTCAAATGGCTATCCAGGGTTCGAATCCCTGTCTCTCCGCCAATCATCACTTTTCGGATTTTCACAGGAATTTTGGACAAGGTTTGCCTCGCCTCTGCAAGGCTCGGCATTATATTTTAAGATGATCTTCCAAGGATTTTTGAAATCAAGAATTAATTTTTGCTCTTGAATTTGGAAGTTCGAACCAATCTTTTTTAGAAAATCACGGCTTTGCTCGTGATTTTTTTGCAAAGCGACAATTTTGGCTTGGCTGGCTTGTTTTATGAAATTTATCATGAGTTCGAACCGATTACTGCTTTTTCGCTCAAAAGTAGATAATTTTTCCAAAATATCCATTTTTTGATTGATGAGTTTTTGCTTTTTGGCAAGATATTCTTCTTGAAAAATTGCTTTATTTAACATCATATCTAAAAGTGTATCAATTTTTTCCTCGCATTCGCTTAATTGATCTTTTAACTTTTGAGCGAAAAAGCTTTGAGCTTGAACTTTTTGCTCTTTTTCTTTTTCAATCTCTTTTATCATTTTGTCGGCCCAAGCCGAGCACAAAGAAACTTTTTGAATTTCCTTTTTAACCTGTTCAAATATTTTTTCCTCTCTCATAAAAGAATTTTGCGAACATTTATGTTTTGGGTTTTTCTTGGTGCAGTAATAATAAACATATTCTTTACCGCTCTTTTTTACTTTTCTGTCAGCTGTAATGGTAAATCCGCACTCGCCACATTTGAAAAATCCGCGATAGAGAAAATATTTTAACTTTTTAGTCTTTGGTTTGCTTTTTTGTTTCAGCGTATCTTGAACTTTGTCAAAAAGTTTTTTTGTGATAATCGGTTCGTGCTTTCCTTTGTATAATTCGCCATTGTAGCGTATCACTCCGTAGTAAATCGGATTTTTAAACATATATTGATAATTGGAAACGGAAAGCGTCTTATTCTTTTTACCAACCAAGCCGAGAGAATTGATAATCTTTCGGATTTCAGCGAGAGGGTATTCGCCAGTAGAATAAATTTCAAAAGCTTTACGGATTAACTTTGATTTCTTTTTATCTACAACAATACATCGTTTGTTTTTATCATTTATGTAGCCAAGCGGGGCCCAAGACGGCCAAATGCCATTTCTTAATTTTTGGCGAATACCCCTTTTAATATTTTCCGAAAGATTATCTACATAATATTTAGATTGTCCAAAAGCGATAGACAACATAAATTTTCCCTGCGGAGTAGAATCAAACCAAAAAGTCGGGAATTTTAGTTCTCTAATCTTTCCAGTATCTACCAAATAAATTATTCGTCCGCCGTCTATTGAGTTGCGAGCAAGGCGGTCAGGATGCCAAGCTAAAATTCCTTCAGCTTCGTTTTTCTCTATGTCCGCTACCATATCATTAAAAATTTCTCTACCAGGTTCTTTGGCGGTTTTGCTTTCCACAAATTCTTTAACAACATTTAAATTTTCTTTTTTAGCATATTCTCGCAATTCAAAAAGCTGAGCTTCGATAGACAAAATTTGTCTTTCAGCTTCGTCAGTTGACTTGCGGGCGTAGAGAAAAAACTTTTTGGTTTGATTGTTATCCATAATTAATTCTTGATTTCAAAAATCCTTGGAAGATCATCTTAAAATATAATGCCGAGCCTTGCAGAGGCGAGGCAAACCTTGTCCAAAATTCCTGTGAAAATCCGAAAAGTGATGATTGGCGGTGTCTTTTGGACGAAGTTAGAACTTTCTTTGATCAAAATCCGCAAGCGGATTTTGAATAAATCCCGCCCAGCGTTTCCATTCGCTTCCGCTTCGCTACGGCGAGCAAAACAGAACATTTTTCTCTACATTTTTTTAATCGCGCGCCGCCAAATTTTTTTTCAATTAAGGAAAAGAAAATTTATCTGTTTTGCCTTCCTCTTAACAGAGGAATTGCGGAAACGCTCCCACCCCATAGTCTGTTTTCGCGAGACTGGCAAACGGGCAAAAATTCCTTTCTCCAGACCTCTTTGCTTTTTGCCCGTTTGCTTTCGGGCTTCGTCCGATTTTTTTTCGGCAGGGTTTCATCATGATTTTTAATAGTTGTTCTTGTTTCACTACATTCAACGTGGGCAATATCAAGGAATTTCCCAAAAAACAAAATATTTTTTGACTAAATAAATAAAATTGCTTATACTAATAACAACAGGTGAAAATAGTTAATGTAATCAAAGTATAGTAAAACTTTACTACAATGTCAAGCAATTTACCGGTTATAGCCAAAAATATAAAAAAATACCGAAATAAACTCGGAATATCGCAAGACAAGTTGTCCAAACTGGCTAGCGTTACTTTGCATACTTTAACAAAAATTGAAACTGGGGCAACGTTGGATCCTCGTATTGAAACCCTAAAGAAAATCGCCAAAGGATTAAATGTAAGTGTTAATGATTTAATTAAGTAGAAATATGAACAATAAACTTAATCTATCCGACAACGAAAAAAGAGATATTATAAAGTATTTGGAATCTGGTAAACCATTGCCAGGAAAATATCGATTTTTACTTTTTGATACTAGGAGAGAAGTTGAATTACTTTGGAGTGGAAAAACCGATGAAGTGGAAAATGTAGTTTTGCCTTTTCAGGCGATTGAACATATTGACGAGCCAAGAAGCGAGGAAAAGATCAATGCGCAAGAATCTCTCTTTGATACTTCAGGCAGGCAGATTAAGGGTTGGTCAAATAAACTTATTTGGGGTGATAATAAATTAATTTTGTCATCGCTCAAAAATGGCCCTTTGAGAAAACAAATTGAAGCTGAAGGTGGACTGAAACTTATTTATATTGATCCACCGTTTGATGTTGGAGCTGATTTTTCGATGAATATTGAAATCGGTGATGACAGTTTTACCAAAAAGCCGTCGGTGATTGAAGAAATCGCTTACCGTGACACTTGGGGTAAGGGTGCAGATAGTTTTATTGCGATGATTTATGAAAGATTGAAACTGATGCATGGGCTTTTGGCTGATGACGGCAGTATTTATGTTCACTGTGATTGGCGCGTAAGTGCGTTTATGCGTTTAATTTTAGATGAAATTTTCGGAAAAGAAAATTTAGTTAATCATATTGTTTGGCATTATAATCGCTGGACAGCACAATCAAAAAAATATCAACAAATGCATGATGATATCTATTGGTTTTCCAAAACCAATAATAAATGGATTTATAACTTGCAGTTTAAGGAATACTCCGATGCTTCAAAAGAAGCCCATCAAAAAAGAGGATATATTCAACGAGGTAGTTTTATAAGTAAACCAAATGAGAAAGGTGTGGCTGCTGACGATGTTTGGGAAATAAATTTCCCCGGTCCATCAGGAGAAAGAATTGGTTATCCAACTCAAAAACCAGAGAAATTACTTCAAAGAGTTATTGAAGCTTCTTCCAATGATGGTGATCTCGTTGCCGACTTCTTTTGCGGTTCTGGAACAACTTTAGCAGTAGCGGAAAAATTGGGCAGAAAATGGATTGGTTCGGATTTAGGTAGATTTTCTATTCACACTACTCGCAAACGAATGATCGGCGTGCAAAGAGAACTCAAAAAAGCCGGTAAAGATTTTCGAGCTTTTGAAATTTTGAATATTGGCAAATACGAACGAGAAAAGTTTTTAACTGTGAATGAAAATTTGCGCGAAGAAGAGAAAAGAATCCAGCGAGAAAACAAAGAAAAAGAATTTATCAAACTTATTTTATCCGCCTACAAAGCCGAGCCGGTTGATTCTTTTAATACTTTTGTCGGCAAGAAAAGGGATAGATTGGTCGCTGTTGGTTCAATCGATACGCCTGTTACTAATGATTTTTTAGAAAAAATAATCTGTGAATGTAAGGAAAAGGAAATAACCAAAGCCGATGTTTTGGGGTTTGATTATGAAATGGGACTGGATTTTGAATCTGCCAAAAAACTCGGCATTGATGTTCAATTTAAAGTCATTCCGCGCGAAGTTTTTGACAAAAAGGCAGTGGAAAAGGGACAGGTAAAGTTTTATGATGTTGCTTATATTGAAGTAAAACCAATTATTCGCGGACGAAGTAATGCTAAAGAAGTAGTGATTGAACTGACTGATTTTTCGGTTTTCTATAACCAAGACAACACTGGCGAAGTGGAAGAAAAGTTACAATCTGGCGGGAATAAAATAATTATCGAGAACGGCCAAGTGATCAAAATTTCTAAAGACAAAGAAACGGATATTATTGAGAGAGAAGTTTTAACGAAAAAATGGACTGATTGGATTGACTATTGGTCGGTGGATTTTGATTTTGAAAGCAAAAAAGAAATTGTTCACGTGGTTGACGAGAAAACCGGCGAAGAAAAAGAAGAATGGACTGGAAGTTATATTTTTGAAAACGAATGGCAATCATTCCGCACTAAAAAAGACCGCTCGCTTGAGCTGACTTCCGCTTTCAAAGACGCACCAAAAGGCAAAATGAAAATCGCGGTTAAGGTGATTGATATTTTTGGCAACGATACGACCAAAGTTATTGAGGTTAATATTTAATACTATGGCATTACACAAAAATTTTCCAAAAGACAAATTTCAAATACTTGATCCAGCGATTAGGTGGTTTCCAGCTGATGAAGATTTGCGCAAAGAAGGTTATGAAAAACTTCTGCCACCTTTTGTGCCGGAACTGCGGGAGCGTGTTGCTGGATGGCGAAAAAATAATTATGAAGGCGCGAGTGAAACTTCAAAAGCTCTTTTGAATTGGTGGTTTAAAGAACCACACACAATTTTTGACAAAGACGGCAAGAGTGTTGTATTTCAATATTATTACGCTCAAAGAGAAGCAGTGGAAACGATTATTTGGATCTATGATGTTGAAAAAGTTGTCAATAAATATGATTTAATTAAATTTGATAAATTGGGTCGAGTAAGCCCGAATATGTTTGATGAGGATTGGCTTCGTTTTGTGGTAAAAATGGCAACCGGTAGTGGAAAAACAAAAGTAATGAGTTTACTTCTAGTTTGGTCATATTTTCATAAACTTTATGAGAAAAATTCAGGGTTATCCAAAAACTTTTTACTTATTACGCCAAATATCATTGTTTTAGATAGAATCAAAGCTGATTTTGTAGGATTAAAAATATTCTATGAAGATCCAATATTGCCTAATAATGGATATTGCGGACAAAATTGGCAGGACTATTTTCAAATTAAACTACATTTGCAAGATGAAGTAGGTACGATTTCAAAATCAGGAAATATTTTTCTTACTAATATTCATAGAGTTTATGAGGGGAATATAAATGGAGCGAGTTTTGAAGATAAAGATACCTCAGATTATTTTATGGGTAATAAAGTGATTGGTAGAACCAATGATTCAAAAGTTGATTTGGGTGGGATAGTACGCGATGTTGATGAGCTAATGGTTATAAACGACGAAGCGCATCATATACACGATCCCAAAATGGCGTGGTTCAAGTCCATTGAAGATATACATAACAAACTATTACAAAAAGGTAAAAACTTAGCCTTGCAAATTGATTTTACAGCTACACCAAAAAATAATCGTGGGGAAATCTTTGTGCAAACTGTTTCTGATTATCCTTTAGTTGAAGCTATACATCAGGGTGTAGTAAAAAATCCTGTTTTACCAGATCAAGCTAGTCGAGCAAAGTTACAAGAAAAACAAAGCTCCATATTTGCCGAAAAATATGAGGACTTTATCAGATTAGGTGTTGAGGAATGGGAAAAAACCTACAAAGAATTGGAACCTACTGGAAAAAAATCAATTCTTTTTATAATGACCGATGACACAAAAAATTGCGATGATGTCTCGGAATTTTTAGAAAAAAGTTATCCGCAATTAAAAGGCGCGATTTTAACTATTCATACTAATAAAAGTGGTGAAATATCAGAAATTGTTACTGGCAAAAAAGAAAAAGAATTACAAGAACTGCGAAAGAAAGCTAATGAAATTGATAGCACAGAAAGCCCATACAAGGTAATTGTGTCCGTCCTTATGCTTAAAGAGGGTTGGGATGTTAAAAATGTAACAACAATCGTAGGTTTGCGTCCTTATGGCTCCGATTCAAAAATATTACCTGAACAAACATTAGGTCGCGGTCTTCGCCGGATGTTTTTTGGTCAAGATGTTGAGGAATATGTGAGCGTTATTGGTACACCCGCTTTTATGGAGTTTGTAGAATCTATCAGAGCAGAAGGTGTTGAGCTAGAAAAAAGAAAAATGGATCGCTCTGGCTCACCAATTACGCCAACTGTTATTGAAATTGATCATCAGAATGCGAAGAAAGATATTGAAAATTTAGATATTGAATTACCGATTTTAACCCCAAGGATACAAAGAGAATATAAAAATCTTAACTTATTGAATGTTGCTGAATTTAAGAATGAAAAAATTAAAGTAAAACAATTTTCAGAGGAAGAAAAAAAGGAAATTATTTTCAAGGAAATTATTGATGACAAAATTCATCATACAACAATTTTGAATAGTTCCATTGAACCAAATTATCAAAGCGTTGTCGGTTTTTTTGTGCAAAGAATAATGAAAGAACTGCGTCTTTTTGGCTGTTATGACATACTTTTTGGCAAAGTTAAAGAATTTATCACTGAGGATTTATTTAACAAAAGCGTTAATCTTAACGATGCAAATATTTTGAGAAATTTGTCCGAATTGGAAGTAGTAAAAACTATAGTAGAAACATTTAAAAAGGAGATAAATAATCTGACGGTGCAAGATGTTGGCGATACGGAAATAAAAAATTATATCAAGGTGAGTAGTGCTAGACCATTTGTTGTTACTGATAAAAAATATTTGTTGCCAAAAAAGAGTGTGTTTAATAAAATTGTTGGTGATAGTGATTTTGAGCTAGAGTTTGCTGATTTTTTGGAAGGTGCTGATGACGTGCTTTCTTTTGCAAAGAATTATTATGAAATTCATTTCAAAATTGATTACAAAAATGTGAGCGGAGCAATTTCCAGCTATTATCCAGACTTTTTCGTAAAAACTGATAATAAAACAATTTATATTGTGGAAACAAAAGGGAGAGAAGATTTAGACGATATTGAAAAGATAAAGAGATTAGAACAATGGTGCGAGGACGCAAGTGAAAGGCAGAAAAAGACTGTATACAGAATGCTTTATGTGAAGCAGGAAGAATGGGATAAATACAAGCCGACGAGTTTTAAACAGTTAGTGAAAAATTTTAGTAAAAAGTAATGCAAGATCATGAAGATATCTTTAATCGAAATTCAAAATATAAAAAGCATTGGTGAAAAAATCCAGCTTCATTTTGAGCAAGGCGTCAATATTTTTATTGGACCAAACGGAGGTGGTAAAAGCAATATAATGGATGTTTTAAACACTGTTTTGCACGCATACTTTATTTGGCATTGGCATGAAAATATTGAGTCGTTTGGTAAGATTACATATCAGAAACAAAATCTGGATGGATTTTTTGATTTACCTAAGCATTTTGATTTGGTAGGCGACACTAATCCTCAAGAAATTACCATAGAAATAGAATTTTCAGATGATGATTTAGAAAATGTCAAAATAATCAGAGAAAACTTGTCTGAAATAGTACAAATAGAAAAAGACTTGCTCAAGCAACAAACAAGCGAAATCGAGAATACTTTGAATCCACTACTGGCTAATACCTCGCAAGAAAATCTAAAACTAAAACTAAAACAAAAATTTATATTTAATGCTCAAACACTCAACCAAGGTAGCGGGGATGCGCAATTTAGTACTTATTCTAACGAACAAAAGTTGTGGTTTCGTTATTTAAATTATTTTGAAAAAGTAAAATACTTGATTGAGAAATATAATGAAAGCAAAGTAGATACTGAGAAAATAAGAGAGTTAAAATTTAATTTTAAATTTTTTTCACCAAACAGATTTCACGAAGGTCAACAATTTGAGATTTCTCTTCCAGGGCAAAGTAGAACACAGAAGCTAAAAGAAATTAAACAGAAAACCTCAAAAGATACTACATCAGATATTACATATTCAACTTATTACTTTGCCAGAATTTTCAATTCTCTAGCAATGAGAAACCAGTTATTGTGTGAGGCAGGGAAACAAAATGATATTAAAACGTTTCAGAATACTCCGCAAGTTAAAGAAGTTAAAGAATTGCTATCCACCATTGGGGATTATGATTTTAACATAAAAATAGTCAGTGTAGATGATAACAAGTTTCAATTTGAAATAGTATTCAAGGGACAAGAAATAAATTTTAAAAACCTCAGTTCAGGCGAAAAAGAGGTTTTGAATTTTATCTTTATTTTATTGGCCCTCGATTTAAAAGACGCTTGTGTGCTTATTGATGAGCCAGAAATTCATTTACACCCACAGTGGCAAAACAAATTAATAAAACTATTTCGAAAATTACACGAGGAAAGAAATATACAATTTATTATCTCCACACATTCCCCCGTATTTGTAAACAAGGAAACAATCGCAAATATATTCAGAGTCTATAAACCAGAGAAGCAAACAAAAATTACGCCTAAAGAAAAAACCAGTGAATGGAAAAAAAAGTTAGAAAAGGAAGAAGATTTAATTGATATAATTACATATTCCAACAATTCAAAACTTTTTTTTGCAAATAAAGTTGTTTTAGTTGAGGGAATAACTGATGAAATAATCTTTTCTTATTTAATAAATACACTGGGAAAAAATGAGGAAAGTATCGAGGTGGTCAATGTAAGTGGAAAAGATAGTTTTCCTAAATATATCAATTTTTTAGATAATTTCAATATCAGTCCTACAGTGGTTTGTGATTTAGATAATTTATGGAGCGGTGAGTTACTAAAAGGGCAAGCAATAATGGAACCACTAAAAGATAAAATTGCCGAGTTTTGGAAACAAAGGGAAAGCGATTTAGGCGCGTTATCGCAATATCTCGATGGCAAGACGATAAAAGAAAGGATTACCAATAGAAAAATAGGAGAAAAACTACTGGAGATAATTAAAAAAATTAAAAATGCAGAAGAAATAAGTGCTGAGGATCAAAAATTCATTGAATTATGGCTTGAAAAATGTATTGATAAAAAGAAGATTTTTGATAAGTTAAAAATAAATGAAATCTATAGTGCTACAAATGATTCAATCAAAGATTTAAATAATCTTTGTCAGGAATTAGTGAAGGGCCCGGAAATACGCGGAGTTAAATGTCCTGTCTATATTCTTAATGAAGGAGCTATTGAAAATTATGCTGAAGGAATAAAACACAGTAAAAGTGGAGCGTTCAAATTATTAAACGAAATAAAATCGTATATTACAAAAAACAAATCAGACAACCCTAAGATTGAAGAATTAAAACAAATAGTTAATAATATCTTACAATAGGCTTTCGACTTTTTTGCTTGTTTAAGGTAAAATAATAATTGAAAATAGCATTTTGTTTTACAAAATACAACCTTCAATTCTGCCAAAAAAATCGGGAGTAAAAAATATTGAAGAATTAAAAAATTTTTATGAGAATAATTAGAGAAAGCAAGAAGTTGTTAGAAAAATTTCGAAAAAAATATGATATTGATATAGAGAAAACTCTATTAACAAGTGATAAATTAAGAGAAGTTTGCGGGAAAATTGAACGAACTTGGAGCGGTTCTTTTAGTGGCTGGCATGGTAAGATGTATTTTCGTGATTTTCAAATTCCATCAATTCATGAACGATTTAGCGGTGAATGGGGTGATATTAATGGAATACCGAACGGATGGGAAGAAAAACAACCTGAAGTGGTCAGATCAAAAATTGAAGAATTAATCGGTAATAATTTTTCTGCGGAAAAATTTGAAAAGGATATCAAGAATTTTAGAAAAGAAGCAGAAAATTTACGTGGTGAGATTACTATTGTTTTTTCTTCTTTCATTTTCAGTCCTGATAAAGATAAAGAAAAGAATCTTTTTGAACAGATCGAAAAGTTTGAGTTTGGAAAGGCAAAAGGGGAATTTATTAAGGATCATTTGCCTGGAACCATGATGTCTCGTGATGCGGAAGCTTTGCGACAAGGGATATGTATTGCTTCTTGGTTGTATTATGAGGGAGTCGCTTCTGAGGGAAAAAATGTATGCGATGCGACGCAAAATTTTCTAAAACTTTCGACGCGCTTGATCCGTCAGCTCGAAATAAAAGCAAAATCCGATACAATGGTTATTTCTGATGATAAAAGTAGTTTATCAAGTTTACATTCAGATATTTATGCTAAATGTTACGAGCTGTACGAAAAAAAAGCTTATTCAGAGGCAGCTGAAAAAGGATTCAAGGTTGTACGAGATCGTTTGCGTAAGTTGACCGGGTATGAAACTGGGTCGGAAGCATTTGGAAAGAGCAATTTACATATTAAGGGTGCGGCGGCGGTGAATGTAGATGATGATTTTAACGAAGCGGTAAAATTTTTAACTATGGCGATTGATCGTTTTCGTAACGAAAAGAGTCATACATCCGATTCGAAAATAGATGATCCGATTCGTGCTTATGAATATTTAAGGTTAAGTAGTCTTGCAATGAATTTGCTTGATGATGCTGAAATTTTGCGTTAGGATTCAACAATAAATTTTCGTTGAAATAAATCGGACGAAGCCCGAAAGCAAACGGGCAAAAAGCAAAGAGGTCTGGAGAAAGGAATTTTTGCCCGTTTGCCAGTCTCGCGAAAACAGACTATGGGG
>Ga0268285_1001597_pt1 | contig 10754 bp, 9 predicted proteins | sample saktaG_2_FD_190144 | JGI IMG/M metagenome (GOLD analysis project Ga0268285, IMG submission 190144) | Saline water microbial communities from Sakinaw Lake, British Columbia, Canada - sak_2013_06_06_120m | ecosystem: Environmental > Aquatic > Non-marine Saline and Alkaline > Saline ... | reverse complement strand
CTTTTTCTATTAATAAATCTTCCAAAACTGTTGAATAGGTTTCGCCGTGACCTTCAACAAAATAAGCAACATTTATTTCCTTTTTGGATACATAAAGTATTGCTGAGGTTAAACTACTTTCCAATGTAAATTCATCATTATTTGTTTGACCTGTTGTTGGGTCGGTTGCAAACATCCCCGCACTTGTAATAGTTTTAAATCTTTTGTTTTCCGGATTGTAAACTATCATTGCAGTATCTTGCTCAATACTTTTAATACCTCTGCTACTTAAAAACAACGGATTTTTATTAACATTTACATACTTTATGGAAATTTTTGAAGTTAATCGAGTATAATTTTTAAGAGGCTCATTCATTAAATCTGAAATCGCATTTTCTTCTTCTAAAACAATTATTTCTACATTATTTTCAAGTTTTACTAAATAGTCATTAGTTTCTTTCGAAAGATTATAAATTCCCTCATTAGTTAAATCAATTTTAACAGGAAATTTTTCTACAATAATATTTAAAACTATATTAGTGAGAAATGCTATAATAATAACTACTAAAGTTACAATACTTGAAAGGGTTCCAACTTTAAATCTTTTTTCCTTTGTAAAACTAAATAAATTTTTCATAATTTTTGTCTCCCTTTCTTAACTCCATCTTCTTTTTTCTAATACTCTTACTGTTAAAAATAAGAATATCGCAATCATACTTAAGTAATATACTATCGCTGAAATATCAAGCATACCACTTGTAAACTGAGTAAATTTATCGTAAATTGCAAATGTGTCGGCAATTGAAGTTATAATAGTTTTTAAAGTTTCGTTCATTCCAACTATTAAATTTTTTATCATATCAACTAACGCACCAGATAAAAGCATTACTATAAATATAGAAAAAGTCAAAACTGCAGAAATTACTTGGCTTTGTGTTAAAGATGAAATAAATAACCCAACAGCTATTAAAGCTCCTCCAACTAATGTTAAACCTAAATAATTTCCAAATACTACTCCCATTTCAGGAGTTCCTAAAATGGCAATAATTATTATATAAATTATGGATACTAATAAAGCCGACATATATACAATCATTGCCGCAAAAAATTTACCTAATACTATACCAGATAAAGATACGGGAGATGTTAATAATAATTGGTCAGTTTTTGTTTTTCTTTCTTCACTAAAAAACTTCATAGATAGCACTGATACTGACATTAAAATAATTAAAATCAAACTTCCAAAAAAACTTTTGACATCGCTTGTTTGATTGTTCAAAACAGTAAAAACAAACATTATTCCTGCTAAGCAATTATATAATGCTATAACCACCCAGCCTATTGGTGTTAAAAACAAAGTTTTAATTTCCTTTTTAAAGATAGCACCCATTAGTTTTCGCCTCCATCATTCTTATTCTCTTCAATTGTTTCAATATCATCTTGTTCTTTAATCTCATTATTATCTTGTTGGTCTATTTCAATATTTTCTTGTTCAATTATTTCATTGTTTTCTTGTTCAATTTCTTCGCTAATTTCAGAAACACAAGTTTCGTTTTCTTCTAAAACATTTTCTTCATTATTTGTTTTATCTAATTCAATTAGTTTAATAAAAGCTTCCTCTAATGACATATCAAGTGTTTTCAATGCTAATATTATATATCCTTCCTTCGCAAGAGCAATTGTTAAAGGCTTTCTTATATCAATCGATGCTTCAGCATCAATAATAAAATCACAAGTTCCCTCTTCAACGATAGCTAATGGGTTGCAAGTTTTAACGCCTTCAATCCCCATAATAATATCCATAGCAATGTCTTGTGGTGCTTCAATTCTAATTGAAAAACGAATTACATCATCAACATTTTTAGATAAATCATTTGGTGTTCCATCAGCAATAATTCTACCTTCATTTATAACTATTACTCTATCGCAAACTGCTTGAACTTCAGTTAAAATATGAGAACTTAAAATGACAGTTCTTTTTTTGCCTAATCTTTTAATAAGATTTCTTATTTCAATAATTTCTTTTGGGTCTAAACCAATTGTTGGCTCATCAAGAATTAAAACAGCAGGTGCTCCTATTAATGCTCCAGCTAAACCCACTCTTTGGCGATAACCCTTTGATAAATTATTAATTAATCTTTTATACACACCGTCAATATTTACAACCTCGCATATTTCAGCCAAATGAGGCTTTTTCTCATATTTGCATTTTTTTAAATCAAATACAAATTCAAGATATTCTTTAACAGTAAGGTCTAAATAAAGTGGTGGTTGTTCTGGAAGATAGCCAATTTGCTTTTTCACCTCCATAGGATTATCGAGAATATCATACCCTCCAATTTTCACACTGCCAGATGAAGCAGATAAATATCCAGTAATAATATTCATTGTGGTTGACTTTCCAGCACCATTGGGACCTAAAAACCCCAATATTTCTCCTTCATTTACTGTAAACGAAATGTCATCAACTGCTTTTTTACTGCCAAATTTTTTAATTAAATGGCTAACTTCAATCATTTTGCTTCCTCCTATACTTTATTTTGCTAAATACTATTATACAAAAAAATAATAAATAAATGTTAATAATCTATAAACTTTTATTGATTAATTTGTAAACCTAATTCTTTTAATTGCTTTTGGTCAACATTAGATGGACAACTTGTCATTATTTCAGAAGCAGTTTTAACCTTAGGAAAGGCTATTACATCTCTAATTGAATCCCTGCCTGTCATTAACATTAATAATCTATCTAATCCATAAGCCATTCCTCCGTGAGGGGGAACTCCATATTTAAAGGCTGTTAACAAAAAACCAAACTTTTCATTTGCTTCTTCTTTGGTAAAACCCAAAGTAGTAAACATCTTTTCTTGCAATTCCTCTGAGTAAATTCTAAGTGAACCACCACCTATTTCAACACCGTTTAAAACAATGTCATAAGCTTTGGCTCTAACCTTTGCAGGATCGGTATCTAAATATTCCAAGTCCTCATCCATAGGTGCTGTAAAGGGATGGTGCTTTGCAGCAAATCGTTTCTCCTCTTTGTCATATTCAAGCAACGGAAACTGCGTTATCCAAAGGAATTTAAATTCATCATTTTTAAGAATATCTAATCTTTTAGCCATTTCACATCTTAATGCTCCTAAAGCATCAAAAACTATACTGTCATCATCAGCAACTACGAACAATAAATCGTTATCTTTAAAATTAGTTTTTTGCATAATAGTTTCAAGTTCTTGTTCGGATAAAAACTTTGCGAATGAGGAAGTAGTTTCTCCCCCCGTCTTTTTAATCCATGCCAAACCCTTTGCTCCATAAATTTTAACAAAGTCAACTAATGCATCTATATCTCTTCTTGCAAATTTATCCGCATAGCCTTCAATATTAATTGCTCTAATTGAACCACCATTTTCTATAACATTTGAAAACACTTTAAAACTACTATTTTGTAATTCATTTGTTAAATTGCTAAGTTCAAAGCCAAAACGAATATCCGGCTTATCTGAACCAAATCGCTCCATCGCTTCTGTATAAGGTAATCTCAAAAATGGGGCCTTTAATTTCACTCCCAAAGCTTCATCAAATACCTTAGTTAAAAAGCCTTCGTTTACTTCTAAAACATCATCAATATCAACAAAGGACATTTCTAAATCTATTTGAGTAAATTCTGGCTGTCTATCGGCTCTTAAATCTTCGTCTCTAAAACAACGAACTATTTGAATATATTTATCATAGCCTGAAAACATTAGTAATTGCTTATAAAGTTGCGGTGATTGTGGAAGAGCATAAAACTTGCCCTTTTGAACACGGGATGGAACTATGTAATCTCTTGCTCCTTCAGGAGTGCTTTTTATTAACATTGGGGTTTCTATTTCTAAAAATCCCATACTATAATAATAATCTCGTGCTATTTTTGCCACTTTGTGCCTTAGCATTATACATTTTTGCATTTCTGGACGGCGAAGGTCTAAATACCTATATTTAAGCCTTAATTCTTCATTTGTATTGCAATCATCAGATATTTTAAAAGGTGGTGTTTGAGCCACAGACAAAATTCTAAGTTCAGTTACAAGTATTTCAATTTCTCCTGTGGCATAATTAATATTAATAGTATCTTCATCTCTTTTGCGAACCTTACCCTTAATACATAAAACAAATTCGTTTCTAATTGAAGACGCTTTTTCAAATAATTCCTTGTCAACCGCTTGGTCAAAGGTTAACTGAACTATACCAGTTCTATCTCGCAAATCAACAAAAATTAGTCCACCCAAATCTCTTCTTATTTGAACCCAACCTGTAACAATTGCAGAACTATCAATATCCATTGTTCTAAGTGTTCCACAATAATGCGTTCTTTTTAACCCCTTCATCGTATCAGCCATTTATACAATTCCCCTATCTAAGCATTTTTATTATTTCTGTAATATTTTCTATGTTTATTGTAGTTTTTTCTCCAGTTTGCATATTTTTTAATTGTGCTTTTTTCTCGTTTATTTCATTTTCGCCTAATACCAAAGTGTATTTAGCAGAAATTTTATCTGCATACTTCATTTGGGCTTTTAAACTTCTACCTAAAATATCATATTCAGCACAAATCATCTTTTTCCTTAAAGCATTAACTAATTTAACGGCCTCAATACTTCCCATATCACCAATATTTGCAACAAAAACATCACATAAATCACTATTTTTAAATTGGTTATCTTGTGCTGTCATAAGTAAAATTATTCTTTCAAGTCCAATAGCAAATCCTAAGCCGGAAATGTTTTCTTTTGCTAATTCATAGGCTAAGCCGTCGTATCTTCCACCACCACAAACTGTCCCTTGTGCACCAATTTCATTTGAAATAAATTCAAATACTGTTCGGTTATAATAATCAAGTCCTCTAACTATTTTCTCGTTAATTTCAAAACTAATATTCATTGCTGTAAGATTTTGTTTAACAGCTTCAAAATGAGCATTACACTCTTGACAGATATAATCTAAGCCTACAGGTGCTTTTTTACTAACAACTCCACATTGCTTGATTTTGCAATCCAAAATTCTCATTGGGTTTTTATTTAATCTGTTTAGACAGGTTTCACAAAGATTTGCTTTGTTTTGCTCAAAATATTTTTTTAATACATTAATGTATTTTTCTCTGCAATCTTTACATCCTATTGAATTTATTTGTAAAATAATATTTTTCAATTTAAGATTATTTAAAAATTCATTAGCTAAAGAAATTACTTCTGCATCCGCTTGTGGCTCACAAGAGCCAAACAATTCAACTCCAAATTGATGAAATTCTCTTAATCTTCCCGCTTGTGGCTTTTCATAACGAAAACAAGAAATGAGATAATAATATTTTAAAGGTAAAACTCCACCATACAATCCGTTTTCAAGCATTAAACGAACTGCTCCTGCCGTCCCTTCTGGTCTTAATGTAATTGAACGATTTGATTTATCAAGAAATGTATACATTTCTTTTTGAACCACATCAGTTTCTTGTCCAACCCCTCTTTCAAAAAGTTCTGTATGTTCAAAGGTGGGAAATTTAATTTCTTTATAATTAAAGGCTTTTGTAGTTTTTCGCACTATTTCCTCAATATATTGCCATTTTGCACATTCCTTTGGCAATACATCACTTGTTCCTCTTGGTGCTTTTGTAATTAGCTCCATACTAATTTCCTTTCCCTTATCCCTTATCAAAATATCACCACAAAACATAATATTAAATATGTTTTGTGGTTTTTATATATATTAAATTTGCTTTGCTGAAAAATTTACTTTTTAGGATTAACAATATCTCTCCAACCCAAATCGCCTCTTTCAAGAGCCAATACTATAATTTCAGCAGTTGCCACATTAGTTGCAACGGGAATATTATGCATATCACAAAGTCTAAGTAATGCCATTTCGTCTGGCTCGTGTGATTTTGCGGTTAATGGGTCTCTAAAAAATAGCAAAACATCAATTTCATTATATGCAATTTTACTAGCTATTTGTTGGTCCCCACCCTGCGCACCACTTAAAAAAGCTTGAATTTTAAGTCCGGTAACCTCTGAAATAAACTTTGCAGTTGTTCCGGTTGCACAAAGATTATGCCTACTGAGAATTCCACAGTATGCGATACAAAATTGAACAATTAGCTCCTTTTTTTTATCGTGAGCTATTAATGCAATATTCAAAAAAAATACCTCCTTATATCATTTCCAAAATTTATATATTTTAATATCCTCGCCAGTTAGTCTGCCCGCAATATCATCAATTGCTTTGGATGCTTTTGACTTTGATTTTGACAATGTAATAGGCTTGCCAGCATTAGAAGCTATTAATACCTTTTCATCCTCTGGAACTATTCCAATTAACCTTAATGAAATACCATCAATCATATCATCAACATTTGCAACCAATCCTTTTTTCATTAAATCTGCCCTAACACGGTTTATTATCAATCTAACTTCATCTACTCCTCTTTCATATATAAGTCCTGCTGCTCTATCGGCATCTCTAATTGAGGTGTGATCCGGAGTTGCTACTACAAGTGATACATCAGAAGCAATAGCAGCATTAATAAAGCCACTACCTATTCCTGCTGGGCAATCAATTATAATAAAATCATAACTTTTTTTTGCCATTTGACAAATACTTTTCAAAGCATCAGTTCTTATTTCTTCAGTAGTGCTAATTTGAGGAGCAGTTAAAAAACTAAGGTTAGGAATGTTTTCATGTTTTACAACTGCTTTTTCTAACGAGCAATGTCCATATAACACATCACTAAAATCAAACACAGAAATATTTGAAATGCCAAAAAACAAATCAAGATTTCTAAGTCCTATATCGGCATCAATCGCTAAAACTTTATACCCTTTTTGAGCAAGAGATGTAGAAATACCAGCGGCAATTGTAGATTTTCCAACTCCGCCTTTTCCAGATGCAATTGAAACTATCCTGCTCAAATTAAAAACCATTCCTTCCATTTAGAAGATAGATGTTTGAAGTTAGAGGTTAGAATGGATGCAATTTCATTCTACTCTACATTCTAAATTGAATTACCTTTATAATATTACCATATATAACTATATTAAGTCAAAGACTTTTTTTAATAATTTTAATTATTCAATTCAACAACACATTTTCAGGTATAATAATGTCATTTAATTCCTTAGTAGTAAAATATTTTTCAAAAATATCCCTTGCTATTACACCTAAATACCCACCTTCTCCACAATGCTCTGCAACAACCGCAATTGCAATTTTTGGTTTATCATATGGTGCATAGGCAACAAAAATACCATTAGCCGAACCTCCCGGAACTTGTGCTGTTCCTGTTTTGCCTGCAATTTCTACATTTAAACCTTTAAATGCTGAAGATACAGAACCTTCAACTACAACTCGTCTCATCCCAATTCTAATTGAATTTATCGTACTTTCAGACATTGGCACAGTGCTTACAACAGTAGGACTGTTCTCTGTTATAGTCTCTAAAAAATGGTAGTCCTTAACACTCTTAACTATGTGTGGCTTATATCTAACTCCATTTGATGCAATTGTGGCAACATAAGAAGCTATTTGCAAAGGAGTTAACATATTATCCGATTGCCCAATTCCCACTTGAATAGTATCACCGGGATTCCAAACCTTGCCACTTTTCTCCCTTTCCTCTTTACCTGCCAAAACACCTTTTACCTCTCCAGTTAGTTCTATTCCTGTTAATTGTCCAAAACCGAAAAGAGACATATATTTATTTAATTTTTCAATTCCAACTAATCTTGCGGCATCAAAAAAAAATGAATTACATGAAAATCTTAATGCTCCTTCAATATTTAGAGTGCCGTGTGCAATTCCATGATAACAACTTGGTTGATAACTATCAAAATAAGTATATTTTCCTGTGCAAGTAAAAGTAGTTGTTGTCGTTATTGCTTTTTCTTCAAGAGCTGCAATTCCAGTTACCATCTTAAAGGCTGAGCCAGGAGGATATGCTCCGCTAATAGCTCTATTTAACAAAGGATTTAACGGGTCCTTTATAAGATTTGTAAAATTAGAATTATATTCACTTAATTTATAGGTAGGATAAGACGCTAAAGCCAAAATTTCACCTGTATTAACATTTATTACAACTGCGGCTCCGCCCTTTACATCCGCTCCATCCAAACCCTTTAATTGAGTATATTCTATTATCCCCTTTATTCTACTTTCCAAAGATTGTTCCGCAATTTTTTGCAAATCTTTATCTATTGTTAAAATAACATTGTTTCCAGGCTCTGGGTTAACGGTTTCAATTACTGCTGTTACTTTTCCTTGGGTATTTTTTTCAACCTGCCTAACTCCGTCCTTACCCCTAAGATATTGTTCAAAGGTTTTTTCAATTCCATCTTTACCAACTGTATCATTAAGTTTATATCCTTTTCCCTTAAGTTCCTCATATTCCTCAGCAAAAATATATCCAACTCTTCCCAAAATATTCGATGCAAAACCGTCCTCAACATATTCTCGTATTGGCACAACCTCAACACTTACTCCAGGAAACTCCATATATCTTTCTCTAATAATTGAAACGGTATTAATATTTACATCAGAAGCCAACATAAAAGGGTCTGCATTATTTTTGGTTTTAATATCCATTTCATATCTTAAAGCCACTACAATCCATTTATCATTTTCATTATATTTAGATAAATCATAAGCATTTGATAAATTAGTCATTAAATTATTTGCATCAATATCAGAATTGATTTTATTAGCTTTAAGAAATTCTAAATAATCTTTATTTTCATTATCATTTTCCTTTAAACTACTTAAAAAAGTATACGGACTATTTGAAACAGGAAATGATAAATTTATGTTCTCCCCATTTTTAGAAAAAACTTTATAAAGATTTAACAATACATTATTTAAATCCTTCTCCCCTACCATATCCTTTTCAATATATATAGCATAACCTTTTCTATTTGTAACTAAAGGTCTCCCTAAACGGTCGCATATTTCTCCCCTTGGTGCAATTACAGCAGTTTTTCTAAGTATTCTATTGCGAGACTGCTCTAAAAAAGATTGTCCACTTACCAATTGCAAATACACTAACCTAAAAATATACAATGCAATAAATGCAAGTAGAATAGAAGAAAATATTATTATTCTTTTTTTATCTTGCATAAGCATTTTCATTCCTTATTAATTATTTTTAACTTGAGTTGATTAAAACCAAAATAAAGCAAAAGACCAAAGGCTGTGGAAAATATTGTTTTTGGAATTATTATTGATGCAAAAGCGAAAGAAAAATCACCATTGCTTTTATATGCAAAGAATAATAGATAAGTTAATAAATTATGCAACAATACCCCAGTAAGTATAAAAGTAAAAACAGAAAAAATATTTCTTCTAATCAATGCATGCATAAGCAATCCTATTGCGTATCCTAATATCATAAAAAACAAAGCATTAAAACCTATTATTTTGCTTTGCATATCAAAAATAAGTCCAAAAACTAAACCAAAAATTGCGGCATATTTTTCATCTTCAAACATTGCTATTAATATAATGCAAGGCAAAATAAATTCAGGGGTAATACCGTTTATTTTAAAAAAATTCAAAGGAGAAGCTTCAATAATAAATAGCACTGATAAAATAACTGCATAAATGATTTTCTTTTTTGTTTTAAGGCTTATCACTACTTACACCCCTATTATTATTGGTAGAGGTTATTTGACCTTCAAATGATTTTATTACCATAACCTTTCTTATTTTATTAAAATCAACTGCTGGTCTAACCACTGCATATTGAGAAATTCCGTGCGGTTCTGGCTTTATGTCCTCAACTCTGCCTACTCGTAATCCCTTTGGGAATAAGCCTCCCAAACCGGAGGTGTTAATAATATCGCCTCTATTAATATTTATTGCATTGTCAATATAATTCATTTTACAAAGACCTTTATTACTAAGTTCTAAATCTCCTTCTAATACGGCAGCATCATTAGTTCGAACGACAATTGCTCCTACAACACAATCAGTATCAATTATTGCCACAACCCGTGCCCAAACAAGCCCGACCTCATTAACTCGACCAACTAAACCATCCGAAGTAATAACAGGACAACCTGTTTTTATTCCATTAATACTACCCTTATCAATAGTAAAAACCTTAAACCAATCACTAGGGTCCTTTGCAACTACTTGTGCATACTCAAAAACAAAATCAGCATTGGCCTCTTTAACACCTAATAATCTCTTAAGTTCTTCATTTTCAGCTTTATTTGCTTCATTTTGGGTAATTTCCGTTTCATACTTTGCATTTTTTTGTTTTAACTGCTCATTTTCAGCCACTATTTTATTATAATTAGTTAGCCTTTCAATAAAATTTGAACCTAAGCCAAAAATTCCCCCGGCACCATTTTGAATAGGGGTAGCAACTGTCCCGGTTATATTATTTAAAGCAGTTCCGCCATCATTTGTAAAGGCATAAAACATAAAGCCAAACAAAAAAAGTGCCACTATTGTTAAGCCTAATAAAAATTTGTTTTTTAGAAATCTTTCCAAAAGCGAACACTTCCTTAAATTCAATATATTTTCACTTTGATATTATATCACATTACTTAATTAATTTAAAGAGAAAAAATTAAAAGTTAATATTATTTTAAACTGGCCTTATTCTTTCTATCTCTGTGCCTTTATGGTTAGCAATTTAATTATGATCGCCTATGGCGACACAAAAATTCTTAAATCGAGTAGGAGGGAAAATTAAATAATTTTCCCGACCTCTCACACCACCGTACGTGCCGTTCGGCATACGGCGGTTC
>Ga0268285_1001596_pt1 | contig 10764 bp, 5 predicted proteins | sample saktaG_2_FD_190144 | JGI IMG/M metagenome (GOLD analysis project Ga0268285, IMG submission 190144) | Saline water microbial communities from Sakinaw Lake, British Columbia, Canada - sak_2013_06_06_120m | ecosystem: Environmental > Aquatic > Non-marine Saline and Alkaline > Saline ... | reverse complement strand
CTTACCGTGACATACATTACGGCCCCCCTATCGGCGATATTGGTAACGGTGCCTTCCAGGGAGTTCCTTGCCGTGGACTGGAGCGGCTCTCTGGAGATGAGGATATCCTCGGGGCGGAGCGAAAGGTGCACCCTGCCCCTTAACTCCGTTATCCCCATAAGCTTTATGCCCCCGATGTCGATGAAGGCATCGCCATCACCCGCGTCGCTGACCTCGCCCGCGAAGATATTTCGGGACAGGGCGAAGCGGGCTATAAACTCTGAGTTCGGCTGGCGCAAAATATCCTCGGGGGTCCCCACCTGGACTATCCGGCCGTCATTCAGCACGGCGACCCGGTGCCCCAGGGCTACCGCCTCTTCGAAGTCGTGGGTGACATGGATGATAGTCACCTTCAACCGGCGGTGTATCTCAGCCAGCTCCCGCTGCATTCTCTCCTTGGTCTCCGGGTCCAGGGCGCTCAACGGCTCATCGAGCAGAAGCACCGCCGGCTCGGTGACCAGGGCCCGGGCCAGGGCTACCTTTTGACTCTCTCCACCGCTCAGGGTAGGCGGGCTTCTCCCCAGCAGGGGGGTGATGCCCAGTACCTCAGCCATGCTATCCACCCTTGGCTTTATGTCTCGCGTGGGGCATTTCATTGCCTTGAGACCGAAGCTAATGTTCTCCTTTACCGGGAGGTGGGGGAAAAGAATCTGGTCTTGATAGACTATTCCCACTCCCCTTTTCTCGGGGTTGAGGCTGGTGACTTCCCTGCCGTCAATCCAGATTCCCCCCTCGACAACAGGGTAGAGCCCGGCAATAGCCTCAAGTAAAACGGTCTTACCGGCTCCGGTGGGCCCGAGAACGATGAAATATTCACCCTGCTCGATGTCGAGGTTGATATCGCGAAGCAGGAAATCGCCCAGGTCCACCTTCAGGTTCTTAATGGCAATCATGCCTTTTTCCCTTTGTAAGCTACGGTCCTGAGCGCGATGAAGACAATGAGGCAGATGAGAATCAGCAGCGCCGTTAGTGGCTGGGCAGCCCCCAGTCCCCCGGGCGACTCGAACAGCTCGGTGACCAGGATAGGAGCGGTTACCGGGCGGTAACCAAAGAAAGGCACGTGACCGGCTACGATATACACCGCGCCGAACTCGCTGAATCCTCGAGCCCACATCAGCACCGAGCCGGACAGGATACTTCTCCAGGCTAAGGGCAGAGAAACCCGAAAAAATGACCTCCATGGCGAAGCGCCTAAGGTCCTGGCTACCTTCTCCAGCCTGACATCTACCGCCTGGAAACCCTCCCTGGCCGAATCGATAAGGAAGGGGACGCTGACGAACATCATGGCGATAACAACCGCGCTGACCTCATCGACGAAGCCGATGCCTGCATTGTTCAGAAACTTGCCCATCAGGAAATTTGACCCGAAGACGAAAAGGAGGGCAATGCCCACGGCGGAATGAGGCATTACAATGGGTACATCGATGAGCCCTTCCAAAAATCTTTTTCCCCAAAACTCATGCCTGGCCAGGACGTAAGCCAGGGGGACTCCGAGAAGAAGCCCTATTAGAGTAGCTATCAGGGCGGCGTAGATAGTGAGCAGAATGGAGGAGTATACCTTTTCATCGAGGAGTGTATTCCACAGCGTGCCGGCAGAGGAAGAGAATATCGTCTTAAGCGGGGGGACGAGAATGAAAAGCAGGATAAGTGTCCCCAGCACGATGAACACCAGGCTCAAGGTGTCCGGCTTTCTCCAGAGTCGAGTCCTGGTCATGCTTTTCTCCTTTCCTTCCCAAACACGGGAGGCAATACCATTTCTAGCATTACCCTATCGGCCACCCTCCCTGGACGGCTTCTTTAGGACAGGTGGCTCGGAAAGCCTGTTATTCCTGTTTTAGGAATTAGCTAACGAAAACCGTGGTGCCTGTTTCTGAGGTATCATAACCCCCCATCTCGGCCACTACTTTTCTGAACTCTTCACCTTTAATGATTTTCAGGAGGGATAATACCGGCTTACTCCGGCATTTTTCTACCAGGATAACCAGGTCATATCTCTCTCTGAACAGGGGTAGGAAATCAGTGCCGCGACTGCGGGCGGCGGCCTCGATGCCCAGCCCGACATCTGCCTCTCCCCGGGCAATACTGCCGGCAACTGCCAGGTGCGTGTCCTCCTCGTGCTGATAGCCCTTTATGTCACCTGGTGGGATGCCCGACTCTCGCAGTTTAAAGTCCAGCAGCACACGGGTTCCCGAGCCCTTCTGCCGGTTGACCATCGTAACCTCGGGGCGCCTCAGGTCTTCCAACCCCCTTATTTGTTTGGGATTACCTTTAGCGAACATGAACCCCTGGATTCTATAGGTGAAATGCACGATTGCCATCTCTACACCGGGCAGAACATGTTTCACATAAGGGTAGTTATATTCACCGCTTTCCTCGTCCAGCAGGTGAATGCCGGCCAGGTCGGCCCTTCCTTCACGGAGGGCGATAAGGCCGCCGAGACTGCCGGCATTGGTGACCTCGATATTGATTTCAGGGTTTCTGTGCTTGAGTTTGCTTACCAGCAGGTTGAGTGCCAGGTCATTGCTGCCAACGATGAGGAAGCTATTTCGACTGCCGGTCTTGCCGCCCTGAGCCCCGGAGGCCTTTTCTTTGTCCTTTCGTTCTTCGCGCCAGCGGGCCAGGTGCAGGGAGAAAGCTGCCTCCAGTTCCTCGGGACTGTAGCCCAGGCTCAGGGCTTCCAGAATATCGCTGCTGACCATATTTGAGAGGCGGCCCCGGCGCAGCACTGACGTCCGGGGGTCGTCGGCCCTGGCTGAGACTATAGTACCTCCCCCGTGCCGTGATACTACCATTCCTTCCTGTTCAAGCTGTAGATAGGCCCTGACTACCGTCCCCGGGTTAACGTGCAGGAAATGTGCCAGCTGCCTGACCGTCGGTAAATGTTCACCCGGCTGAAGCCGCCCGGCGGCTATGAGCTGCTTTATCTGCTCTGCTATCTGTTGGTACAGCGGAGTCTGAGAGGTCTCGCCAAAGTGTATCTCTATCATATTACCCGGCCACTTGTATCATTTGAATTAGTGTAACTATAACAAACCAGGGATAAAAAAACAACCCAGAGCAAGCCGGCACTATTCCAGTTCTAGTGTTTACCAACTGAGAAAGAGTCGAGGGATAAAACCCTCGACTCTTTCTTTTCATCTCTAAGTGAACAAAATGAGCAATTGTTGCCTAAGTTAAACAATCCGCCCTTTTGTTAAATGAGGTGACACTTAACAAAATAAGCAAATCTTCCTCTTAACATTGGCGAGGTAAAACAGAACATTTATGTAGCTCTGCTAAGCTAGTGAGAAATATGGTAGAATGCCAGCGAAAAAATGATACCCTCGGTGGAGTGAATGGAGGGCCATGAGCACGAGTTCGTCAGGACGGAACCTGCCAAATAGTGTGCAGCGTATCGGTTCATCTGAAGCTAGGGATCACTTGGTCAACATAATCAAGGCTGGTATGAACGTAATACCTGGTGTAGGAGGAGTTATCAGCTCTCTTATTGACGACTATATCCCAAAAGTTAAGGAGGAGCGGTTGCGCAAATTGTTGGATGACCTTAGTAAAGACGCTCAAGTGCTCGGTGAGAATCTCTTGAAAGTACAGGAGGAATTCGTGCATACCGAGGAATACGCTTTCCTATTTGAACGCTGCTTCAAGAGCTCAATGGAAAACTACCATGAGGAGAAACTCAAAGCTTATCGGGCTATAATGCTTAACTCGCTTCTGTCTGATGCACCTGATGAGGATAAAAAGCTTTTTTATTTGGCGCTAGTTGATGGGTTGACTCCGCTTCACATTCGCGTTTTGAGAGTTTTGGATGATCCCCTTTCATTTGATCGGGCTACGGGCAATCGCGTTGGGCCAGGCGGTGGACTGTCGACAACTCGCATGAAAATCTTGAAAAAGCTCTTTCCTGAATACGCTGAGGAGCTTTTGGTATCGATATGGAATGACTTGCGAGTTAGAGGTCTAATCCAGTCGGCGGATTTGGGGACGACGATAACAGATCAAGGCATCCGTCAAATACAGGGACTTTTGGCTAATCTTGGTGAGCAATTTATTCGATTTATCACTTTGCGGGCAGGGTAGCCCAGATCCCGAACTCCAGATCAGCGGTGTAACGAGCTGGGCCTCTATTAAACCATCTAGGCTTTCATTCAAGAGATAGCATAATGAGCTTAATGTTACCTGATAACTGGAGCCCCCCAAAAATAAATGCCGAGTTCTGCCGTGCATACTTTGTGATAGGCTCTTCGTCGAGCGTTCATTTGTAGACGTCTCCGGCTCATGGAGTTACGGCTAGCACACCCTGTGCCCTTCTTGGCATACGCTCAACTCTGTTAAAGATATGCCCTAGACCGTCTGCCATCCCTCACTGCGCCCCGTAATTATGTTCTTTACATGTCTCTGTCTCAAACGACAGTAGTCACATCTTCGGTATTGCGTCTTATTACCAAGGATATCCTTTTCCACACTGCTAGTCCAAACATGTTTACCATTGGGAGACTTATAGCATTTCGTACCAGCCATAGCTTACCTCCGCTTAGAACAGATACCGCAGGTTCTGTCCATTCTTCATGTTTAGATTATACACCAATGCGAACTGGTAGTTTAAGCATGAGCTTCATACGAAACGCTATATCGTGCAATCAGGTAACAAAGTACTAGAAAGTATTATTTAGGCCAAAAGGCAAAGATGTTGATATACACCGACGCCATGATAAGGGCATAAAAGATGATTGCCCAGAGTATTGATCCTAACAGGCATTTTCCGCAAAATTTAAAGATCATTCCGATGGTGATATTTCTCAATTGTTCGTTCCAGTTCCTGATACGCTTGAGACATTAACGGTTCTTCTCCCACATATTCCGAATAACCAAACCAATTATGATACCTATTGCCCCAGCAGCAGTAAGAAACAAATCATAACCAAATGATAGGTCTGTTACAGAAGATACTATTAGGAGAATAACCCCCATAATAAAAGCGGTAATTCCTATTACAAAAAACCTAAAGGAGTACTCTTGATACCTTCCTTCCTTTTTCCCTTTCCAGATCATTATTGCCAGTATTATTCCTACTACAATTAGTACGGCTCTAATGACCCACGGTAACCAATCCAAACTCATTCGTCTGTTTTTCCTCCCCTAGAGTACAATATTATGCCATATCCTTACATGATATACCCACAACGTCAATTCTTACCGACAAGGGACTAGGAATCCGTTGGTCATAGCTAGAATGGTAAGAAAAAGGAGGGTGTCCTTAAATAGCTAGAGAGAATTTCCTGGGTCTATTCTTAGCTCTTCTGATATCACAAAATGAGTAAATGTGACATTATGGATTTCTGTTTAACCGGACAACAGAACAAGCTATTGAGCAGCGAAGCCTAACTTATCCTGGTACTTAACCTTCTTTTCTTCGTCTAATCCAGATTGGTAGAAATATAGCCAGTAAGAGGACAACTCCCAAGATTGCGCCTATTATGTACCAGTTGATGCCTCCCTCTTCAACCGCTGGTGTAGATTCAGCTGTTGGCGTTGGCTGGACTACCACAGTAAAACTACCATTCAACCCGTCCACAGTTACAGTGTAGCTGCCAGCTTCCTCCCTGGTTATACCAAAACTAACAGTCTGGCTGCCGCCAGCGGCGATAGTTACTGTCTTTTCCTCTTCCTTAACCCCGTCTATCTTTAAGACTGCGGTATAGCTTCCCACCTCACCACCGGTATTGGCTACCACCATAGAGACTGTAATTGTCTCGCCGGACTCAATCTCTGCTGGAAGGACAGACAGACCTGATAACGAGAAGGCAGCCGGTGCTGGTGGTAGTGGAACCGGAGAAATAATGGCAAAGTCAGTGAAATGGTAAATACAGGCTATTATGCAGTTGGTATCCGGGTCACATGTACACGCACATTCTACCCACCTACCAGTGTCCTCATCGTAGAAAGCCAGGACCAGGTCTTCCTCATTTACACCATCGGGGATGTCCGCATGCTTATAGTGAAAGGTCAGGGTTATCGGTGGGTCAAAGGTAGCTCCGTTGGGTTCGAAGCTATAGGGCAAGCCGATAATGTATTTATTCTCAGGAGGCGGCGGAGGATTATCATTTTCACTTACACTTAAAGTAGTCAGTCTGTTGCCGTTCTCTTGCCTAGCTTTGGTGTCACTGGGTATGGTCAACGTAAGCACACTATCGGTAGAGGTAACCTCCAGTGTCAGGTCTAATCTACCTAAATGACTGGTATGGACTCTCTGGGTGGTTCCCAGTAAATTCATCTGGAGATAATAGTCGGGCTCATCATAAGTAACAACCTCCGGAATATTGAATCCACCTGTAAGGGTAGCTGTTCCCCCGGGGGTAGTAACTGAGACATCCCTCGCTCCAACCGCTGCACTACTTGCAATGGCAATACTGGTAGTGATTTGTGCCGGGCTATCCACAGTAAAACTATTGGTGGTTATCCCTGAGCCGAAGCTAACCGCTGTAGCTCCGCCAAGGTTAGTGCCGGTAATGGTAACTGAAACCGTACTTCCACGGTAAGCTGACGCCGGGTTAAGTGAGGTAATCGTTGGTGGTGGCGGAACTACATTCAGCCACATCTTGTTGGTGGCGTGGTCATTGGCAACGAAAGCATCAAAATCACCATCGCCATCAACATCACCTAGCGCAACACCGTAACTCTCCGAAGAGCCCAGGGACTGGCCGTTGTTGGTGAAGATGCCGCTGCCGTCGTTCAGCCATACCTTGTTGGCCTGATTGGTGTCATTGGCGATGAAGGCGTCAAGGTCACCGTCTCCATCAAGGTCCCCCAAGGCAACGCCGCGGCTATCCAAAGAGCCCAAGGACTGGCCACTGTCGGTAAAATTGCCGATGCCGTCATTGAGCCATACCTTGTTAGCCTGACCAAAATAATTAGCGACAAAGGCGTCAAGGTCACCGTCGTCATCAACGTCCCCCAGGACAACACCATAGCTACATAAAGATTCCAGGGATTGGCCGCTGTCAGTGAAGGTGCCACTACCGTCATTGAGCCATACCTTGTTAGCCTGACCGGTATCATTGGCGACAAAGGCATCAAGGTCACCATCGCCATCAACATCCCCCAGGGCAACACCAAAACTATCTGAAGAGCCTAGGGATTGGCCGCTGTCGGTAAAATTGCCACTGCCGTTATTCAGCCATACCCTATTAGGCTGACTAGAAAAGTTGGTGACGAAGGCATCGAGGTCTCCGTCTCCATCAACATCACCCAGGGCAACGCCGAGGCTAAGAGTCATACCCATAGTCAGAGACTGGCCGCTGTCGGTAAAATCGCCACTGCCGTTATTCAGCCACACCTTGTTTGGCGAACTATAATTAGCAATAAAGGCATCGAGGTCTCCGTCTCCATCAACATCCCCCAGGGCAACGCTACAGCTACCTGAAGAGCCCAAGGATTGACCACTATCGGTGAAGTTGCCACTGCCGTTATTGAGCCACACCTTGTTGGGCAGACTGTCATAATTAGCAACGAAGGCGTCGAGGTCACCGTCGCCATCAACGTCCCCCAGAGTAACGCCAAAACTATCAGAAGTACCCAGGGACTGGCTGCTGTCTTCGAAATAGGCATATCCGCCAGTTGGCACCCAGGTGAAATCATTGGCACTGGTAGCAACACCACCGGGGGTAATTACAGTTACCTTGCCGCTGGAGCCACTGCCCACGACGGCCGTTATCTGGGTATCTGAATCAACGGTGAAGCTCGAAGCAGCCGTGCCCCCGAACTTGACGGCGGTAGCCCCGGTAAAGCGGATACCGGTGATATTCACCGAAGCCCCGGTAGCCGCTGTGGTTGGCGTGAAGGAGGTAATGACGGGATAATCCGTTTCATCCACACCCATATCAACTACGGCACTGCCGTCTCCATCACCGTCTATAATGCGGGCATCTCCCTCAAAGTCCTCGGTGACTCCCGCGGGAATGGCATCATTGCTGCCGACGTCAATACATGGTGAGGTTGGGAGAAGATGATAATCCCCACCCCCAGCATTAGCGAACAGCGGGTTAGCATCAATGTTACCGGTCCCACTATGTCCACCCTGCACATCGCAGTAGGTAACGACTGGTGACGGTACTGGTGGACTTGTGTCATTGTAAACCTCGCCACCTGTATCTCCCCATAATATGCAGTTGGTGACATTGGGTGTGGAAGCGCCGATGTTGTATATCCCGCCGCCGTAGGTCGCCGAGTTGCCGTAAAAAGTGCAATTAGTGAGGGTAGGTGAAGAAGGGGCATTGTACATACCACCGCCGGCTTCGGCAGAGTTGCCGGAGAAGGTGCAGTTGGTGATGTTTGATGATGAGTCGATGTTTGTAATACCACCGCCCAAGCTTATCCAAACACCTGTCGTCGTGGCTGCATTGTCGAGGAAGGTACAGCTGGTAATGGTTGGCGTGGATTTGTAGTTATACATACCGCCGCCTATGGCATCATCAATACCTCCACCATCGGCAGTATTAGCGGTGAAGTTACATCCGGTTATTGTGGGCGTGGACTCGCTATTATACATCCCGCCGCCATACCGTGAGGCAGTGTTATTGGAAAAAGTACAACTGTTGATGGTGGGCGAGGAGTTGTCAGTATTGTATATCCCGCCACCTCCGTAAACAGCAGTATTGCTGGTGAAGTTGCAGCTGCTTATGGTGGGTGAAGAGGAGTAGTTCCATATCCCGCCGCCATAGTCTGCATTATTGCTAGAGAAGTTGCAACTGGTCATAGAGGCTGAGGACTGGTAGTTATATATCCCACCGCCCCCGTCTGCGGAGTTACCGGAAAAGTTGCAGCTGGTTATAGTGGGTGAGGACTGGTAGTTATATATCCCGCCGCCGCCGTAATGAGTTACCGAGTTGCTGGTGAAGGTGCAATTGGTAATGGTAGGTGATGAAGAATCATGATTGAATATAGCACCGCCCCAGTCGACGGCAGTATTGCCAGAGAAGGTGCAATCGATGATGGTTGGCGAAGATGAGTTGAAATTAAACATCCCGCCGCCGGCCTTATCCATTATCATTGGATTAATTGACTGCGCAGCATTATTGGAAAAGGTACAGTTGCTTATGGTGGGCGAGGACAGCTCGTTACACATCCCACCGCCGAGGTCGGAGGCGCTATTAGAAAAAACGCAGTTATTAATTGCCAGCGACGAGGAATGGTTATACATTCCGCCCCCCTCGCTGAATTCGTTATAACCATTGGTGATGGTAAAGCCTTCCAGCCTGGCGGCAGCCGTCAGACCGGTGGTGTAAATCACCTGGCTAGTGTTGTTGCCGCTGATGGTGATGTCCGGGATACTATCATCGTCTAGGTCGCCATCAAGGGTAATATCTTTGTCTATGGTAAGACGGGTGCCGCTGAGGGTAATGGTATCGCCGCTCATTCCGCCGTCAAAGGTAACATTGTCCCCGGCACTGGCCCAATTAAGAGCTTCGCGGATAGATAAGCCGCCGCCGTCAGCCGTATCCACAGCGAGGCTGACACCAAAGGTAGCGTCATCGCCACTGTCAGAATTGGTGGTCACAATCAGCGGTGGGGTCTTGGAAGCCTGGGCGGTATTGCCGTAGGCGCCCATGTTGATGCAGCCACCGTTGGGCAATGGCTCGTTACTAAAAGCGCTGGCTGGATTACCGGCATCTACGCACGGGCTGGTCTGGGCATCCAGAACCCAACCCGTAGATGTCCAGTGCCCCTGCTGGGATTGCAAATGAAAGTCCCCACCTCCAGCATTAACGAACAGCGGATCGGTATTGATGTTTTCTGTTCCTGCGAATCCCCCCTGCACATTGCTGTAAGTAACAGAAGGAGATTCGCCAGCAATTTCTCCACCGTTATCTCCCCATAAAATGCAATTGGCAATAATGGGGTTGGAGGGTGGTTCGGGAGGCATAAGGGACTGGTTGCACATCCCGCCACCGCTGGTAGTGGCAGTATTATTGGAGAAGGTACAGTTGGTGATGATAGGCGATGTGCCTAGGTTATACATCCCGCCGCCGTGAACGGCATTATTACCGTAGAAATTGCAGTTGGTAATTGTAAGCTGGGGGGAGTTGTTGAATATCCCGCCGCCATTATTAGCAGCTGAGTTGCCAGAGAAGGTGCAGTTGCTGACTACGGGCGTTGAGACGAAGTTGTGCATCCCACCGCCATGAACGGTGGCAGTATTGCCGGAGAATACACAGTTACTGATGGTGGGCGAGGAGCCAGTGTTAAACATTCCAGCACCGTGGTTATCTAATCCATTGGTGATAGTGAAACCTTCCAGTTTAGTAGCAACCGTTAGCGAGGTGGTATTAATCACACGGGAGGTATTATTACCGTCAATAGTGCTCAGAGCAGCCCCAGCACCCAGGAAATGCGCGCCGTCATCGGCCAGGCTAATGTCGACGTTCTCCACATACGTGCCGGTGTCCACATACACGATATCGCCCGCGCCGAGGTCATAGACATTAATAATCGCCTGGATAGTGCGCTTGGGGGTGGTAGCAGACATACCATCGTTGGCATCATCACCGACTGCGGTGCAGTACACGTCACCAGCTGTGCTGTCGTCATTCACGTAGTAGCTGGTCGCCGCTTTCACAGGCTGTGGGTACCCCAGCATTAACCCAGCCACACCGCCAAATATTAGAATAAATGCCATCAGTAGCGAGAGGAACTTTTTCATGGTCAACTCCTCTTTAAAGCGTATCCCTA
>Ga0268285_1001590_pt1 | contig 10791 bp, 13 predicted proteins | sample saktaG_2_FD_190144 | JGI IMG/M metagenome (GOLD analysis project Ga0268285, IMG submission 190144) | Saline water microbial communities from Sakinaw Lake, British Columbia, Canada - sak_2013_06_06_120m | ecosystem: Environmental > Aquatic > Non-marine Saline and Alkaline > Saline ... | reverse complement strand
AAGTGAGCCAAAATTATCTTCAGCTTGGGGAAGTCCACAGCAACATCATCGAAGAATATGGGCTGGCCATATTTTATCCTGGTTCCGCTGTGGAATTGGGTTCCACTGTGAAATAGCACTGGAATCCCCAACTCTTGCGCTTTTTCGTACAAGGGATACATCGATTCATCGTTGGGATAAAGTTCTATCAGATGAGGGATAATTTTTAAGCCTCTAAGCCCCAGATCATTGACGGCGTGGTCCAGCTCATCCAGAGCTAGTATGCCTTTGTGGGGGTCAACGCTGGCAAAGCCTATTAACCTGTCTGGGTATCTCTTTATAGCTTCAGCTACTTCTTCATTAGAAACCTTATAGTGGGAGATAGTTTCAGCGTCAATAGCTACAACTACAGATTTGTCAACGCCAGCGGCATCCATATCAGCAATGTTAGCCTCGACCGTGCCCACTAGGCCTCGACCTCCAAAGGTTTGCTGGTGGCCTGTTTGCCATTCTGGTCTTCCTCCCACTCCGGGTATGCCTAGCTGAGCGTGTGTATCAATTATCATAACTTTACCTCCTCACTTATATTTAATTTTCACTTCGTCGCCTACGGCGGCATTTAAAAAGGTGCAGGCATTGCCATCTTTCAGGGATATTTCCAGATGGCCACTGCTGCCAGTGATAGCCATTAGTCCTTTCCCCTGAGCATAGAAGTGGCTCAAGTTGGGAATGGATTGAGCTCCTATATTAAAGGTAATTTCTTTCTCGGGCAAATTAGCACCTTTAACATTGGTAATTAAATTACCAAAATGGTCAATGTGAATGATCTGACCGATTAGGTTACCTTGAGCATCAAAATGTGGCTGCGGTATGGGAAAAGCATTGAGGGAAGTAATTTTACTTCCAAACTCGTTGATTGGTGTATCTAGAGAAAGGTGGGCGGCAACTGGAGCCAAAATATCTCGTCCATGGAAAGTAGTGCTGACTGATTGCCGCCAAAAGCGGGGATTGGTGATAGCAGTGGCTTCAATTTGCTTACCCAGCTTCCTCTGCTTGAGGTCTGGAGAGATTGGAGAACTGGATGGGCACAGGTCATTAATTATATAGCTAAGAACGCCATTGTCTGGAGCTAGAAAGAAGGCCAAGGGCGTTTTCAGGATAACTAGTTTACGCTCGCTGCCAACGCCGGGGTCGATAACAATCACGTGGATTGTTCCCCTGGGGAAATGGGGGTAAGCGGTAGCAATAAGGAAAGCTCCCTCGGCAATATTGCCAGGCTTAATACAATGGCAGATATCAACGATGTTAGCTTTTGGGTTGATGCTGAGGATGACACCCTTTAAGCTAGCCACATAGATATTACTTGAACCAAAATCGGTAGTTAGAGTTATTATGGAAGGCATATTTAACTTTCGATTTATTGCTAGGTCGCGAGCCTAACGGTCCATATGGCAAAGATGATAAACAGAACAGCTAGAATTATAGTTAGCCACATAAGAGTTCTTTCTATACCTCGCCGGGTGCGGTAAACAGTATCTGGCTGCCCGAATATACCGCCCAATCCTCCACCACGCACTTGAAACAGAACGGTTGCAATTAGAGCTATGGCCACTATTATCTGGGCAATGGTAAGGTAAGTAGACATTTTATTTGACTCCAAACTTTTCCATAAGAATTTTATTTACCAGTGAAGGATTGGCACGCCCTCTGGTCGCTTTCATTACTTGTCCCACTAAGAATTTCAAGGCTTGTTGCTTACCAGCTTTGAGGTCTGACACTGCTTGAGTGTTGGTAGCTATTACTTGCTCTGCTATTTCCCTTATCTCTGCGGCATCACTAATCTGGGTAAGTCCCTTTTCGCTAATGATTTCACCGGGTTGCTTCCCGGTGTGAAACATCTCTTCAAATGCTGCCTTAGCCGCTGGACCGCTGAGGTCACCATGGTCTATTAAGTTTAGCAAATCCATCAGGTGCCGGGGGCTAATTCTGGTATCGCTAATTTGAGAGTTAGTGGCATTAAGTAGTCGGCCAAATTCTCCAAGGAGCCAATTACTTACTGTTTTGGTCTTTCGCTTAAATTGGGAGTCATCGGTTGAACTTATTAATTTAATACAGTCTTCATAGTAGTCAGCTAGCGCTTTAGAATTGGTGAGAAGATTAGCATCGTAGATGGGCAATCCATATCGGGACATAAAACGGTCATGCCTGGCTTTGGGTAGCTCGGGCAATCTTGCCCTTATTTCCTCTACCCAGTTGCGGTCAAGAATCAGAGGTGGCAAATCGGGTTCGGGAAAATAACGATAATCATTGGCATATTCTTTGCTCCTTTGAGTCACAGTCATTTCCCTTTCTTCTATCCATCCCCTGGTTTCTTGGACCAGCCTGCCACCTTCTTCTAATACCTTTCTCTGGCGCTTGGCCTCGTAGCCCAAAGCCTGATAGACGCCCTTAAAGCTATTCATATTCTTGACTTCGACTTTGGGTAGATAATCTTTACTGCCCGATGGACGAAGGCTGATATTGGCATCGCATCTGAAGCTGCCCTCTTCCATATTGCCGGTTGATACGCCGAGGTACTGAAGCAGATTACGTAGTTTTATCAGGTACTGGCGGGCCTCTTCTGGGGAGCTGAGTTCAGGCTCGCTGACGATCTCAAGCAAGGGGACTCCAGCTCGGTTAACGTCTACTAGACTATAACTTTCTCCAGATGGTGAAGCGCGGTGGACTAATTTAGCTACATCTTCTTCGAGGTGAACTCGGATAAGTCTAATCCTCTTCTTGGTGCCATTGGTATCAATGGTCACCCAACCATTTAGGCCGATGGGGGCATCATATTGAGAGATTTGGTAGCCTTTCATTAAGTCGGGATATGAGTAATTCTTACGGTCGAATTTAGTGTATTCCGGGATGGTACAATTTAGAGCCAAAGCGGTCATTGTGGTATGCTCAATTGCCCTTTTATTGATGGTTGGCAGGACGCCGGGCATGCCCAGGCAGATGGGGCAGACATGGGTATTGGGAGGAGCATTGGCGTAACCAGTGCTGCAGGAGCAAAACATCTTGGTTTTGGTCAGGAGTTGAGCGTGAACTTCTAGGCCAATGACAATTTGGTAATCCATGAACCCATCCAGTATAGCAATATTGTTATACTGGGGCAAGCTTGACAGAGATTTAGAGCCTCTGTAAAATTAGCTTTATTGGGGATATAGCTCAATAGGGAGAGCGCTGCGTTCGCATCGCAGAGGTCGGGGGTTCGAATCCCCCTATCTCCACCATTTAGGTAATAATATTACCTTTAATTAGCTTGCAGGCAGCTCCTCTAATTCTCAAGAAATAGGAATTCTCGCTCACTAATTGGTAATAGTGTTTCCTCATTTAACCTTAAACTTCCAGGCAGTTTTCCCATACGCCATGGATATTGCAGTAAGCAAGGGAGCAGAAAGCTTTGAACTCCGCTACCGGCACCTGAAACCTGACATTGGGGTTGGCGTAGGCGGAGGCAAAAGCAGCTCGGCCGAGGTTTATCACCTGTCCATCCCTCTTCACCCCGAATAGCTCAATCCAATCAATGTGGTGCTCCACCGTGTTGGGATGGGGCGTTTCTTTGCCTACCACCACGTGGACAACGTCGGCGCCGCCTTCCCCTTTGCCCTTACCGATTTCAATAACCGGGACATGCTTCTCTTTTCCCTCAGCCCCCGCGTTTTTCAGTATATCTTGGAACTGCATAATTCACCTCCTTGCCTGCTAAATTCTTACTCATTGCTGCTCCTCTTCCTTTAGCAAGTCACTGAATACCTCAGTATGGTATAATTCGTGGTCTCTCAGACGCAGGAGGAGCTTTTTAAGGCTAGGGTCTTCACTCTTAGTGGCAGCGCGGTCATATGCCGCTGCTACCTCCTGCTCAATTTTGATGTCAGCTTGGAGCATATCGATAGTCTTAGTTGACTGGTTAACCTCGGTGTGTTCAATTCTCGGATTGCCGCTGATATCGATTATCTTTTCGGCGAGCCAGCCCAAGTGCTGCATCTCGTTAATAGCTTGGTCTTCCAGTTGCTTTTTGGCCTCTGTATTGGTGGTCATATATGACTGAAACATATATTGCAGAATAACCGTATACTCATGCTCGATACCCCAGTTGAGAGTCTGGACAACCTTGTCTGTACGACTACCCCTCACATCTTTGGCCCCTTCCTTATGCGCCTTGCTAACGAAGTGCTCGAAATCACCGTGGTGTGATTCTTCGTCAGACAGGATACGCTGTAATAGTCTCTTTATCTTAGGGTCATCTATAATCTTGATGTGCTCCCGATATAGGTTTATGCTATCTTCTTCCAGCAGCACATCATTTCTCATCCAGTCGGCTACTGACTCGCCACCCATGCGCATCTTACCTTGCTCTAAACTGGGGACACCACCCAGTTCTACGATAGCCTCCGCTAGCCAGTCCAGGTGGCGCATTTCCTCCCGAGCGATTGCCTCAATCTCACAAGCCATCTCACCTTCGCCTATAGCATAAGCATGCGTTAGATACTGAATGATGGCACCATGCTCACCCTCAAGATCCTGATTTAGCAGGGCAATAATTCCATCTTTGTCCATTAGTCTCTCCCATATTTCAGCTATTTATCCCAATCACCTTTTATAGTGCGACCTTATTGATGCCTTACCAGAGTAAGGCGTCCTTATAAAATTAAGCCTCAACTGAGGTAATTACTTTACTAGCTCCTCCCCCCTCTCGGTAATCTCATACCTATCATCCTTCTGGTTAGTTAAGCCAGCTTGTGCCAGTTCCCGGAGCCCGCTTCTCACCCTAAATAGAGGTAGCCCAGCGTCTTTAGCAATTTCTTCTGGAGACCCCAGTCCTGATTTGAGAGCACGAAGCATCTTGGCACCTGACTCAGTAGGCTTACCATCAGGGCTAATGCAAGCCATAATATCCCCCTATCCTGTTTACAGTTTTTTCTTGCAGAGGTACCAGTCCACGCACTCGTATCCCTGCTTAACACGCTCCTCAGCCATTTCCTGCGTGTTGGGTGGCGGCACTACCACCATATCACCCGGTCTCCAGTTGGCCGGAGTAGCTACGGCATTGGCATCAGTCGTTTGCAGGGCATCTATTATTCTCAGTATCTCTTGCATATTCCTGCCAGTAGTCAGCGGGTAGTAAAGTATGGTCCTGATAGTCTGTTTGTCATCAATTATAAATACGCACCTGACAGTCTCAGTCTTGCTCTGCCCTGGGTGAATCATGCCATAGGCAAGGGAAACCTCCTTGCTGAGGTCAGCGATTATAGGGAATGGTATCTTTATCCCTGTTTTCTCTTCTACATTGCGCACCCAGGCAATGTGGGACGAGACACTATCAACACTGAGTCCTAGGAGCTCTACCCCACGCTTTTGTAGTTCTGGGTGGATTTCGGCAAAGGCGATAAACTCGGTGGTGCATACCGGTGTGAAATCTGCCGGGTGGGAGAAGAGAACCAGCCAGCTCCCTTTGAAGTCTTCCAATTTGAGTACCCCGTGAGTGGTTACTGCTTCAAAGGCTGGTGCTGGCTCACCCAACCGGGGAAGACTGATTACTTGTTCCTTAACCTCTTCCATCTTATTTAAACCTCCTTCACTTTTTACTGGAGCCTGTAAGCCAAGGTGACTGTCTCTACATAACTACTCACCTCCCTACCAGCAAAGTTCGCTCTAGATAAAGCCATGCTCTTTGTGTTTTTCGGCAATAGTAGCTGCCAGATTATCCAGTGCCTTGAAATCAGCTTCCCTGGGGAAGCCCTTGCTTAACACCGGTTCCAATATTTCTACCTTCAGGTTGGGAATCATCGCTGCCAGTTGCTCTACTGCCTTACCTCCCCAACCATAGGAACCGATGATGGAGACAAATTTAAGGTTGGGTCTCAGGGCATTCGCCAGGACGGCAGCGTAGGCAACATTCGGATGCGGACCGGCGAGAACAGTAGGTGCCCCGATAACAACTGTCGCTGCATCCACCAATGCCATAGCCAGTTTTCCAATGTCCGTTACGGCAAGGTCAAACTGTTTCACTGTCACGCCTCTCTCGGCTAAAGCTCCAACAAGGCATTCCACCATCTTGCGGGTGCTGCCGTGTATCGAGATATAGGGCAGTATCACGATGTTCTTAGGCTCATCGAATGCCCAGCCATGATAGGCTTTCAGGATAAACTCCGGTTTGTCATGCATGGGGCCGTGGCTGGGAGCAATGATGTCAACTGCATAGTCCTTTAGCTTCTCCAGGTTCTTCTGAATAGAGGTTCGGAATGGTATCATGATTTCCGCGTAATACCTCTTGGCAGCTTCGTAAACCTGCCCTCCATCCCTGACATACAGGTCGGTTGTAGCCAAGTGGGAGCCGAAGAAATCACAGGGGAAGAGTATCTTGTCTTCCCTCAAGTAAGTAAGCATTGTCTCCGGCCAGTGAACCCAGGGGGCATGGATAAACTCCAGCGTTCTATCCCCCAAGGAAATGGCCTCTTTATCGTTGACCGTTATAAACTTCGCTTCTGGAATTATGAGCAGGTCGATGAGCATGTCCTTACACTTGGGTGTACATACCACTTTCGCCTCAGGGTATTTCTCCAGCACCTGGGGGATAGCACCGGAGTGGTCCTGCTCAGCGTGATTGGCAATCACATAATCTATACTTTTAACTCCGATAACTCCGAGTTCTCTCAAGTGATTTATTAACACATCCGGCATCGTAGAGTCTACAGTGTCAATAAGCGCTGTCTTCTCACTACCCTTGATTAAATATGAGTTATAACTTGTGCCATCGGGCAGTGGTATGAGGGAATCAAATAGCCGTCTATCCCAGTCAATAGCTCCAACCGAATAAATCCCCGGCTTTATCTCTCTTGGTTTCATCTTACTCCTCCTTCTCGAAATCACTCTTGGCGGCTCCGCAGACAGGACATACCCAGTCGTCAGGTATCTCTTCAAAGGGTGTCCCCGGTTTAATGCCACCATCGGGGTCTCCCAGTTCCGGGTCGTAGATATAGCCGCAAACGGTACACCTGTATTTTACCATTTTGGCTACCTCCTTTTTCTCCTCAATATAACTGGGGGCTGCCTTGGGAGTAGTGCCCCGCTTGACCTGGTGATAATAGGCATAGGTCATAGGCTCGCCTTCCTTGATGACATCTGCCCCTACCAACTCTCCTATAAAAATAGTATGTGTTCCCACATCTACCTCTTGAATTACCTTGGCTTCCAGATAAGCGAGAGTGTTGTCAGTAACTACAGGAGCCTGAGTCTCGCCTGTTTTATAGTTAATGCCCTCAAGCTTATCTATATCTCTACCTGACTTGAAGCCAAAGTGACCGATGAAAGAGAGAGGTGTATCTTGGGACAACACAGAAGCAGCAAATACTCTGCTCTCTTTAATAAACTCGTGGGTTAGATTGTTTTTGTTGATGCTCACGGCAAGAGTCGGCGGTTCAGATGTTATTTGAAACACGGTGTTGGCGATCTGCCCATTGAGCTTATTTCCCTTTCTTGAGCAGACGACATACAGACCATAACCTAGCTTGTATAAAGCCTTAAGGTTCATTTCCTACCTCCAATAGGTTATTCACATTAGGTCTTCCTCGCTGGCTTCTACCGCCCGCTGTAATTCGGCGCTGAGCATTGGTGGCAGCCCCTCAATATCCACACTGAGAAAACCCCGAACTATGGTAGCTGTAGCCTCAGTGCGAGTCAGTCCCCGTGCCATTAAATATTCTACTTCTTCCTCGGCTATTTTACCTACTGCTGCCTCATGGGATAAGTCAATACCAGCCAGATTGCCTTTAAGCTCAGGTATGGCGTGAATCATGCCTTCCCCCTGTAGGATGAGACCATGACATTCCAGGTGCCCTTTGACCTCAGGGGCATTGCCTTCAATGTAACCTCGGGCAAAAATGTTACCCCCGGTAGTCATAGCTCGTGATATTATTTCTGTCTTGGCACCTCTGGCAGCAAGGAAAACCCTGGAGCCAACATCCATCATTGAGCCCGGGGTAGCAACAAGGATACTATTAAACCTGACGGTGGCATTTTCACCTATGCACCTAGCTAAGGGATTTGTCTGCAGTGAGTTAACTGGTTTCATAATCACATAGTTACTAAGGAATAGCCCGTCCTGCTCAATGATAACCCCGGTCCGGGGGCGTACTGCTATTTCCGGGTTCCAGCTATGTATCATGGTAAAGGTAACCTTGGCTCCTTTCTTTATGTAGAACTCAGAGACACCCATATGCAGCCCAGGCTCCTCCGCAGAAGCAGCAGTACAACCGGTAATGATATGCAGTTCCGAATTTTCCTCGGCAACGATGATATTGTGCACATTCTGGGCTAATTGCGCTTTTGACAGGTAAAGGCAAGCCTGCACCGGATAGATGGTCTTGTTACCGGGCAGAGCCCTGATGAAGTAACCATCATGCTGGCTCAACTCGATGTTGGCGGTATACTTATCAGTGTCTACGGCTACTGCCTGCCACCAGTAGTCTGCCAGCCAGTCATGTTTTTCCAGGGCTTGGCTCACCGCCATTACTTCTATGCCCTCTTGTCGGCTTGAATTGTGGACTGGGGTGTTGTCCATCTGGATGAAGGTTCCTGACCTCTGGCTTATATCATCCAGCATTACCCCTGTCCCCAGCATCTGCTCTTTGGCTTTGTCGGGGATTTGTGATGGGTCAGCCTGGTATGGCTGTTCTTCGGCTGAGGTGGCATAAATGCTTAAATCTATATCTTCACCAAGGCTTGCCGGCTTGGTGGCAGCCGCTTTAGCTCTATCCTTATATGTCTTGGAGGATTTTATTTCACGCATTTGGCACCCTCCTCACTAGGCATCTGATACACTCTTCATAGCCCTTTTCTTTAATGGTTTTCAAGATTTCATGGGGGTCACCCTCGCAACCTATTCTGCCGTCACACATAACATAGCCAGTACGGGCATTAACATAGTCTAGAATGTGACCAGTATGGGTGATAATAAGCCCCATGCACCTTCGAAACCGTATCGGGCAATCCTTTTCCAGCAATTGATTTATCAGTTCCCCTATCAGGGCGATATTTTCTAGGTCAACCCCGGACTCAGGCTCATCTAGCAAAGTTAGCTCTGGTTTTTGAGCCAGTAGCTGCATTAACTCGGAGCGCTTTATCTCACCTCCGGAAAAGCCATAGTTTATTTCCCTATCTAGAAACTCGGTCAGATTGGCTCTCCCGGCCAGTGAATCTATAGTTCCTTTATCCTCTTTGTCTCTCAGAGAGGCACCAACCATATCGCGTGTCTTTACTCCACGAACCACGGGGGGCCGCTGAAAGGATATACCAATCCCCAAGCGGGCTCTCTCATCCAGTGGTAAACTGGTTATGTCCTTGCCCTTGAAGATAATGTTGCCCTTGGCTACCTGGTACCTTGGGAAACCCATTATTGCCATGAGGAGGGTGGTCTTTCCGCTGCCATTAGGACCGAAGAGAACATGCGTCTCCCCAGTTCCTATCGTCAAACTCACATCATGCAGGATTTCCTTTCCCTCTACTGCTACCGACAGGTTCTTAATTTCCAGCATGGCACCTACCTCCTTAATGATTCCTGAGAGGATAAGTCTGGCTAGTCCTCTCTCTTTAGCTCCTTCCACCTCTTCTCCCCTAGACATTGACGGGCATAAGCGCACCACTCAATACATGAAGGTGTTTTCTCGCGGTAGACCATCTCGCCGCACTGTGAGCACTTTAGTTTGGCTTCATCAGAGAAGATTTCGACTTCGTAACCACAATTCGGGCACTTATGTATCTCGGCTCGCAGATTTCGCTCATCCTGACCCGGGCACCGCATATACATTACTATCACCCCCACTGATAACGGAAATTTTCTTCCTCCTGATAACAATTATACAGCAAAATTACATGTCCTCAAATGATTTAAATCAATTAAGGAAGCAGGAATAACGGGTTCTGAGGTTGGCCGACAAGGCTCTGCTTACAGTGCTATATTTGTGGAGGGCCTTCGCTCAGCAGTCTGAGCTTGAACTCATCAAGGATAACTATCTTGGAGCGACCAGAGTGAATAATACCTCTATCTTTCAGTTGGCTTAGTACTCGACTAGTTGTCTCACCAGTAGTTCCAGTCATACTCGCAATTTCCTGCTGAGTGAAGGGCAGATTAGGGCCGAGCTTTGAACAAAGCATAACCAGTGTCCCGGCAAGACGCTGCTCAACTCTCTCCCCGGCAAGGTCTCTAAGACGGCCCTGGGCATCCCTGAGTCGTCCCGCCAAGATATTAATAATCTTCAGGGATACCTGAGGCCGATTGGCCAGAAAAGATAGAAAGTCTACTCTCTTGATTACCAATACTTTAGTTTCAATTACGGCTTGGGCTGAAGCGGGATAAGGCTTATTTTCGAAAACAGCAACTTCGCCAAACATTTCACCGGGACCGAAAAAAGCAATGGTGAACTCTCTCCCTAGGGAAGAATGTTTAAGCACCTTCACCTCGCCTTCGGCAACAATGTAGAACCATTCAGGAGCATCTCCGTCCCAGAAGATGAGCTCGTTTGGCATAAAACTACGCTCGATAGCTAGGCCAGCTAGCTCGGTAAGTTCGTCATCATTCAAGCTGGAGAAAATAGAAGAGCTCCTTAGAATCTGAGGCTTGCCGCTTTGCTTCAAGCTGGTAACTCTCCTTCAAAGGTGGTTTTCTACACACAGTATATTCCTGCGGCTGAATTATAGCACAACAATTTCTAGTTTGCCCTCAATTGTTTGCGATGCTCAGAGCCCACACTCGTGTGCTTTTAACTGGTC
>Ga0268285_1001584_pt1 | contig 10817 bp, 8 predicted proteins | sample saktaG_2_FD_190144 | JGI IMG/M metagenome (GOLD analysis project Ga0268285, IMG submission 190144) | Saline water microbial communities from Sakinaw Lake, British Columbia, Canada - sak_2013_06_06_120m | ecosystem: Environmental > Aquatic > Non-marine Saline and Alkaline > Saline ... | reverse complement strand
TTATAACCTGACTTTCTGCGTTGTATAGGCTACACCCTAAAAAGCGCATCAGCAAATCCCAACTTTTCAATAATCGCCTTTTGCTCTTTGGTGAGCACAGAAATTTTATCATACTTTTCTCCCCCAAAATCAAGGGTAGTTTTTCTTATTCGACCCAGTTCATCCAGACTATCTGCAACACCTTCCCAACCCGCAACGCTTAAATGATGCTTATACAGTGCCAACGCCAGATATGCAAGATGGCAGATAAAAATATAAACGTCTATATTTCCTTCCTCAAAATGCCTGACCGGCTGCAGATCTAACCAGTTTTTGAAGCAATTGAAGATCTTTTCAATGACATCCTTACCAAAATACGTAGCGATAATCTCCGATGCGCTCTTATCAAAATTCGTGGTGAAAAGCAAACATTTACCATCTCGAAGCCTTGCATTTTTTCGATTTTCTGCGTGAGGATTTACTGTTATTTTATTTTCGCCGTTGTTTATCTCAAAATAATCGGAGACTCCGCGGATTGCCGCTCTTATTTCCTTCTCCAGGCCCTCCAGAGTTTCGTTATCGGTCTGCGAAGACAATATCTCGGCGACTTTTATCTCCGCGACACCAATCTTTTTCAATCGTGCCGTGCGTTCTCTCTCAAGATCGCTGTGATTGAAGCAAACAATCGCCCTGCCTGGAATGCCAAACAGAGATGTAGCGAGATCTTCGTAATAGATTAAACCTGCGGGGCGCATTAACTCATTTTCTTCTGATATGTCGTGTGCTACGAGCTCTTTTGCCTCATTGGACGTTATAGGGATACCACCTATTATTTTCAGGTTATCTCCAGCCAGTTTTATTAAATTATGCCGTGACGCCATCCCACGATCCATGACTATCGCATCAATGCTGAGATCTACCCGTTTAACATCTGAAATAAGTTGTTCTACCGTCCTAACATCCGTTATATTTCCCTCATACGTTCTGAAAAGGACGGGCAAACCTTTGTTCTTTGTTGCGACCAATCCAATGTTTATCTGAGGTAAGCTGTTATCATCCCGATTGTACCCGAGTCGCGCTTTAGGCAATTTTGTCGAATAAAAATAAGTGGAGGTGATGTCGTAGATCATTGTAGACGATTCTGCCTCAAGATGCTTTATCTTCTTGAACAGTTCACTGCACACGTCAACGATACCCTCAGGGCCTATTTTGCCGCAGGTCTTCATTATCGCACCGAGATTGCTGGAGTTTAATTTCTCTGGGGTGATGCAGGTGAACTCTTCCAGTGCGGTGTCCTGATACCACTTGGGAAACTTGTTGAGAGTTTCTCTGTCAATTATATGGTTGATTGCAAGCGATGCAAAGACTTCACCCACGGGCAGCCCTCTTCTCGGAATCAATCCGTTTAATAGCTCGATAAGTCCGTATTGCTTGAATAAATCGTAAAGGACTGCGATGTCACCATATCGTACCGATTTCGTAATCTCAAACTCTTTAAAGCGTTTTTTCGGAGGGATTATCTGCTTTTCCCCGTTTATTGTCACTTCTATGCCCAAATAGCGGGTGTTACGGTGTTTTACTTTCCCTGTACTATCCCTGTAGTTCTCCCGCTCATACACATATACGCACGACCCTCGCTTTATTCTTGTTTTTGCCATGTAGCCTATATGTTGGCTACAAGTATATAAAGCTTTTAACTGGTTATGGCTGAGTAATGCCCCTTAGATTGCGATATAACATGAATTCGTATTAGCGTAGCCTATAAAACTCGTAATGTCAAGAAATAAAGCCCAACAGGTCTATTTATTCATTCGTACTTGACGGCCTCAACCGGGCTCATCTTTGACGCTTTCCGTGCCGGATACAACCCAGAAAGCATGCCCACCACGACGGCAACCGCGACACCGCCGAGCAACACTTCAGGCTTCACAACCGCGGCAATAACAACGTCAAACCCCGTCTGGATACCGAAGCTGATCGCACGAGCGCCCAGCACGCCTACCACACAGCCGCAGAGGCCGCCCAGTAAGCTGACCATGCCTGCTTCGAGCAAGAACAGCGAAAGAATATTCCTGTTCTTCGCACCGATCGCTTTCATCACCCCGATCTCGTGCGTACGCTCCATCACGGACATCAGCATCGTGTTCATGATCCCCATCGCAGCGACGATGAGTGAGATAGAAGCAAGGGCGATTAATACCACCTGCAAAATCCCGAAGACCGATTCTAACTGCTCGATGGCACTGCCCATCGTCATTGCGGAGGTAAAATCATCCAGCTTGTGATTGTTATCGATCCGCTCCTCAATTTCATCCGCTATCCGCTCTGCGTCCTCTATGTCGCGCACCCGGACAAAGAGCTGTGAAATGTCCTTGTTATTGAGGACCGTTATTGAATCGCGTGTCGTGACGTAAATCGCCGAATCCACATCGGCCCTGAACCCGCCCTGCTTCTCCAGTACGCCGACCACCCTGAACTTGCTCCCGTTGATCGTGAGCCGGTCGTTAACGCCGATATCCTCGTCAAAATAATCGTAAGCGATGCTGTACCCGATTTCACAGGCCTGTTTATCGTTCTCACGCAGGTCCCGTCCTGCTGCCATCCCCTCCTCTTCACGCTGAATCGTCTCGCCGAAGACCGCCACGATATCCTGGGGCTCGATGCCCGTGACCGTCAGCCTGAAGGTCTCATCGCGATATGCCACGTCTTCTGTCTCGCCTCTCATCCCCACGACATCCTTGACACCATCGATCCGTCTCACTGAATCCAGATCGCGGTCTGTAAAGCGGCCAAAGGTGCCGAAGCTACCGAATTCCTGGGCGCCAGGCGTCACCATGACCACGTCGGCCATCTCAATGAGCTGTTCCGTGATGGCCGCCTGCATGCCCAGGCCGATGGAAATCAGGGCGATTACCGCACCGATACCCACCGTGATGCCGAGTATGGTGAGCGCAGAACGCGCCTTGCGCTCCTTGACGTTCCGAAACACCAGCGATAATGAATCCATCATAGCTCTATTCGTACCTCACCGCTTCCACCGGACTCATTCGCGAGGCTTTTCGTGCCGGATAGAACCCGGAAAGCATACCCACACTGATCGCCACCGCCATTCCGGCGAGGATAACCGCGACCCTCACACCCGCGCCAAACTCGATCCCCAGTGCCGAGCTGGCAACGAGACTGATGATTCGTGCCAGGAGAACGCCGATTACGCAGCCAACTACCCCGCCCACAATACTCACTATACCTGACTCCAGGAGGAACAGTGTGAGGACGTCACTGCTCTTCGCGCCAATGGCTTTCATCACACCGATCTCATGTGTCCGCTCCATCACGGACATCAGCATCGTATTCATGATGCCGATGGAGGCGACCACGAGCGCGATTGCTGCGATGCCCACCAGAACGCCCCGTAAGATACTAAATACCGAGCCAATCTGTTCGAGCGCGCTGCCCATCGTTATCGCGGTGGCGAAATCCTCGAGTCCGTGATTATCGTTGATCGTTTCCGCGACCTCCTCGGCTATCTCTTCCGCATCATCGATGTTGTACACGCGCACCATAATGTACTTGACATCATCGCTCTGGAGCACGTCCTTCGCCGCGCGTAAGTTGAGGAAAATATGGGGATCGACGTCAGCGGCGTAGAGCGTGCTTGCCTTCTCAAAGACGCCGATCACAATGAATTTCTCGCCATTGATGATCAGCTTATCATTCACGTGTACCGGGTCATCGAAGAAGTCGTTGGCGACCCGGTCTCCAATAACGCAGGCTTTATAATCGTTCTCGCGGAGCCATCGACCCTCCTTGAGCCCAACCGGATCCACATAGAAGCTGCCCAGCTCCTTGGTCTCACCGCCGAAGATGAATATGGGTGTTCGTTTGTTTCGGAACTCCACTTCCGCGGCAGCGTAGGTCATGGCGGTGATGTCTTTGATACCGCCAATACGCTGCAGATCTTTGAGATCGCGATCAGTAAAACTCCCCTGCTCCACGTAGGTCGTCCCGGATATTTTCCCGGGCACCACGGAGATGAGATCAGCAAGCGTCGTCAACTCGCCGGTGATCGCCTCTTCCATGCCATAGCCGACGCTCACCAAGGAGACAATAGCCGCTATACCCACTGCAATACCGAGTATAGTGAGTATTGATCGCGTTCTGCGTTCCCGTATGCTCCGGTAGGCCATGAGTACTTTATCGCGCATCGCTCAGCTCACTTTCACCCCAATAGTAACTCACGCCAGCAACTTGCCGTCGCGCATTCGCTGTGTTCGTGTAGCGCGAGCGGCGATCTCAGGATCGTGCGTTACCACAATAATCGTCCGTCCCTCTTTATTCAGCCCTTGCAGGACATCCATGATCGTGTTCCCCGTCTCGGTATCCACGTTACCGGTGGGCTCATCGGCGATGACGACCTCGGGATCGTTGGATAGCGCGCGTGCGATCGCCACCCGCTGCTGCTGCCCGCCGCTCAATTCCGCGGGCTTGTGGTGCACCCGATTCCCAAGTCCGACACTCTCCAGCAGCTCCGCAGCTCGCTTTAATCGTAGATCCCTGGGCACACCTGAGAAGAACAGTGGCAGGGCGACGTTCTCGACCGCATTCAGGGTATGGACGAGATTGAACTGCTGGAAGATGAACCCGATCTTCTTGCGCCTGATCTCTGCCAGCTGGTTCTCATTGAGGGTTGCGGTATTCACGTTATCGATGTATACGGACCCGCTGGTGGGCTTATCCAGGCAGCCGATCATATTGAGGAGCGTGGACTTGCCCGAGCCCGACGGCCCGATGACGGCCACGAACTCAGCTTCCTTAATCTCCAGGTTCACGTCGTTCAGCGCATACACCTCGGTATCGCCCATCCGGTAGATCTTTGTCAGATGCTCAGTGCGGATCATGTATCCCCCTTACGCACATGCTTCCCGTGCTTTTCTCGCGCTACCTATTCACTCTACTGCTGCTCCCGTGCTCGCCGGCGCCGTGCCCGCATCCAGAGCACCAGGCCGATAACGATGATCACCAGAACCGCTGCACCCGCAAGCAGTGTTGTGGGCATCGTGCTTGTCTGGGTCTCTCGCACCTCAAGCGTCACTGAGTACCCTTCTCCGGTGTATATCTTATCGGTCTCGACATCCTTGTAGAGGAGCTCAAAGGGGATGGTGAGCTCACCGAGGTCCAGATCGTTCGTATGGAGATCGAACGAAGCGGAGAAGATATCGCCCACCTCCATATCGCCAATGAAGTATTCAGATGGCAGGAGCTTGAGGCCGCTCGTGGTCGGCACCACCGAGACCGCCGTGATATCCATAGCCTTACCGTTCGCGACATCGAACTCGATCCTTGCAACCTCCCCCTGGTAGACGAAATCGGGCGCGGCCACGAGGATGAGTTTCACATCGGCGCTGCTCTGTGCGGTAACGGACGATGCCATCGTGCTGAGATGCACGTTGTTCCCGTTCTTGTAGGTAGCCTCAAGGGTCAGATCTTGCGCGCCTGCCGAGTGCGGGGTGAGCATGAAGCTCACGGTTCGCTGTTCGTAGGCTTCCAGATTACCCACGTAGACGCCCTGTGGCGTGAATTCGAGGTCCGATGTGCTGGACCGCAAGAGCACGTTCACACCACGTACCATATTCGGTCGGTTATTCGCCACCATGATTTTAACGGCCCTGGATTCACCGAGCGAGATCACGGATGGTATATCCTCCTCAAGCAGCTCCACTTCACTGCTGTCTATCTCCACTTTGATGGGGAACCGGACGTTATCGCCGTTATCCACCTCGATATAGACTTCCGGGAAGTAGACGCCGTCCGGCGCGTAGCTCTGCACTTTTATGGGCAGTGAAACGGTCATGCTCTCGCCAGGCCCCAGGGTGCCGAGATTGAGGTATTGCGTGCGGTCCGTGCTTTCAGCCATCCATCTGGTATCCTGGCTCTTGGCGCTCAGTCGTATCGTCTCGATCTCAGCGCTCATCCCCCGCGACGAGGTGGTGGTAGTTGTCTGCTCGGTAGTACCGCTCGGGTCAACGTTCGTCTCGGTCTCCGAGGCCGAGTAATCGATGAATGGATTCTTCATGGTCAGGGTGACCGTGCCGGTATCACCGGGCATCAGCACTGCGGGCTCCACCGAATAACCCGTGACCATGACCGCGGGTCTTTCCGCGACTGACGCATCGGCAGCTCCCGATACGGGGGTGAGCAGTGAGAGCGAGCCCGCCACCAGAAGCGCTATCACGATTACCCCAACGCTCTTCCTTCTTTCGCTCATTTATATCGTTTCCTCCTTGGTTTCATCCTCAGCTATAATTATAGATATTCTTTTCGCCATATCCTTTACGTCATCCTCCATGCTCTCTATATCCCATTCATTTATCAGAGCGATTATCCGGGGAGTGAGGATAAATGCGATGCTCATTTTCTTGTATTCGTCCCTGATGGCGAGCAGAGAGTCGCGTATCCGTTCATCGCTGATAGCATCAGCGAACTCCGAGAGGAATTCGATCACCTGCTTCATCCGCTCCTCATATTGCAGCCCGACGAATTCGCCGTAACTCGTGGCCAGCGCAGGATTAATCGAGTAGTGCTTCTCCCGTCCCGTTCGCTCGACGTTGATCACCGTGCGCTTTTCCATGCCCTGCAGGCACTGGCTGATCAAGCCCCGGCTATAGCCGGTCGCTGCTTCGATCTCTTTTTGTGTTACGGGCCGCGATTTGAGGAGCAAAAAGCCCCAGATACGGCCCACAGACTCGCCGACACCGAGTATCTTCCCTGCCTTCGCGGCCGCGTCGAGCATCGTGTCTTCGTCCATCTCCCCCTTCTCCACTCTTGATTTTAGTGTTTTAGTAAAATATTAAAATAGTGGTGTATATAAAAAGGTGGTGCCTCCATGATTCGGCACGATGTGGTTAACGACCAGGCTCAGGCGCGCTTCCGCAGCACGTAGCCGGTGAGTGCAAGCAGGCCGAGGCTGAAGAGCGCGATCGTCGGGAGCTCTGGGATTGGCGCCATTGGCATCGATTCGCTCGGATCGAGCCCGCAGGTGCACTCGTCGTCAGCCGGGAAATCTATATCGTCGTCTGGATCATCGTCATCGATACCATTGCAGCACTGGGGGCAGTTACTGAGACACAGATCGGACGGCGTAGACTCTGCGAAGCAGGCAGAATCCTGATTCGGCTTCCAGTACGCCCCTAATTCGCCGATGCACGCATAACAGGGTATGTTTGTAGCTACCAAATCTCCCGTACAGTCAGGTCCTGAGTAGCAGTCACCGAGGCACTGGCCACACTCTTCAATGCTTTGTCTTGCCCTTATTCCAATATCGTAACTATTACGTTTTTGAAAATTGTTACCATCACAACTCATATAACTCTCGCCGGAGACAACCGCAGATGCTTCATAGTCTATCGGGATAGGGAAATTATACCCTGTCGTTGTTGTAAATTTGACTTGAATTATGAAATCGTCTCCACTACCAAGCCATAACGGCGTCTCTAACGGAATTGAATAGTAACCTTCCTCGTTGGTGATTCCGGTTTGCGTGGAACCAAGCTGATTGCTGAAGGTATACCAATCTGGGCCACCACTTAGAGTATCGAAGATCCTGATTTCATACTGCATATCAGGGTCAACTGCCCAGAAATCGACTGAATGCAACAGACCACATTGGGTGGGTACGAACCGAACAGCACCAGATGCCGTGGCAGCGGAACAACCAGCAGCTCCATACCAACCATACTCGTCGTGGTAATGTATCTGGTCATCGGCATTGTTGTACCCCGAAATTGCACTGGTGTCATCTCCAAGATTTGCGGAACCGTATGCCACCCATCCATATCCATTTATCCCCCATGATGTCCCCCAGCTGTTCTTAATCAGCCAAGCTCCATTGCCGTGAGTATGCGGGAGTGAGTCGTTCCATCCAATTATTTGTATTACGTGATTTGGTGTTTGTATGCCCCAATATTCGTATACCCCGCCGTCGTAACCGTCAAACGTTCCATGCGCGTAAATCGTTGTATATACTGGGCCATAATTCATTATCGCATTTTTTATTGTGTCAACTTTACTAAGCTCATTTCCACTGCTGTCTGTGATAATTCGCCAATTGTCCACGTTTTGGAGTATAGGGCAATTTTGACAAGTATCTGTTCTCGCCAGATAAGTATGGCATGATTCTGCAGCTGCTCCTTTTTTAGTGAAGTAATTCGTAGTCATATAGGCATTACCACCATTGCAAAATCGTTCCCAAATGTTACAATCCCCTACTTCCTGCTCTGAGAAATCAAGCAAATTCGATTCCGATATGGCCACATCAGATTCAAAGTCTGCAATTGCTCCAAATATCCAGCAGCTCCCACAATATCCCTGATTTTTAACCGGCGTTACATATCCGTATGTTCTTGCGTCATAAGCGGATGGCGGCTGCCCAACCAGTGACTGTCCAACCATTATTGGTTGCGATATCTCAGCCGAAGTCCGAAAATGAACATTCTCTGGAAGGGGGCCCGTAGGTGGCTTAAGTGGTTTATAACCATATATGCGCTCTCTTTCGCCAGGCGGAAGTTCAGTTATCCAGTTTTTAGCCACGGTGAAGTTATATCCTTGATTATAGATCCACTGCTGGAGTTCTTGTATATTTTCTGAAGGTTCTGGAGTTACCGACAAATTCGATTCCTTGGCCGCTCCTTCTTCGTCCAAAAATGTCCGCACCAGATAGGGATTTTTATGTACTGCAGGCTCCTGAGCCACAGCAGAGGTAAAGAGGAATAGAGCGAATACTAACAGAACAAATCCGATTGCGATGCAGACATTTCTATACCGTATTTTTCGCGTCATTCAGCACTCATTCTGGATCGGTTAGCAGGTGCATACGAAGCCGTACCTATTTAAAGATTTCGGATACGGGCGGGCGTACGCCCGCAACCAGTAGGTTTGGTGACCGCTTATATATAGAGAACGAGTGGAATTATTGCTCACTGCGAGCACTGCCCGGTCGAATCACGGTAAAAACGGCAGCCATTACAGCAGCTTTCGTTTGCTTACGTATGCTCAGTGCCGCCAGTGTGGTGCGGTGAGTACGTGCACCGCCAAGCGCGACGATCACGATCTCGTGAGCGCGGCGATCAAAATTAGCGTCGCGCGGTGCTTGTTTTCGCGGAGACCGCAAAGCTTAAAACCGCAGAAATTAATGAGGGTTCTGAACAGGGGAGAGCGCTTCAGTCGAGGCATCTTTACTCTGTCTGGCAAGCACTGACAGAAGCTCAGGAGAACATTCCGCTTGAAGTAAGAATAATCGGCGAATGAAATGACCCAAAAAGAAAAAATACGCAATAGATTAATTTGGCAGATACTGGGTATAATTTCCGTTGCACTGTTAGCGTATATGTTCTTCCCGTTCGTTGACGTAATCATTTATGGAATATTCATCTACTATGTTGCGAGACCTACCTACAGAGAATTCGACAAAAGATTCAAACACAAGAGTCTAGGTGCGTTCATTTCTTTATCCCTCGTTGTTCTGCCCATAGTCCTTATAAGTATTTATACAGTGAATATCGCGTATACCGAATTGAATAACATTCTTACTCAGGTAGATTTTGCAAACATAGATTATAATAGTGAAATCTTTAAAGATATTGCGGGAATTGCAGAGTATTTAGAACTGGGTGGTACTACGAATTTGACCAGTCAAGGGGATACGTGGGGTTTTATTCTTTCGCTACTAACCCGATTTTTGGGCATTCTCTCCCTATTTTTCGATATCTTCTTCAAGCTGTTCCTTACGTTCACTATTGCATTTTATCTGCTAAAGGATGGAGCTAAACTAAGAGCATGGCTAACGGATACCTTTCTCGGGGGCAAGACAGAATTAACAAAGAAGTTCTTTGACGAGGTCGATTCAGGACTTCACATGGTATTTTTGGGGAATATTCTGACGGCTATTTTAACCGCTTTGATCGGTGCAGTAACGTTCACCCTTTTAAATCTCGTTGCACCGCCTCAGTTGATGATACCCTACCCGATCTTGCTGGCGATACTTTGCGGACTTTGTATCTTCATTCCGGTTATCGGTGTGAAATTGATCTACATTCCTCTGGCTATATTTCTGGTGATTCAAGCGTATCTCAACGGAATCCTCTTCACGGACTGGTGGTTCCTTCTGTTATTCATTGTTGTTGTGAGTGTTGTAGTAGACTTTATACCAGATACCGTTCTGAGACCGCTCATAAGCCGAAAGAACTTACACAGTGGTGCAATGCTTTTAGCATACATCTTTGGCATAGCAGTCTTTGGTTTTGTCGGATTGTTCTTAGGCCCAATTATCCTGATAACTACAACACAATTCCTGAAGATCGTCCAGCCTGAGTTGTTGGTCAGAGTGGATGATCGTAAAAAAGAACCGTGCGAACGTCCAGAGCCTTGACTCTTCCTGCTTCGCTGCGATCCATGCTCCCTGGAGTTTTGCGCCTTTGAAGCGAATTTTGAAATGTGTGGGTGATGCATCTCTGCCTTTCGCAGGGAGGGAAAAATAAAAAAAAGAAGAGGGAATGAGAGCCAATTCTACACTCCTCCCCCCTCTTTCAACGCGTTCGTTTAACTTACTCTACTGCGGTCAGGATGTCCTCTGCCTTTACAGTCTTCCGGCCGGCGTGCTTCGCGAGATTCACGGCTTTCTTCGCGATCTTCGCCCCGTAGGCCTCAAGCAGCTTCGCCAGCTCTTCCGTGGCATCTTCGCTCACGCGTTCGGCTCCTGCCTTCCGAATAATATTGGTTACCGGTGCTTTTGGTATTACAGCCATTTTTATCACCGTAGTTGAGTAACGAGCGTGTGTATAAAA
>Ga0268285_1001578_pt1 | contig 10827 bp, 15 predicted proteins | sample saktaG_2_FD_190144 | JGI IMG/M metagenome (GOLD analysis project Ga0268285, IMG submission 190144) | Saline water microbial communities from Sakinaw Lake, British Columbia, Canada - sak_2013_06_06_120m | ecosystem: Environmental > Aquatic > Non-marine Saline and Alkaline > Saline ... | reverse complement strand
TTAGTGGTCTGTTTGGGAGTGATAGTGCTGAATGATATTCAGGCTAGCACCCATTTTGTGATTTGTCGCTAGGGGGGGATTTCTCATATTGTTCAAACTCATCCTCGCTTGCATGCCTACAGGACTTAAGATCCCCGTTCTCTATTGTGGCTATAAATGTTGCCCTGCATTTCCAACAGCGAAAGGGCCCCTCATACCTTGGCTCAATCAGTGTGAAACTAGTCACTGCCTTGCACTGGGGGCATTGAATTGTGACCATCTCTGATCGTCTATCAGGTTCCGCACATCACTTGTTTTCGCTCAATTCATCAGAAGAGATGTTCACCTTAATCTTGCTATTCTTGACCTCGAGCACATCTTGAGGTGAAAAAAAGAGGTCCCTGTGCGGTGGTTTTCTGTTGACCACAAATTTGCTGACTTCACCGGTCAAGGTATTGTGCATCAGATGGTCGACCGTCCCCAAAAGCTTGCCGTTCGTATCTACTACTTCAGCTCCATATTTTATTTTCATTTTTCTGTTATCCTCCCTTCAAAGCCGGTAGCTTCTCGGCATGCTAAGAGCCTCGAAGTTCACTCTTCCATGTGTATTGTTTCGCGGCTTTTACTATTGAGGCATCGGCCGGCGACCTAGGCCTTCAACACAACCAGCTTTGGGCCTTCAGCGGCATCTTCAACGCTGAGGATCAACTTGTCAGCCAGATCAGCGACATCTTCCCCTATTAGCAACACCTTTGAGCCCTCGTATTCTATGACCTGGTCTCCTTCTGCCTGCCTGTCCAGTGCTAGACCAAAGTTTTCGGGTGACCTGAACTCTAGCCTTAGGCCTATCTCCGGGACACTTGTATGGTCCAGTAATCTCTCCCTCAACTGTTCCTTGGCATCCTCTGTCACAAGCAGAGCCCCTTCCTCCCTTCAGCGCCCAGTAATCGCTGGCAACTTCCTTAACCTTGTGTTCCTCCAGTGGCTGTCGTAGTGTTCCGCGGAACAGGTCAATGCTCCCGCCTTTCTATATCATTGTACCCAGCCTCCGCCTGGTTGAACATACGGCATCTGGGTTATTCAAGCAATAAAAAAGGGTTATACTCGGATACCCCTTATGGGGAAACCGTTGTGTAGTGGAGCGACCAGGCTGTTTCACGGCGAGGTAGAGCAGTCTTCATGGCTCTTCGTCATATTCGCAGCATTTGGACACAGCTGCCCTAGTCGGCTTCTGGCTTGTTGACTTGTTAATGTCGGGGGTGTTACGCTGTTACCATATCTCACCAACCATGGGAACTAGAAGCTGGGAAGGCATGTCGAAGTGATTGTGTGGGAGTGGGGCGATGAAAGAGATCAAGGTGTTGATAGTAGATGACAGGGAGGTCTTCCGGGAAGGTCTGGCTAGATTGCTGGAAGAACAACAGCATATTAAGGTTGTTTCTTGGTGTGCGGGCAAGCAGGCTATTGGCATGGTCGAAAAGGTCAAACCTGACTTGGTTCTGATGGATACGGACCTTTCGGAATGTGACTCTATCGATGTCGTTCGGCAAGTCACTGAGTCATCTCCAGAGGTAAAGATAGCTATGTTCACCGAATCTGTGGATCAAACCAGGCTTTTCGCTTCCGTTGAGGCCGGTGCTAGCGGATACCTTGTCAAGGATCTGTCTGTGGATAATCTTGTCAAATCTATTGACCTGATCTCAGAAGGCAGAGTCGTCATCTCTCCTCTTCTTTCAAAGAAATTCGTTGACGAGTTCACCGTGCTCAGGGAAGAGAAGAGAGCAAGGGGTACCGAAGAGGAATCCGATTTATCAGAAAGAGAGACGGAGATCTTAAGACTGGTAGCCGAAGGCTACACCAATAAGGAGATAGCCCAGAAACTGTGCATTGCTGAGAATACAGCCAAGGTTCATGTCAAGAATATTCTGCAGAAACTGGAATTGCGTAATCGGCAACAAGCGGCAGCATATGCCGCGGAGCACGGCCTGGTAACCGGAGTCGGCGGTGGGGAGGACGATCACGAAAGCGGTGACTAGCGGCCAATAACAGAAAGCGAAATAACCAAAAGCATGTCCAAAGGGGTTATCTCAGGATAACCCCTTTTTTTGCTTGAAATACCCTACATGCGGTATGGCTGCGGAGTTTGGCCTGCGATACAATACTTCTGTGGAGATGAAAATGCTTGGTTTGAATGTGTTAGTGACATGCCAATTGACGGTTGGTCAAAGGTCGATGCTCATAAGTGAATAGGGAGCAGCACAAGATGGCAGAGAACTACTATGGCGAAGTCTGATTGGCTCTGGTTTTACCTGATGTGGGCAGGTTTCATTATATCCCTCCCCGTCGTCTATCTGCATCACGTGTACAAGGAGATGATCGTGTGCCGCCAGCCAAAAGGTGTCCGTTTCAAAAGGGTGCCGGTCAAAGGAGAATCACCTGGCGAAGATAGAAGGAATGCTGATGTGATGGGGAGTGGGCCGTCGAGTCTATGAGTCTTTCGTAGTCTTCTGACCGGAGTGGAAGGTCACCAAAGAGAGAGATCATAATGCTAGTAATTACCGCGAAAGCCAAAGAAAAGTTGAGAGAGATTGCGGAAAAGGAAGCCCCAGAGACTGTTCCGCACGACGCTGCCACTGCGGTTAGGCTTCGCCTGAGCGGTTTGGATAACGGCAGCCACAGCATCGAATGCCGATTCGGTATCGACCAGGCGCAAGCAGGGGATCAAGTTGAATATATCGGCGGAGCCAAGCTGGTTATTGACCCATCATCATTCGGGTATCTGCGTCGCGTAAGTGCGATTCTAGATTTATCACAAGTAGGCCCGGAAGAAGACCTTATTCTGACAATTGAAGGGAGTTAACAACAGGTCTGTTCAGCATCGAATCAACTTGCAAGCGGGAAGCAAGGAGGTAGCCGTGAAATTAACGATTATTGCGTTAGGGCAGTGTGGCTCCCGAGTTGGGGATGAGTTTGTTCGTCTGAATAAGCGGGCACAATCGCAGTGGGGCATAAACATAGTTACGGGAGTCTTTGCTGTCAACACAGACCAGACTGACCTCAGCGGCTTGTCTGATATCGGTTCGGACTACATGCATCGTATTCTAATCGGCGGGCGCAGGACCTATGGCCACGGTGTTGGCAAGGTAAACGAGATGGGCGCTGAATTGGCTAGGGACGACGGTGATAAGGTTATCGATGCTGTGAGAACTGCACGCAATTTCTATCAGACCGACGCTTTCCTGCTCATCGCGGGCGGAGCTGGCGGCACTGGTTCTGGCGCCATATCAATAATTGCCCAGATGATCAAAGAGCGTTACATAGGCAAACCGGTGTTTGCTCTCATCGTTCTCCCGTTCGAGCACGAAGAGACGGCCGAGCTGAGAAGCGTATATAACACAGCGACCTGTCTCAAATCCATCCACTCAGTAGCTGATGCTGTCTTCCTGGCTGACAACCAGCGGTATGTCAGAAAAGACGCCAGCCTGGCAATGAACCTACAGAGAATAAACTCAAGAATCGTTGAGCCATGGTACGATATGATGTGTGCCGGCGAGATAACCAAGTACAGTCATGTTGGCGCCAAGACATTGGACGCGGGCGACATTATGCAGTCCCTCGACGGCTGGACAGCCATTGGTGTCGGCAGAGCCGACATACCGCGTGGCCTACATTTCTCCCGGCAAGAGGGTAAAGACAGCTTCAAGGAAAAGACCGACGAGAATCTAAGAGCCATGCAGGCCATGGATGCCGCTGTGAGTGAACTTTCCATCACCTGCAGTCCTGAGGATGCTGGTAGGGCTCTTTATCTCTTGTCTGCCCCGGCCAAGGAAATGACTATGGACATTGCCAAGGGTCTCGGCGATTATCTCAGAGAGATGGCAGAAAACGCTGTAATCAGGGCCGGTGACTTCCCTAGAGGGGGAAGCTCTGTCGATGTCACCATAATATTCTCTCAGTTGGCTTTTGTGCAGAAGATAAGGGACTACTACGACCGAGCCTCAGCCTTTGCCGACACTCAGAAGGAACGCATAAAGGAAACCACCGGCCGGCTCCGCGACATGGAGGACGCATCTAAAGGATTGCCCAGCTTAATCTAGCCACTCAGAGTACTTGTCCCTGTCAAGTTCATGCAAACGAGACGTCGGTCTACGGAAACGGGAAGCAGTAAGAGGAAATGATCCTGAGCCCTAATTGGGAGGGATGTCATGTCTAAACGTGGTCGAGCAAAGAAAAAGAGTAAGCAACAGCAGCAGCAACGTCACATTTCGACACCATCAGCTAACACGATAGAGGCTGCCCATGCTCTACCCACCGCAGCCAAACTCTGGTCCGACAAAGAGACTGTGAAGGTCTCAAATCACCTCATTGTCCGGGCTCCAGCGGAGCACTGCTTTAACATACTAGCAAAGCAGCTTGAAGAGACGCCGAAGTGGGACCCGATGGTAGTCGATGTCAAGCCGCTATCCCCCAGAAGACGCCAAACCGAGGCAACGAGCCTTATCACATTCAGGCTAGGCAGAAAGGAGGTTAAAACCCTCGCCATGATCTCCTCGTATCACCCTAACCGATCGATAGCCTGGGTTTCCAGTGACAGGCCCAGGGTGAGGGAGGATTGGACGCTTGAGCCAGGGCGAAATGGCACGGCCATTAGCGTTACTCTTGGCTACGATGCTCCCCGCTCGTTTGTAAGTAGCTTGATTGATAGGTTCATGCGGGGGCAAGTAGAGCAGGCTGTCAATCAAATGCTCAGCAAGTTCAGGGAATTTGCTGAGAGCAGCGGTGACCAGCGAAATGACCACAAAGAATGAACCGACCAGGAGAAGTCGTGGGATGAGCCAAGAAATCCGTTTTGAAACAATTACAATGAAAGATGATACATCAGGCAAAGATATAGACGGCCTGGCTGTTATCCGTGATGGGCACCAGGTAGCGGTCTTGCCCGAGGCAGATAGGTTAAACCGTGCCCTTCGTCTGCCTTTGAAGGAAATCGAGTATATCGGGAATAACCTTCGCGAACTTTTGAACAGAGAGCCAACACTGGACGAGCGGGAGTTCTGGCGAGCGATTCTTGATTTTCGGCGAAGCCAGAACCACAGGGGCTGAAGAAAACGCAAAGTCAGTCAACGCCCGTTGTACAATGCGAAGCACTGACTATGGGCGCCATTAAACAGATGAGCTGTAGGCCGGTTAAGCATGGAGAGGCTCAGTGAAAAAGAACTATAGCGAGAGTCGAAAGCAAAGACGCTGGCAACAGGTTTCATAGGTGATTGCGCATGGTAGCGGTGACTGAACGAGCAGCCAGGGAATTGAAGGCAAAGCTGCTGGCTGAGACCCCAGATCCAGAGGTCGGCCTCCGGCTCCTGCCCACTCCGGGTGGTAGATTTATGTTGGTCTTGGACACCGAGCTATCTGGAGACCAGGTCATAGAGTATCAGGGTTCCAAGGTTCTCCTCGTCGGCATTGAGTATTTTCGTGCCCTCGAAGCGGTAACCATAGATTCCCAAGATACCCATGAGGGGGTTGTCCTGTTCGTGACATAACCGAAAGGAGGTAAGAAATGCTAAATGCGACTGAAGGTGCCAAGCAAATGCTGAAGGAGGCCCTAGCAGCCAAGACGGATGATCCAGAGCTTGGCTTGAAGTTGGTGGCTAACGAATCTGGGCAGTTTACTTTAGTACTGGGCCAAGAGAAGGAAGGCGACCAGGTGGTAGAACACGAGGGGTCGAAAGTCCTATTAATAGACCGGGAACTATCCGTACTTCTCGAGGGACGGACGCTCGACTGCGAGGACAGTCGTGAGGGCCGCTGGCTTATGATGTCCCAAAGCGCAACTTGAGGTTTCTGCAGAAATCGGAAGCCAAAGCGAAAGGCCAGCCTGGTTAGAGCTATGGGAAAGAAAGGAAAGCAGAAGAAAGCAGGCCAAAAGGCGCACAAGACGAGTTCCGACTATCTCAGGAAAGGCCCAAAGAAATCTAAGGGCGGTTAAACATGATAAGAGTTGAGATTTGACTAGCCGATGGAGTCGTGTGTATTGCTTAACTGGAGGTGCTTATGAGTCCGATAGCTGGAGTTATCACGAAGGACGGTACTGACGCAATTTCTCAGGTGGTTCGCATGGTGGAGACAATGCGCCCTGACGCTACAGCTACCCATGCGGTTGTAAATGGTAACCCAAAGAGAATGCTTCAGGATGCAGGAAGGGGAGAGGCATTGGGGCAGGTTTCCTTTTTGGCGGGAGCAGAGACGCCGGAGCAGCCTTACTTCAACTCCTCGGGCATCCGAGGCCTGCTTTACGACGGCCAGCTTTATAATTTTGAACTACTAGCTACCGGAATTCAGGACAGCCCTGGCCATGTTGAAGACAGCAACAGCCAACTAGTAGCATGCTTACTAGGGGAACACCAAGGTGCCTTAGTTGAAAGGATAAGGTCTGTGCTCGAAGTTCTGGACGGCGGCTATGTGCTAGCAGTAAAAGGCACTCGCCACACAGTGATAGCTCGTGATTCGCTGGGGACAAGGCCCCTGTATTTTGGCCATAACCATAACTTTTCGGCTTTTGCTTCTAATAAAAAGCCGTTGTGGCAGATGGGAGTGGACAACGTAATACCTCTGAGAGCCGGCATGATGGCAGCCATCAATGAAGGCGGAATTGAGGTCGGTAAGGCCCTACCGTTAAGTCAAGGAGAGCCGAAGATTACGGATCTTTCCACGGCTGTGGAATGTTACCGGGACGCTCTCTTATCAGCGGTCGAGAAGAGGTTAGGCGACGTTGATGAAGTAGGCGTGCTGCTGTCTGGAGGTGTGGATAGCTGCCTCATCGCAGGGGTGATAAATGACTTGGCAGTTGACCATGGGATTAAGCTAGTTGCCTATACCGCTGGTGTATCAGATTCTGAGGATATAGGGTGGGCTCAAGATTTCGCCCAGCAAATAGGTTTGGAGTGCAGGGTGAAGGAACTCACCCATGCTGATGTTGAAGCCTATATACCTGAGGTTATTCAGACGGTTGAGGAGAGGGATTTCGTTCAAGTCGAAGCCGGGATTGGTATTTATGCGGCAGTAGAGATGGCTGCTCATGATGGCATTGAAGTCCTATTCTCGGGGCAAGGTGCCGATGAATTGTGGGGTGGCTATGAGTGGTATCCTGAGGTTTTGAGAAAGGAGGGTTATCCGGCGCTGTGCCAGAAAATGTGGGATGACCTGAGTCGGGCTGATATTGAGACTTTGGATAGAGAAAACAAAATAGCTATGGCTAATGGCGTAGAGACGAGGTTCCCTTATTTGGATCTAGAGGTAGTAAAGGTAGCTCTAAATACAGCTCCAGAGCTTAAGGTTGACATCTCCAATCGTTTCGGGAAAATTGTACACCGCCTTCTGGCTTCAAAGTTAGGGATATCTGATGAGTATGCTTACAGGGACAAAAACGCCGCTCAGCATGGCACAGGCATCCATGATGTCCTAAAGCAAACAGCCGTAACAAACGGTTTTGATGCTCCACTGGTGGAGCATCTTGGATATTCAGATGACAAAATCACTTCGGAGAGGTTGGGTAGTTCCTCTCGGTATGGTTGGAGGTATGCTGGGGGGAGTTTATGGCAGGTACCTCAGCCAGTCCAGCTTTTTCTTGACGTTATGGCTTATGAACAGGGGCTGCTAAACGAGACTGAGAGAAGGAGAATCAGGCAATTTATTGAGAAATTGGAATCCTAGCTCTAAGGAATCTGCCTCTTTAAACCAGGGCAAGAACCAAGCAGGGGCTCAACAGGGAGCGTTGCTCACAAGTCATCTGTGCACGTGTCACATCCATGTCTACCCTGGACATCCTAGTGTACCGTTGCACGTGTAGCTTTACAAAATGCGGTGTCTTACACGGCGACACGCAGAAATCCCAAAGGCCTTATCTGGGCGACTTTCCTTGCATTCGTCAGCAAAGTGTGACACAACTTGATGAAAGGGGGTAGCAATATGAATATCCATGTGGGTAACTTATCACGCGAGGTAACTGAAGAGGAATTGCGGGAAGAATTCATGCCTTTTGGAGAGGTGAAATCTGCAGCTGTTATCAAAGACAAACATAGCGGGCAATCTAGGGGATTCGCATTTGTTGAAATGGCATTGAGCTCCGAAGGCCAAGCGGCAATTGATGGCCTCACAGGAAAAACACTGAATGACCGGACGCTTGATGTTAGCGAGTCTCGCCCTCGTTCTGACAGTAGAGGTGGCGGACCCCACGGTGCTAAGAGAGGCCGCGGGTTTCCTGGGGGTGGCAGGCGAAGACAGAGAAGATACTAAATCACTTGGTCATTGGAATTCGAGCACATTTGGAAAGAAGCCTTCAGCACGCTCACCGATGTCGCAAAAGCCCATGAATTGCTGTAAAGCCATTAACAATAGACTGCACAGGGAAGCTTGATGTCAGTTCGGATGCAGCAAACCGAGAAACGGTTGGAAATGTTGGACCAGCGCCTCCATAACCTTGATTCAGTAATTACCACCTTGGTGGAACGAGTCATGAGCCAACCTGTTAGTCTTGAAGTCGTGTGCCCCAAATGCGGCAGTATCGTCCAAGTAACACTGACTAGTAATGTGAGACTGAGTAGCGAAGCTTAGCTATTTGTTGTTTTATCACATCAACAACGAGCCGGAAGGCTGTATTTGGTCAGCGCAAATGACACAGCTTAGGGTCTAAGAATAAACGGGCTCCTAGAGGGTTTGGACAAGCGCTCTTCAAGGCAGTAAAGCAATACCGAGGACAGGAGCATGAAGTGTCCGAGGAACTATTAAGTGCCATTTTGGAAGCAGAGTCCCACACTGAGAAAACAAGAATCTCTGCCTGGTCTTACCGGGCGGCTACTGTCCAGCAAGACAAGAAACAAGCGGAAATCTCATGCGAGCAACGGGGTAACATTTTGAGTGATTATTGCCTTGATGTAGTAGTCAATGAGACAATCCGATGAATTCGGTCGCGCCAATCAAAACCGCAAGCACGGCACAGTAATGGCACAGAACAGTAATGAGGAGCAAGCAGTGAGTTCAACTCGAGATGACGAGCTTCTATCTTTTTTCCCCGGCAGAAGAGACAACGACGAGTTAGACTCTGATGATATCTTCCGCACGAAGTCCGACGTTGAGGCACTCGGACTGGCCGGTAGCGCTTGGGATACTTTTGACGAAGGGGAATCAGAAGAAGATGCGGCCAAGATGGCCCTCTCATGGGGAGGTGAAGAGGCTGCTGAGCTTGAAGAGAAGTGGGCCGGTAAGCGACAGACTGAAGCTAGATCTGCGCTCGGGGTTGAAGTGGAGCTCGCGGAGCATCAAATAATTGATGATCCAGTTCGTATGTACCTCCATGAGATTGGGAAGGTGTCGCTTCTGACCGGAGATGATGAGAAGGCACTAGCCAGCAAAATCGAAGAGGCCAGGTATACAGAAAGAATCGAGGAGCTTTACCGTCAGCGTTACGGCGAGCACCCTTCCCCAGTTCATCTAGTCGTCTATTTGCTTCGTCATTTGCTCGCAGCTCAGCCGATAGTTGACATTCTTTCCGAGCGACTTGAGTTTGATGCTGCGGATAGCGTCATCCGGACGATTCGTGCCCCGAAACTGCGGGCGGCTATCGACCGTGTAATCGACAGGGAACTCGTAAGGGATATAGCCGAGGCCAGTGGCAAAAGCACCTCGGAAGTTCGGCAGAGCTTGATAGACGTTTCCGTAGATAGTCGGCTTTTGCCCCCAGAACTACTGGGCATTATAGGACAGGAAACCTCCTGGGGTCAGCTGGAATCTTTGGTTGCAGAGCCCGTGGATCCCGAATTTCTTTCCGAGCTTCAGTCCGTGCGCCGGTTGATTAGAGCGCGTTTCAGCAATATCAAGAGCGCAGCAAAGAAGTCACAAAGGCGCCTTACTGAAGCGAATCTACGGCTGGTGGTGAGCGTGGCTAAGAAATACCTCAACCGCGGGATGCCCCTCCTCGATCTGATTCAGGAGGGCAATATCGGCCTAATTCGGGCCGTGGAGAAATTCGAGTACAGGAGAGGCTATAAGTTTAGCACTTATGCCACCTGGTGGATTAGACAGGCCATTACCCGGGCGGTAGCCGATCAAGCTCGTACCATCCGTATCCCGGTACACATGGTGGAGACCATCAACAGGCTACTGAAAGTCAATCGGCGGCTGACTCAAGAATTTGGTCGTGAGCCAACTTACGAGGAAATCGGTGACGGCATGGAAATCTCGGCAGACAGAGTAAGGGAGATCATGAAGCTGTCTCAAATGCCGATATCCCTAGAGATGCCTGTCGGCGAAGAGGAGGACAGCCACCTTGGTGATTTCATTGAAGATCGCGCTACCTTGACACCGGCCGATGCTGCATCGCGAGAGTTACTCAAGTTGCAACTAGACGAGACACTTGACGACCTTACCGACAAAGAGAGAAAGATCATACGGCTCAGATTCGGCCTGAAGGACGGGCGCCCCCGAACTTTGGAGGAGGTAGGCAAGGAATTTGACGTAACTCGAGAGCGGGTCCGTCAGATTGAAGCTAAGGCGTTGTGTAAGTTGCGCCATCCTAGCCGAAGCCGACAACTCAAGGATTATCTAGAGTGAACTCGCATGGCAGTCCAGGCACAAGGAAGAAGCGGAAGAAGTCGCAATGAGCCTGTGCCGCTTCACCTGCGCAATCCAGTTACCGGACTAATGCAAGGGCTGGGATATGGGAAAGGCTACAAATACGCCCATGATCATCCAGGGCACTTTGTAGAGCAACAGAACCTGCCGACTTCGCTTCAGGGCAAGCATTACTACTTCCCCAGCGACCAGGGCTATGAGAAGGAAGTAAATGCTAGACTT
>Ga0268285_1001576_pt1 | contig 10838 bp, 9 predicted proteins | sample saktaG_2_FD_190144 | JGI IMG/M metagenome (GOLD analysis project Ga0268285, IMG submission 190144) | Saline water microbial communities from Sakinaw Lake, British Columbia, Canada - sak_2013_06_06_120m | ecosystem: Environmental > Aquatic > Non-marine Saline and Alkaline > Saline ... | reverse complement strand
CAACCGTCATGAATCTCGGCCTCGTCCTGCAAGACTTGGGCGACCTCGAAGGAGCCCGGAACTGCCAGGAGAGGGCGCTGAAGATCAAGGAGAAATCCTACGGCCCCGACCATCCCGACGTGGCAGCAACCGTCGGCAACCTCGGCCTCGTCCTGCAAGACTTGGGCGACCTCGAAGGAGCCCGGAACTGCCAGGAGAGGGCGCTGAAGATCAAGGAGAACGTCTACGGTCCCGACCATCCCGATGTGGCCCGAACCGTCGGGAACCTCGGCCTCGTCCTGCAAGACCTGGGCGACCTCGAAGGAGCAAGGGAGAACCTGGAAAGGGCTCTTCGAATATTCCGGGAGCGTCTGGGCGAGGACCACCCCGATACGATAAAGACGCGAAATAATCTCGAATCACTCAGGCGGTGACCCTGAGCCGGAATTTAGATAAGCGAGGTCTGTATTTAATTAATCGGGGAGAGGCGTCAGGGTTTGAGAATGTGGGAATTTTCAGGCAGGATCGAGCAAGCCCATCCAAGCCAGGAGAACTATCACGCGCCAGCTCTTTGAATTTCAAATTTCAATATTCTAAATGAAGAGGGAGTTCGGGAAAAATGGCCATCGAGATGAGCAGCCCCTGGATTGCAGGACCCATCGGTGCAGCAGCCGGTGCGGCTCTTGCATGGATCGCCACCGAGTACAAGACCAGAAAGACCTACAGGAATGTGATCCTGCTTCTGGCGAAGAGCGCCGACGACTTCGTAGAGATGGGCCAGGTGGAGAAGGCGCTCTCCATCTACGACCAGATACTGAAGGACGTTCCGAGGCTTGAGCCCGCCGTCAGGGGGGAGGTCAGGTTCAGGCAGGGGCTCAGCTATTACGGCCAGTCCTTCGAGGGGGCGAGGGAGACGAACCTCAACCGGGCGGTCGAGGCCTTCGAGGAGGCGATCAAGCTATACAAGCCTGAAAAGAACCCCGTTGAGCACGCCCAGGCTCAAAACGGCCTCGGGATGTCCCTCGTCCGCCTCTCGGAGATGGGCGGCGAAAAGGGCGATGAGCGGGCCTGGCAGGCCGGACAGACCGAGCAGGCGCAGGCTGGGCAGAGGGAGCAGAAAGAGCAGAACCTGAAGCGTGCGGTCGGGGCCTTCGAGGAGGCGCTTAAGCTCTACGCCGCCGAGGGAAGGGCCCAGGAGCAAGCCCAGACCCAAAACAACCTCGGCGACGCCTACCTACTCTTATCCGGGCTCGAAGGCAAAGACGAAGACGCGGCGGCGGCCGCAGCGACAACCGAAGCCGCAAACCTTAACAAGGCGATCGGGGCCTACGAGGAGGCGCTGGAGTTCAGGACGCCCGAGGAGCACCCAGAGGACTATGCCGAGACACAAAACAGCCTCGGACGGGCTCGGATGGCTCTCGCCCAGGTCGAGGACGGGGAGATGCGGGAGGCGCTTCTCGAGAAGGCCGTCAGCTCCTTCAAGGCGGCTCTGGAGATCAGGACCGCCGAAACCCATCCCGAGGAGCGGGCCGAGACCCAGACCCTCCTCGGCCAGGCCCTGGTCCTGGAGTCCGAGCCCCAGGTGGGCGGGAGCGAGGTCCACTGGGCGGACCGGGATGGTCTAAAGATGGCGATCGAGGCCTACGAGGAAGCTCTGGCCGTCAGGACCCGAGAGTCCCACCCCGAGGAGTACGCCGAGACCCAGAACCTTCTAGGGAGAGCCCTCGTCATCCTCTCGGGCCCGGCCAGCGGCCCCGAGGACGGTGCAAACCTCAAGCGGGCAATCCGCGCCTTCGAGGCGGCTTTGGCCGTCCGGACCCTCGAGTCCGGCCCCGAGGAGTACGCCGAGACCCAGAACAACCTCGGGATCGCCTACCGTAACCTCTCGAAGCTGGAGGACCGGGAGGACAACCTGGAGCGATCGATCTGGGCTTACGAGGAGGCGCTGCGGGCGAGGTCCAGCGGGGCGAAGAAGAAGGCGGGGGAGAAGGAGAAGAGTGGGGAGGAAGAGAGCGAGGTGGCGAGGGCGGAAGAGGTGTGATCTCCTGGCCCTTTTCTCCTTTCCCTGAACCTTTCGGCCAACTCCATCCAGTCGGCGCTGGACTGGTTCGAGCGGCATCTCGACGTGAACAACCTCTTGATAGTGGTCGTAGTCGGTGGAGCAATTAGTGCTATTCTCGCATGGGTGATCCTCTATTTTCTTTTATCGAATACCCCGCAGCTCTGCTGCGGGGTGCGCCGCCGCAATTTGACTTCTATGATGACATCTTTAGTTGTCCAATAAGAAGATGGGTCAGAGTATCCCGTAGATCTCGGATAAGCTGACCTTCAGACCGCCGAGAGTTCGATCGAGATCTTCGTCGATCCTCTTTCGGGTCCCGTCGTCAATCTCCAGTTGTCCATCGGGCGGGCATAGGGGCGCTCCAGCGGTCTCGTTTCTGAAGAACTCGGCCCAGAAGGGCGGCAGGTACTCCCGGATCTCCTCTCCTTTCATGATCTGGAGGACGACCGCCCAGGCGATGGGCACGACTTTGAGGTTGTAGCCGCCGCCCCCGAGGGCGAGAAGCCTCCCCTCGGCGTGGAGGTCGGCCAACTCCTTGATTCTTGAGACGAGGCGCCTGTAGCCCGAGAGTGTCAAGTTCAGGTCCGTCAGGGGATCGGCGTAGTGGGCATCGGTCCCGAGTTGGGCGACCACCGCCTCGGGCCTGAACATCTCAAATAACGAAGGCACGATCTCCTCGAAGGCCCGCTCGTAAGCCGTATCGCCGGAGTTCGGTGGCATGGGGACGTTCACCGAGCGGCTGAGGCCCGGACCTTCCCCAAGCTCGTCGATGAAGCCGGTGCCGGGAAAGAGGTAGTTTCCCGACTCGTGGATCGATATCGTGAGGACGTTTTGGTCCCGATAGAAGATCTCCTGGACGCCGTCCCCGTGGTGGGCGTCGATGTCGACGTACAGAACTCTATCAAACCGTCTCCTCAAGACCCGGATCGCCAGGGCCGGGTCGTTGAAGACGCAAAAGCCCGAGGCCCGGGCCGGCATGGCGTGGTGGAGGCCGCCCGCGAAGTTGAAGGCAGAGCAGTCCTCCTGGACGATCCTTTTCGCGGCGTCGATGCTCCCACCGGCGACGAGGCGGGAGGCGTCATAAATGCCGTCGAAGACGGGGTTGTCGCCGGTTCCAAGGCCGAAGGGGGGGTTCGGCATCTCGGACCTGACCGCCTCCAGGTACTCGGGGGTGTGGACCGAGAGAAGATCCTCTTCGCTTGCCAGAGGCGGCTCGACGACCTGGACGTCGTCACCGTCGAGGAGGCCGTAGTCCTCCATCAGCCTGTAGGCGAGCATCAAGCGGACCGGCCTCAGAGGATGGTGGGGGCCGAAGTCGTATTCGGAGAAACGATCCGAGTAGTAGAGGTATATCATCTTTAATAGCTTCAATTACGGGCGACGTCCAAAAAGGTTTTGCTTTTCAGATGCATAGGAGTAAAACCGAATCCTGACTACGACTCCTTGGCTATCTTCAGCCCCCACCGGTTGAGCTTGCCGACGTCTGACCTCGCAAGGTCTGCGACCTTCAGCCTCCATGCGCCTTGGATCTGCTGGCCCCGGAGCGTCAAGAGATCCGGCGTCGTCGCCGGCGTGTAGCTCCTGATTATGTTGTCGGCGGCCATGCCAGCCCGCTGGTGAAGGGGAACGGTCGTTCCCGTCGGCGAGATGAGGGTCACCTCGAGGTCGCCGATGAAGGTGTGGGTGATGTCGACAAAAACTTCCACGTCCCTCACCTTCCCCGGCTGCGTCGTGCTGATCGTCGCAACGATCCCGGTGGGATCGTTGTCGGGGATGGTGGCCGCAGGCGCGTCCTCGAGGTTCACAACACCGTTTGTCTGCCCCTCGACCTCCAACTCCCAGCGGTTCAGCTGACCCAAATCCCTGGACGCGAGGTCCTGGACGAGAAGAGTCCAGTCTCCCTGGATGAACTGCCCGAAAAGAGATCCGAGGCTGGGCGTCGATTTCAAGTCGAAGGTCTGCCTGATGTCGTTTGACCCGCCGCCGTTCCGATCGTGGATCACAACGAACTTTCCTGAAGGCGCGATGAGGGTCAGGCGGAGGTCGCCGATGAAGGTGTGAGATAGGTCGATGGAGACCTTGACCGATGAGAGGTTAGCGGCCTCAGAGAAGGTCACCGAATCCCGAACGCCCTCGATATCGTTGTCGGGAATTTTCATGTTGGGGCTTGAAACTCGCTTGAAGGCCTTCTGGCCCGCCTCTCCCCGACGCCTCAGGGCCTCGGCCACCGCCTTCGCCGCGTCGACCCGCCCGTGGCCAAACCAAGGGCTCCAGGTTCCATCCGGGTCCCCGACGTCTGCGAACTCGCCGCGGTCGAAGGGAGGTATAGGCGAAACGTCCCAGCTCGTGTCGGGATCGAAAGTGGCAGATTGAGTGCGTGGATACCCCTCGAAGTCGAGGTCCTTTGAGGCGGTCTGCTTCAGGATCGATACCACCTCCAGAGCCGAGAGATCGGGGTTCGCGGAGATCACCAGGGCGGCGACGCCCGCCACCAGGGGTGCTGCGCTGGAAGTTCCGCCAAATTCTTCGGTTACCGACTCGCCGGTCGTCGTGGTGATATCGAGACCCTTTACGATCTGCCTGCGGTAAGTGTGCACGTTGTTGCTCGGGGCGGAGATGGCGACCCCGGTGCCGTAGTTGGAGTAGTGGCTCCTCTGAGCCAGGCTCGTGACGGCCGCTACGATCATAAGCCCTGGAATATCGACGAGGTCGTTTTCGAACCTTCGAGCGGTCTCAACGCCGATCCAGGCCAGAGACCCGTCGGGCCTGACCTCACATCCGTCGGTACAGGGTACCTCCATCGAGGCGTTGTGGTTGACGGGACAGTTCTCATTTCCCGCCGCCCAGATGAAGACAATTCCCCGGCCTCGACGACCGCCAGTCTTAGCCAGATCGATGATCTTACGGGTGACGAGGGGCACAAAATCCATGGTGGGGCTGGCCCCCCAGGAGTTGGAGAGGACGTCCACCTTGTCGGCGACGAATTCGAGAGCGGTGTAGATCTTGTCGTCGCTGATCAATAGATATCCATAATCGTCAATCTCCCACTTTACGGGCAAAAGCCGGCAGCCTGGAGCCGCGCCCACCGTCAGGGCCGAGTCGGCCTCGGCAGCGATCACCCCGGCGCAGGAGGTCCCGTGGTTTTCGCCTGGGGTGTACATCTCCTTCGGGTCGGCGTCGATATCGATGTTTTTGATCAGCCTTCTCCCTCGGAAATAACCCCAGCCAGCGAACTTGTCGGGAGAGTCGAAATCCACATGGTCGAGCTTGCACCCATCATCGGTCACCCCGACGACGACGCTTCCGCTTCCGAAATGGTCGAGGATCCGCCAGGCATCCTCGCACCGCGAGGACGACCTGGGATCGAAGCTCCTGTCGCTGAACCTGGTGTGAAGATGCCACTGGCTCGAATAGGCGGGGTCCGTCGGGAGGGTGAACTCGTAGGTGCTCATCCGCCGGTTGAGGTCGTGGTCCGCGGTCTCGACGATCGGCTCTTGTTCCATCAGCCTCACCACCAGCTTGACCGGGTTCATCCCGGTCCCCTCAGTGAGCTGGAATAGGTAGTCCCGGTCGGTGTAGGACTTGAGCCTGATAAGCCCGTACTTCCCGGCAAAGGCGTCCACCTCGCCTGGGGGCATAGCCTCCCGGAAGGTGACGAAAACCCGGTCTGTGATCAGAAACTCTTCCCCGGTCTCAGCGACGCGGTATGCGTGGTGGGTCGGGGCGAGATGTCTTGTCATGCTCATAAGTGGCTCCAGGTCTGCCGCCTTTGAGGTGACCCTGGAGGATGCCGAGGATACCTTTTCTGCATCATCAATTCCCATCTCCCTCAGCGTCTCTGGCAGCGCCCGGACCACGAACTGGTCTGGCTCTTTTTCGAGAAGTACCTTCTTTCCGGCACGATAGGTGTAAGTTTCTTTATTATCGGTCATGGCTATCGCCTTCTATCAAACATCCTATTATTTTGTACCTTTTCAGGATATATCTCCTTCGATTAGTTGACTTGAGAATGTTTAAAGGTTGTAGTATGTATTAATATTTATATTATATAGTTTAATCCCCAAAACCCCTCTCATGAAGTTTATATTTTGAGCGAAATGGATGAGTAATATTGTATATTTTTCTTGCTTGTATGCGATTTAAAAGCCGTCGCATATTCGGTTAAAAATTATAAGATCTTCGACAAACGATCCTGAAACTTTCAGAGGCTTGACAGCAGTCGAGTTCGTCAGGACATTCATCGCCCGGATACTTTCGCGCCGCACAGCCAAAATCCCTATTTTTAGGTACCGGCGTTTTTGAGACCGTGACCACCCTGGAGAAGATGGCGCGTCTCGCCGCTCTGAGCAGGTTCGACTCAGTGGGCCCGCCCTCGGGGCAAAAGATCGACCCCGTCAAGGTCGAGGCCCTGGGGAGGGGGACCAAGTACGACCTCTGCTCATCTACATCGATGAAGAGGAAGGTCGACGGAATCGAGGGGCTGAGCAATGTCCTGAGAGGCGGTCTATGCCACTCCTTCACCGGCAGCGGAAGGTGCGTCAGCCTCTTCAAGACCCTCTACACCAACGCCTGCCCTCACGAGTGCAGGTACTGCTCCAACGCCAAAGGCTGCAAAAGGAGTTCGAGGACCTTCTCCTACTCGCCCGGGGAGCTTGCGAAGATCACCGTCGGCCTCTACAGAACAAATCGGATCGAGGGGCTATTTTTGAGCTCCGGCATCGGCAAAGACGAGAACACCACCATGGAGGATATGATCGAGACTGTGAGGCTTCTGAGAAGTTCTTATCGGTTCCGGGGTTACGTCCACCTGAAGATTCTTCCCGGATCGTCGAAAGAGCACGTGAGAGAGGCGATGGAGCTGGCGGACAGGGTCAGCATAAACCTCGAAGCTCCGTCAAAGTCCAGGATGAGCGAGCTTTGCCCATCGAAAGATTACGTCAGGGACGTCCTCGCGAGGCAAAAGTACGTGATGGACCTATCGAGAAAGGTGGACCTTCCCGCGGGCCAGACCACCCAGATGGTGGTGGGGGCCGCAGAGGAGAGCGACCGGGAGATCTTCGACCGCCTCCTCTTCGAGTACGACGTCATGAACTTGAGGCGGGTCTACTTCTCAGCCTTCACGCCGGTAGCGGGCACTGCCTTCCAGGATAGGGAGAAGGTGCAGAGCTGGAGGGAGCACCGCCTCTACCAGGTCGACTGGCTCCGCCGGGTCTACAGGCTGGAAAGAGGGGAGATCCTAGCGGCCTTCGACGACGACGGCTTTCTCCGAAACGAAGATCCGAAGGTGGCGATAGCCCTGAACTTCTTCGACTCGCCGATCGACCCGAACTCGGCCTCCTTTGACGAATTGATAAGGGTGCCGGGGATCGGCCCGAAGAGCGCCCGGAGGATCGCCCTCCTGAGAAAGAAGAATAGGATCGAGAGGATGAGAGATCTAGCGGCCCTGGGCGTCGTGACGCGCCGCGCGGAGCCCTTCCTCAAGATCGACGGAAAATGCGGCACAACCCTGGATCGGTGGATCGGTTGAGAACCCCCGACGACTTTCTGGAGCTTCTCGCGGCTCACAGAAACTCCGACGATCGGCTGATCGAACGGGCGAGTAAGCTCACGCCCCTGGAAATTGAGACCTCGGCAGATCCGAAGATCGTCCGCATAAGGAGGATGGTGTACTCGGTCCAGGGGGAGATACACCGGATGAGGGGGTTTGTGAGGCTCGCGCCCCTGGGAAGAAAGGTGCTTTACGGCCGGATGAGCCCAGTACACGAGATCGGGTTTGATGTCGCCGACTTTTTCGCGAAAAGGTTTCCGGGAACCGTAATCGTCCTCGGAGACGAGACGAGGTCCTGGGCCTCCCTCCGCTCCGAGGGCGGTTTTCTCCGTTCGAGGAGCGAGGGGATCACGGGCTCTCTGGAAAAGCTTGCTCAGCATTTGGATATCAGAACCGACGAAGGCGATGCTGCCGCCATCTGGGAAGTTTACTATCGAAGCCGGGATCAGCCCCGCAAAAATGGTGATAGGCCCTTCGGAGGGCGCATATCCAAACGGTCGATCAGGTCAGCGGGGCTTGAGACGGAGAGGGGGAGAGGGAACGCAAAACTTGCTGATTTTATTTGAAGATCTCGCCGGTCTCCTTCGACCAGAGGACCATGTCCAGGTGGCCCATGGGAATCCCCGCCTTTTCCGAGAAGGCGATCATCCTCCGCTCGATCTCCAGGTACCTCTTTTTGGTGAGGGACTTTGGGATCTCATCGATGACGCCCATAAGGACCAGGTTTTTGAGGATGTGACGGTCGAGGATGGCGAGATCCTCGCCGAGGCCGACGTTCCGCAAGAAGTGGCCCGCCTCCTTGTAACCGAGGCCCATGACGTTCTCCACGAGCCACTCCCGGAGGGCGAAGGCGTCGGAGAACCCCCCGAGGATGGATCGGATCGAGAGCCGGCCGTCCTTTGTGAACTGCTCCCGGGCCGAGACGATGTAGCTTGCCTTCCTCTCCTTGAACCGGACGTTCTTCAGCTCATCGAGAATCTCGTCCGCGGTCCCGACGAAGAGGAGATCGCAGCTCCGGAGCCTCTCGACGGCTGGCCAGCAGGTCCTCGCCCGAGACTGGGGGGTGAGGATGCAGAAGGCGAGCTCCGCGAATAAATCGCGGTCCGAGCCGACATCCCAGATCTGCCTGAAGTCGGCGAGGCGCGCTTCGATCTTCTCTTTCTGGGCACGGTGGAAGGCAACGATCTCCTCGATCCTATCGGGGTTCATCGGGGCGGGATGGTCGTCGGGCGATAAGACGGTGTCGGAAGAGGCTGAGTTTTTGATTGATTTAGGATCGATGGCTTGCTTACTGCTTGCCGTCTCGTCGAATAGGGCACCTGTTGAGAGAAGATTTTATTTTAAATTGAATACCCCGCAGCTTGCTGCGGTTGGGATGGTCAAATAATCAACTCAACAGTTTGAATCGGGCCACGGATAATCTAAGTGGCGGGTATCGGGAAGCATATGATTGGCTTAATAATGATGCTATTTGCGGTCTATCGGCTTAACAGGGCGGCGGCGCCTTGCATGCCCCGCAGCTTGCTGCGGGGTGCGCCGCCGCCAGTTTGACCTATGGACTATTTCATAAATTATGACGTAATGTTTTGCAACATGAACGCTCCACATGCCCGATAGGTCTCCTGAAAGGGGCTCGCCGCGTTCTGGGTGCTCACATATATCTCTGATCTTGACGGCTATTCTTTCGGCCAGCACCCTATTCTTCTTTGTAAGGCGTTTAAAATTAGATTTGAACTTGGGCTCGGTTTCGTATGTGTAGGTCATAAAATCGAGAGGAAACGTCTTAGTCTTCGAGGAGATCTGCTATCAGGTCGTCGACCTTACCAAAACGCTTTCCCAGGCCCAGCTCCGCCTCTCTCTTCGCCTCTAGCACGTCGGCTATGAACTCCTCGCTGAAATCTCCATGGGAATCGGAGGCACGCAAGGGTCTGACCTCTTTTTTGACCTCTGTAAGAGCCATCTATTCCTCTTGTGTCGGTCCTGATACAAAACACTATCCTGATCTCCCAAGGTGGCTCCAGTGGCAGTGGCCCCTGCCCCTCGAAAGATCAGCAGGGGACGGAGACGATGCACGTCGGCTGTTTCAGCCGGGGGTTTGGAAAGTTCAACGCCGTCGAGCACAGACCCCCGCCGAGGAGAGGGGAAGACCCTTCCCCTGACGACTCTGCCGGCCGCATTTGCTGCCGTGCCGCTTTCATCATCGCCGTGGACGCAGCTGATAACGATCTCGGGATTGGGCTTTGGATGATTTTTGACAGTGATTCCCTTTCTTTCATCGACTAACGGTCACACAGCTCAGACAGATTATCAAACTCGCCCGCAGCCGATGGTTCGGCGGTCTTGCGGGCCACGATCATGATCTCGATCTCGTCCAGATCGAGGGTCCTTCTCCCCCAGTTTCCCGCAGTTCCACCCCACAGGTTGAGGACGGACATGCCAGCGAGGCGGAAGAGGAGAATGAGTTCCGTCGGCAGAAATGCCCGCTCTCGAACCGGAACGGGGGGGAGACCTTCTCGGGGTGGGTGTTCTGACGATGCGACCATCGTCAGGGGATCGAAGCGCCCCTCCGATACGTCCTCGTTCGATGACCTGCGGAGCATGGCCGCTCCATTGAGGACGGTGAGGAGGGCCTTCGCCCCCGGCTTCAGGGATCGAGATATGTTGCCGAGGATCGACAATGGCTGGCCGATGGGGTCGTCCTTCGCGCCGAGAAGCCCAAAGGCCCCCTCGCAGAGGCAGATGGCGCCGTCGTACCTTTCGGGCAGCGAGAACTGCGCGGCATCCGAGCGGACAAAGTCTACCTTCACCCCGGCCGCCTCGGCCGTCGCTCCGGCCCGGGCGAGCATCTCACGAGAGAGGTCCAGCCCGGTGACAGAATAGCCGCGCCGTGCGAGCTCGATGGAGTGGCGTCCCGTCCCGCACCCGACGTCGAGAACCGAGCCGCCGGGCGAAAGCGACAGCTCCTCGATGAGGAAGTCCACCTCTCGGATCGTGTTCTTCGTGAAGACGTTATCCTCGTAGACCGGCGCATGTGCATCAAAGAACTCTTCCCATGTGCTCTTCTCTTTCAACAGATCACCCATCTTTCTTGCAGAAATCAGGAACATGCTCAATAAAGTGTTGCGATTTGCCAGAATGGTCGATGGGCAGATAATTATAAATACAAAAACTTAATCAATATTATTTGTGAAGGATCGTATAGAAAGGGAGATCGTTGCTCTCGATGTTGAGAAGATCGACTTCGATGAC
>Ga0268285_1001571_pt1 | contig 10847 bp, 5 predicted proteins | sample saktaG_2_FD_190144 | JGI IMG/M metagenome (GOLD analysis project Ga0268285, IMG submission 190144) | Saline water microbial communities from Sakinaw Lake, British Columbia, Canada - sak_2013_06_06_120m | ecosystem: Environmental > Aquatic > Non-marine Saline and Alkaline > Saline ... | reverse complement strand
TTTTAAGTCTATTTCCAAATAGGCTTGCGTTAGCTTACTCTTTTTGACCTGTAAAATATTATTCTGTTTTTTTATCGTTTTTCTCTTGACTTTTCATAGCTGGTCTCCTTGTATTTGCTTTTACCCTTTTACACTCCCAATAATCATACCCTTAACAAAATACTTTTGTAAAAAGGGATAAACTATAAGAATTGGGACCATTGCTACAAATATTTGGGCAGCCTTTGTTGTCTTCTCTGAAACAAATGCCATTTCCTGAATTGATTTTAAAGCAGTAGTATCATTATTAACAATTATGCTATGCAAATAGGTAGCCAAAGGATAATTAACTGGATTATCCATATAAATCATAGCATCAAACCAACTATTCCAATGTCCTACTATTGAAAAGAGCGTAATGGTTGCTAATGCTGGCATGGATATAGGCAAAAATATCTTAAACAATATTGTATTATGACCAGCACCATCGATATATGCAGCTTCTGATAGTTCCTTTGGAATCTGACGAAAGAAATTAAGTAATATAATTACATTGAACACTGGTAGGGCGGAGGGTAAAACAAGTGCCCATATTGTGTTGTTTATACCCATCGTTTGAATAAGTATGTAATAAGGAATTAATCCACCGCTGATAATTGTCGTAACAAACATAAACCAAGCAAACAATGTTCTATGTTTAAACTCACTTGTCTGCTTAGATAATGGAAAAGCAGTTAAAACTGTCAATAATAAGTTTATTCCTCCACCTAAAATAACTCTTCCAACTGTCCAATTCATTGCATTCCAAAAAGCAGGCTGATTTATTATATATTTATAAGAAGCTAATGTAAAATTAATAGGCCAAAAGCCTACTAATCCTGCAACAGAAGATGACTTATCACTAAATGATACTGCAAGTAAATTTATTATTGGTAAAACGCAAGTCAAAGAAATTAAAATTAATGTAGAATATATAATTACTTTAAAAATACGATTTTTAATATTTATTTTTTTTTTCATTTATCACAGCACACCAATCATTAAAATATTCTATAATCTGCAAATTTATATGATAAATAATAAAAAGTACCTATAAGAACAGCAGATACACCTGATTTAAACAATCCAACAGCAGTTGCAGCACTAAATTGTCCATCAATCAAACCAAGCCTATAAACAAGAGTATCAAGTATATCGCCAGTTTCGTAAACTTGAGCATTGTACATATTAACAATTTGGTCAAATCCTGCATTCAAAACATTTCCTATACTAAGTAAAGACATAAGAACAATTATCATTCTCATTCCGGGTAAAGTTACATGCCATATTTGTTTCCATTTTCCTGCTCCATCAACAGTTGCTGCCTCATAAAGTTGTGTATCTATACTTGTTATAGCAGCAAGATATATAATTGTAGCAAAGCCAAGTTCCTTCCAAATATCAGTAATAATCATTGTTATAGGAAACCAATGCTTATCACCTAAAAAGAATATAGGTTTAAACCCGAAAAGTTCAATAAATTTATTTATTAAGCCCGTTGACGGAGATAACAATTCAATAAAAATTCCTGACAAAAGAACCCATGACAAAAAATGTGGCATATAAATTATTGTTTGTATAGTCTTTTTAAAAGTCTTGTTTCTAATCTCATTTAATAAAATAGCAATTGCCACTGCTAAAATCAAACCAAAAAAAAGCTTGAATGAAGCTATATATACAGTATTGAAAATTACCTGCATAGTATCCGGCATAGTGAAAATATATTTGAAATTATCTAATCCAACCCATTTTTGAATCCCAAAAAATCCTCTGGCCGGTATAAAATCTTGAAAAGCAATAACAATTCCCATTAGTGGTAAATAAGCAAATATAATTAAAACAATAGTTGCAGGTAAAAGCATTATATATAATGACAAATTATTTATTTTTTTTGTTTTATTAATTAACATATTTGTACACTCTTTTAAAATTTATTTTTTAAATATGTAAAAATCATTTTTTTAAATGGATTCATGTTGGATATCCAACTATTTTTATTGATATATAATTAAATGAGTAAATTTTTAATAATTAAGATTTGTTACTTATTTTTACTATACCAATCATTAATTTCTTTTGTGATGTCATTTCCGCCAAGATTTTTCCAATCGTTAACAAATTTATCATAAACTGCAGCACCACCATCTTCAATAATTATCTTAGTATACACTGTATCTTTTAATTTTGTAAGTGTATCTCCTTTTTTTATCATTGAATCAGTTGGAGCGGCAACAAATGGAGATCTAAAAAACAAATTATTATCTATATATTTTTTCAGTATAGAAATAGAATTTCCCTCATCTCCATAAATAGCCCACATATTCCAATATGTTTTATCACCATTCTTAAATTTTTGAATTTGTGACCAAATGCCAGAATCAATAGGTCCCAACTTTGATGCATCTGCCCCCTTTAAGCACCCCTGAACTGCATCTAATGTTTTTACATTAACAAGTGGATCCTGAATTTGAATTGGTGAAAACCACCAGGCATTAGGTGCATCAACTGACCGATAATAATATGGATCCTTATTTGAATACTGCAAATCAATCATCATCATAATGGCTTCAGGATATTTCGTTGTTTTCTTTGCTACCCAAAAACTAGTCGTTCCAATTGGAAGTTGATTTTTAACACTCGACCCGCCAACACCAACTATTGGATATGCCTTCCAGTCAGCATTTGGATTTAAATTATAGCTATCTTGTAAGGGATATAAAGGCATCCAGTGCTCACCATAAAACATCCCAACTTTATTATTTGCAATTTGAGATGCTATTTTTGAAGTATCAGCTACTCCAAACTCAAGGCTAATATATCCATTTTTATACATATCATGAAGGCTTAGTAAAGCGGTTTTCATATTTGGACTCAAATCACCTAACATCAAATTCCCGCTTGAATCCGGAATCCATGTATCAATAAAAGCATTATATCCATTTACAAATCCTATTATCCCGCCTGTTGAATTCCTAAAATCTTTTTGAAGTCCCAAACCATATGTGTCTTTTAGCCCATTACCATCAGGGTCATTATTTGTAAATTTTGCAGCAATATTAATTACATCTTCCATAGATTTAGGTGCACCCAAACCTAATTTCTTCAACCAATCATTTCTTATCCATATAAATTGTGCTCTATCATACGATCCCCATGTTGAAGGAATCGCCATCAACTTTTTATCAAATGTTACTGCTGTAAATGCACCTTTACCTTCGGTTTCCATAATTTTTTTTGTTTCCGCAGATGCATAATTATTATACACTTGTGTCATATCCTGAATAAGTCCTGCCAAATAAAGTTGTTTAACTTGTGAAGAATTAACAGCCACAAAATCTGGCATTTTTCCAGTTGCCAAATCAAGATTCAATTTTTGACCATATACTTCATCCTTAGCAACCCATTCATATTTTATATTAATTCCAAGCTTATCAAGAAAAAGCTTATTAAATCTATTATTAGTAGATGTTTCATGATTGGTTGTTTTTGCTAAGTCTGCTTCCATAGTTGAAGTGGTGGACCTAATCATAGTAATGTTTATTGCAGGAGAAAACACCTTTTTTACAACTGTATTATAATTAGAACTGTTTCCGCTATTTACTTTTGATGTAGCGTTAGAACTTGATAATACTTGTCCGCTACTATCAAGAAGCGATTCATTTGATGTAACAATTTCAGAATTTGAACTAACATCAATTTTAGAATTGCTTTCCGAATTAATACTTGGTGTTGCTTTTTTACAACTACAGAAAATCGTTGCAAATAGAATCAGACAAACCAATAATGCCAGTATCCTCTTAAAATTCATTTAAACTCTCCTCCAATAAAATTATTTAAGTATAAACTTTGCTTCTGAACCATTACCGCAATCTTGCATTTGAAAGGATATAATTACACGCCCGTCCCAATCATTCGGAGCTTCACTCTTAATATTGATGTTAAATTTGCTCAAGTCAGTAAGATTAACAATTTTTGATGGAATTGTCTTAGTCCCCCAAGGAAATTCTGAATTTCCGCTTCCTGCAACCGGTTTATACTGATATAGAACAGATTTATTATACATCTTTGATTTATTTCTATAATCTACTCTGATACCAAGTGTACTATTTGCACTTTTTGAAGATAAACTTCCAGTTAATTTTGTATTTACTGATATGGTATCTTTAACATTTTCCATTGTAATACTACTAAGTGCACGTCCGATATCATTTGTACCCATGCCAATGTACACTATAGAGGTTAGATCATCCCATTCTGAATATGTATTCTTTTTTCTGTTATCAAAATAATAATCCTTTCTAATAAGTGTGCCTATTTTATTTCGCTGGTTTAACTCTGATAAACTACTTTGGTCATCAATTTCAATATAAACCACCCCAAGAGCAGGTATTTTTCCCGACCACTGAATATTTTTTAAATTGCAATTTTCTATTTTTTCTATAATATTCAAATTACTCTTCAATTTATTATCCCCATAACTTGCATTATTGCTGTCAATTCTATAAACCGAGACATTCGCAACTGAAAAAGGCAGATTATTAAGACCTAGATTAACCAATTGTTCATTTTTAGAGGTATTCCATAATACAATCCCCGATTTATGGCTATCAGTTGAGGCCATGCCTTTTACAGAAGGGATATTTGAAATAAGTCTCACTCTATCAATGGGCATATTTTGATAAATTTTTAAAGCATTGTATGTTGCTAATGGATTACCATCAAAATCTATCACTCCTAACCCTTCAAAATTATCAATAAATGTTGCCCAACTTATTATTGTAATCTCAGGATGCTCAGAAAGCCATTGAAAAGCATCAAATGCAAGAGATACAGGCTTATATGTCTTCATAAATGTATCTGATTTAGTTTCACTATATACATCACTGGGCCAATACACATTAAACTCATTTAAATGCATTTGAACCGTTTTATAATAAGGTCTTTTATCCAGCTCATCTCTGAGAATATTGGTATCATTATTATAGACCTGAAAATAATCATGATAGGAAACGAAATCAATAGGAGTCATATTATTTTGAACAGAGTTTAAAAAATCATTTAGTTTTGCGGTACCAAGTGTTCGTGAAATACCTCCAGAAGATAAGCCACCTACTTCAGCATCAGGATTTCCTTTTCTTAGTGCATTCGCTGTATGATTATAGATGTCAATATATTCGTTCCATGTTCCTTTATACCAAGCGTTATGATCACATTCATTAAGTACTTCGTAATATGATCTGATTTTTTCCTCCTTAATGTATTTTGCAGCAACCTCCCAAGTTTTATCCCAAGTACCAAATACAGGGGGATAAAATTTAACATTTGCAGTATCCGCTCCGGCTCTTTGATAATTATATGCTGCCTCAACTTGTCCTAAATGCCAATACATAGTATTGCCAGCTTTCATAAATAATGAGCCTGGCAAGTCATATGCGGTATCAATCCATTTTTTTACATTATTTTCAAAATAATCTGAACCCCAAATACATAAGGGATACCTCATTGTTGGTGCTCTAAGTGCATCTAACCATTTGATATCTCTTCCCAATTTATCCATAGGTGTGCCACCAATAGTAAATAGAGATATTTTCTTAAAAAGTGGCATCCCCGAGCGTTTTTGCAAATCAACGACAATATTTTGACTCTGTGGATTAATATTATTTAACACAAAATCACCTTTCAAATCCTTGTTAATAGTTATTTTATTTGCAACTACTGGGGAAAGTGAACTGATAACTTTTGAATTAAAACTTGCGGTGTTGTTATTACTGCTTTGAATTCCACTTTCTATTGAAGATATATCACCTGTTGCACTATTTACTATAGAACTAATCTCGCTATTTATTATCTGTAAGGAACTCGATTGAGTTCCTCCTTTTTTAAAGCAACCGGTCAACAATGCAAATAAGAATACAAATATTATAATTAATGCAATCAGTCGTATTTCTTTTCTTTGTGATAACACACTCACACCTCATTATTCTCTATTTTACTAAATATTTGCGTCTAATTAATATTACTAAAAGTAAACCCGATACTAAAAATATAAAAATAAAATACAGTATATTATCTAATGTATTTGGGCTCTGAGAAGAATCGGTACTAAGTGAAATGATATTTTCAATTCCTAATACAGAATCATATATTGCCAGATCATCGATTTGTGCTCCTAATGAATCTTGGATAACTCCATTATCTAAATGCCCGCCAATTGCAATAAAATCTGCAGCTGATTCTGCACTATTAACAGCAGGATTGAAATTTCTGTCTCCACCAACAGAAAAACAGTCTAAATATATTGTAGCCAATGCATATGACATATCAAATGTGACAATAATACAATGCCATTTATTATCTAAAATATCCTTGCCAGCAATAATGTCTGTTTCCCAAATAGTGCTACTGCCATTTGGTGACCCTATACCGAATTTAAGAGTAGCTATGCCGTTTCCATTAAACTCATCCTTGTTTAGACCTATCATATAACCCTGTGAACTAAAATCTCCATAAGCCCCGGTTGAAATAATCCTATGCATTCCATTTGAAATATTAGGCGAAAATTTAACCCATGTAAGTACACTAAAACTTTGACCTCTTGGATTAATTGCTTTAGCATCCAACTTTATATACGCATTATCAGTTAAAGAAATTGCCTTCTCCCCAGCTTTTCTTCCATCAACATAAGAAATATTGCCAACCTTTGTTCCATTCACATTATTTCCACTTTCATCAATCACTTCATTAGCAGTATCATTATTAAAAGTATATTTTACATAATTTGGTGAAACTCTTGGGGTATCGTCAACAAAAAGCAAGTCCATTTTCAATCTGTTTATTTCATATAAACTAAGTGCTTTGTCTAAAACAATTAAATCATCAACTTGACCAATAAATCCTTCTTGAAATGAAGGTTCTGTTGACCCTGTAGCTATCCCGAAATGCCCGCCTATAAGAGTTTTTGTTTGTGCTGTTACAGTTGTATATTTTGTTATATCATATTGATAATCAGTAGCCTTAACACCATCAAGATAAACTTGAATATTGCCATCATTAACATTAAATACCCCAACTATATTATGCCAGGTATCATCCCATAACGGTGCCGGAGCAGCATTTCCCCATTGCCATATATCAGCATTTCCCTGACCATTATCAATTGCTCCTATTCCGGAAATCATATTGGTCCAACCTTGCTGATTGTGATGAAGTCCTAATAACATACCCGATCCTGTATTATTAAATACACCTGTAGATATTAAACGACAATTTCTCCATCCCAAACCATTGTCATATTGTGTCCAAAGGTTAGATGGAACCTTTGCCCAGAATGAAATAGTAAAATTTCCATCCGGATTAAAGGGTTTTGAATCAACCTCTATACTATTTGTCCCATTAAACATAATTGATTTACCTTGTCCGGTGCGTCCCGATAAGAATGTAGGACTGTTTTTAAGCACTCCATTATATCCGTATGACCCGGAATCAGTCGCATCGCTATTATCAAAGTTATATTCTACTATCTTATTAGGTTTGGCATTTGCACTATCATCAGTTGAATAATTATCCTCGGGTTGCCCAACATTATCAACGATCGTAACAAGTGTGCCTGCTTTCAGTAACGCAATTTGTGCAACTGTTAATGCTTTTGCAATAATCATCACATCATCCAATTGACCAACGAAACTTTCCGAAATAGAACCATTATTTAGATAACCACCAATTGCAGTAACAACTTGAGTTGTATTAATACTTTGGTCAGCAGTAAAACCATAACTTGCTTTTTCACTACCATCTAAGTAAATCTTAATTATTTTATTAGTTGCGTCAAATACACCTGCCATATGATGCCATGTATTATCACTTAGGGGTGCATCTGTGGCATTACCAGATTGAAATATACTTGCACCTGAACCACCTATTCCGGATATTATGTTAGACCATCCACCAATATCATTATTAATACCCATTATAATTCCCGGAGAATTTATTCCCCAAACACCTGTGGAAATTACCCTTTGGTTTATTGTATATATTGGCGTTGTTGATGACATTTTTGCCCAATATGAAACCGTAAAATTTCCAGTCGGTTTAAATGCATTAGCATCAAGTTGAACATAATTAGAACCATTAAGCTCAATTGCCTTATCCCCAACACCATTACGCCCATCAACAAATTTTGGTTTACCTACGAGTGTTCCTTTATATTGTGCAGAACCAGAATCATTTGCATTTCTGCCGTTAAATGTATAGTAACTTCTTACATCACTTGCTGAAATGGCATTCGGGTCAATCACATTTCCACCTATGTTATCAAAATTTCCATTTTTAAGGTCAGTAATTTCAGTAGAAGATAACACTTTTTTAATTACCATAACATCATCTAATTTACCTTTAAAACTTTCAGATATAGCTCCGTTATTATTCATATATGCTCCGATAGCTGTATAGGGATTAGTAGATTCAATGCTTTCACCTGCCGAATAATAATATGAGGTGTTTTGCACTCCGTCATAATAAATTGTTATTTTTCTATTTGGAGTATCAATAACACCAGCAACATGATGCCAAGTATCATCAGCTATAACTGAATTGATTGTTGTTCCCCATTTAAATACTGTATCACCAGTAGGTGAACCAATGCCTGAAAATATATTACTCCACCCGGTATCTACATTTGCACCCAAGCATATACCCGGTGAGTTTAGACCATATGCTCCAGTTGAAATAACTCTTCTGTTATTAGTAGGTTTAGTAACAGTAGATGGAATGCTCATCCAAAAAGAAATTGTAAAGCCCCCAGTAGGTTTAAATGCACTTGAATTTACTTTTATGTAATTCGTACCATCTAATTGAATAGCTTTATCGTTCCCACCTTTTCGTCCGGTTACAAAAGTAGGATTATTTACTAATTCACCATTAAAACCTGCTGTTCCTAAATCATTTGCATTGCTTGAGTCAAAATTATAATAAACATAAACCTCTGGTGTATTATCAGCTTTTGCAACAAAATCATTTACACTGGGAAACAGTGCTATGCCAACTAAAAAACTAAGAATAATTGCCATTGAAATAAATCTTTTCATAATTATACCTACTTTACTCAAATTTTATTTTATAAGTATATTATACTTAATATTATGTAACAAAATAAATATCTTACTTTTTACTTTTATCGTTAATTATTTACCAAAAAACTGTTTTGATTTATTTCTTTGATATTAAGAATATGTTTTTTTATAGCTAATAAACAGCTTATTGAAATTTTATTTTTTATATAAATATTGGCCGCTTTAAAAGAGTCTCCCTGTAGTAACTGAATATTCAGCAAATGTTTTTTAACTGAAACAAGGTCATCAATATCTATTTCCCCATCTTTGTTAACATCCCCAAAAATAATTGCAGTATATAATATTTCAAGTCCGTTATCATTTACAATGATCGAAGTACCGGTTTTAATGATATCATTATCACCAAGAAGGGTATTTTCATTTTTAAACAGTATATTGACTCCATTTGAAATACTTACCATATTTTTAAAATTTAAAACTGTTGTCCCTAAACTTAGATTGGTAATATTATTAGTGTTAGAAATCATATAATTACCAAAATTAATTGGTCCAAATAAATTTCCTGATACTAATAAACCAATTTGTTCAGGTGTTAAAGCACTTTTAATAACTAAGATATCATCTAAGTTTCCTTTAAAACCCTCGGAAAGTGTGTTACCGTTTAAATGACCCCCAATTGCAGTGTAAGCTTGATTGGTAAAAACATTTTCTGTTGAAGAATAAGAATAATTTGCCTTTAAAGTTCCATCAAGATATACTGTAATCTGCTTAGTGGTTGTATTAAATACACCTGCTATATGATGCCATGTATTATCATTAAGAAGCGAACTTGAATTTCCCCACTGAAAATTGCTTGCACCGGAACCGCCTATGCCGGAAAATACATTGCTCCAACCGCTTGAATTATTATTAATTCCCAATACTATACCGGGGGTTGCATTCTCCCAAACACCGGTTGAAATAATTCTTTGATTTGCATTCATTATTGTTGATGGCGACATTTGTATCCAAAATGATATTGTAAAATTGCCACTTGGTTTAAATACTGAGGAGTCAAGTTTTATGTAATTTGTTCCATTTAATTGAATTGCCCTATCCGTACCGCCTCTTCTGCCTGTTATAAATATCGGATTCCCAACTAATTCCCCATTTTTAATCGCTGAGCCTGTATCGGTTGCATCATTATTATTAAAATTGTATTGTGCATATATCTCAATTGTTTGAATAATATTAAAATTAGAAATAGGAAATATTTCTATTTTATCAATATCAGGACAATAACCGTTAACAGAACCTGAAATATTAATAGTATTATATCCTCTTTCCAATGCGATAACAGCAGTTACAGATGAAACTGTATTCCATGAGCCACTGCTTGATAGCGAAATTATTTGTACAGAACCATTGTTCACTGAAATATTCGCACTCCAATTATAAGGAGCGGAATAAAATATCTTAATCTGATAGTTAGCGGAAGTACTTGCAAAAATCTTGTCAAAGGTTATGGAGTTAGAAGAGCCCTGGGCAATGTACCCAACATTTGCATTGCCAGAGCAATTTTCTCTTGATTGGATTTGTACACTGCCTTCAAGATATGCATTTTCAGCCTCATAAACTATCGGAATGCTTTCAATTTTGTCTATTTCTGGAGCATAATAACCGGTTCCGCAATTAAAAGTTAAGTAATTTAACCCGCTATTTAATGTGATTTCAAAGGTTGCACTACCCAAATCATTTGATATGCCTGTTTTTGGAAGAATT
>Ga0268285_1001570_pt1 | contig 10853 bp, 14 predicted proteins | sample saktaG_2_FD_190144 | JGI IMG/M metagenome (GOLD analysis project Ga0268285, IMG submission 190144) | Saline water microbial communities from Sakinaw Lake, British Columbia, Canada - sak_2013_06_06_120m | ecosystem: Environmental > Aquatic > Non-marine Saline and Alkaline > Saline ... | reverse complement strand
CTTTGATTTTTCCTTTTCTTGCAATTTCAAAAACAACTGCGATGTCGTTTGACCTGTCGATTGCTTTTTGAATTCTTATTGCTGTTTGTTTTTGTTCTTTGAAAAAAGCTTTTGCTAATGCTTCACGAATTGTTGACTCTTGAATTCCTATTCTTAAATCTCCAATTAAAGTTCTGATTAAATATTTTGCTTCGAGTGAATTTGCCGACGTGAGAAGTTCTGTGATTAGAGATATTTTTTTTGATACTGTTCCGTGGCCTTCGAGTTCTGGGAGTTTCCTTAGGTTTTCTAAAACTTTTTGTGTTGTGAGAATTTGTGAATGTAATGTTGCTTGGGTTTTTGTTTTTGCGATGTGCTCTGCAACTTCCCCGAGGTCTCCGATTTTTTTCCATTCTTTTGTTACCAAATCTGGATTTGTTCCTGTTGCTTTTGCAATTGATTTTATTGCGAGTTGATTTGAAATTCCAATTCTTCGCTCGTCGTATTCTGGATAAATTCTTCCAAGAAGCAAGTACATAACATCTCTATCTTTTTCAGAGAGATATTCTAAAAACTTTGCGAGGATTTTTATTTTTTCTAATCTCTTTGTTGTTGAGGAACAGTCTTGGTAAAGTTGTGCGAGGCGGGAGTATTTCATTTTAATTGTTTTTCAAAGAAAACTAAACGATCGCTTTCTTTAAATCCTATTTTTTTATGAAATATTTGACTAGTTACATTTTTTAATTCTACATCTGAAGCCAAGATTTTACATTTATTTAATTTAGACCATTTTTCTACTTCTTTAACTAATTTTTTTGCTATATCTTTTTTTCTAAATTCTGGTTTAACATAAATCCCCTCCACATAACCTACAGGATAAAACTTGACTCCAGGAACATTATTTTTTTTAATGGAAGCAGTAGCGAAACCGACGACTTTGTCTGAGGGTATTATTGCAATAAAAATAACTTCATTTTTTTTTCTAAAGATTTCTAGAAATTCTTTTTCTAATTGGTTCCTCGAATGATTTGGCCATAGCTTTAATGCAAGATTAACAATACTCTTAAATTCTTTTTTTGTTGCTTTCTGGATTTTCATTTTATTCTCTTTATTACAATTACCTCTTTATCTTTTTGTATTGGTTTAAAATTATTAATTACTCCAGCTATTTTGAATCCAAGAGATTTATGAAAACTAGCAGAATGTTTTGCTTTACTTTCATAGGAACTCATGACAATTTTTTGTCTTTTTGTTTTTGCAATTCTCTCTAGGGAATTAAATAATTTTTTGCCAATTCCCTTTCTTTGGTATTTTTCTTCTACCCAGATTGCTTCGATCATTGGAAATCTTGACCAAAACAAACAATATTTTAATGATCCAACAGGTTTCTTATTTATTCTTGCAATAATTATTTCTTTGTTTTTGATAGAATTCAATATTTCTTTCTTCTTTAGATCTTTTATTTCTTTACTTAACCATCTCAAATCCCTTTTTGTAGCATAATCGATTTTCATTTTTTCTCCATTAATTTAAGGTTGTGTTTCTTCAACCATTTTTTAGTTTCATCATTAGTTGCTTTTTTAACAAGTTTTAGATAATCTTCTACAACTAATTTTTCCACTTTTAATGGCTTAACAGCTTCGGAAGAGACCCATTGTTTTCCATCTTCTCCAGACTGCCTAAAACTTTTAGAAGGCAAGGTATAAAGATAAATATATTTTTGCTTCGGCCAGCCATCGTAAATCTTCCCGAAAGGTTTTTTATTAAATTTCAATCCTGCCCCGTAAACTCCTTTACAACTAATTATTGCCATAGCAATTGCAATTCCTTTAACGTTAGTTGCATAAACTCCTTTGTGTAAATTCTCTGGTTTGTTCCCCAAATCTTGTTGTTTTCTTGGTATGAATTTTTCTCCCTTAATCTTTTTAATGCTTCCGTGATATAAATATTTTGGTTTCATTTCCTCTTCCCCTCATGCATTTTAATTAATCCGTAAATTGAAGTTATTATGAAAACCCCTTGAAGAATTATGAAAATTATGTCGTTGATGTGAATGCTGTAAATTTCAAGGCAGATTCCTCCGAGGATAAGAAGAGGGTAAACATATCTTCTTCGCCAGAGTTTCTTTTTTGAAGAAACCATGAGTGTTCCTGCAATAATTGAGATTAGACCGAGGATTGCAATTATGTAGAATGTGTTTATCACCATAATTGGTTTAGGAAGAAAGAGTTTTTAAGTTTTGCTCGCTTTTACTCGATAATACCAAGTAATTAATAGCATGGCCTTCTGCTGAAATTCCGATGTGCCTTAGTTGAACATCGAGGTTAGAATTGTTTTTTGATTAATAAATTATTTCTTGTTTTCCCAAAACTTCTCACCTTCTTTCTCCATTTCTGCAAGTCGGGTATAATAGTCTTGAATTTCGTTTAGATGTGCGAGAGCAATTTTTCCTGTCATTAACGGGTCGTCGTTGGTTACATTTGTATTTGAATCAACTGTTCCGTGTTCAAGTTCAACATCCATCCCAATTCTAAATTGTTCTACACCAAATTTGTCCCACTTGACTCCGAGTTGTTCGCCAATTTCTTTTGCTTGTTCTGGGGTGAAATTTTTTTTCATGATTAGAAGAAGAGAAAGGAGTTTTTAAGTTTTGCTCGCTGTCGCGAGAAAGATGCAAAGTAATTAATAGACTAGCCTTCGGCCGAACTCTGATGTGCCTTAGTTAAACATCGAGGTTAGAATTGTTTTTTGACTAATCTTCTAAATGAACATTCGCAAAATTAATAACTTTTTCAAGATATTCAACTCCCTTTGGGGTTAAACAATAATGTGTTTCAGGATCATCATCAATTCCTTGTAATTTTTTGCATAACCCTTATCTAACAAACTTAATGCTCCAGTCATAACATTTTTTTGGACAAGCTCTTGATAATGAATCCCTGCGATAGTATCTTGACCCATTAAATACAATGCGCTTAATAAAGAGGTATCTATTGATTTTGTCATTTAATTCTCTATGAAGATTACTTTATATTAATTATTGTGGTGGAATAATTATTTCCCCCGTCTCAATCCTGCCCTTACACTTGGTCGAACTTTTGAAGTAGGGTGTTTGTTTCTCAAACCTCTCGATTTTGTTGCTGCAGAAGTCAATCCGTGCATTGTTCTTTTTTGGTTTTGTTTTTCTGTAATCCAATTCATCTTTTTATCATTCTTTATTTCTGGCTTGCTTGGGTCAACACAAATTACTTCAAAGAAATAATGCATTCCATCTTTTCCTATTTCATAAGAATTTAAAACTACAAGATTTTTGTATTTTCTCTCGACTCTTTGTTCTGCAATCCATTTGTAAGACATCTTTAGATTTTTTCGAGCATGAAGTCTTTTTGATCTACGACCTTTGTTTGGTCTTGGTCTTTTGTGTCCTCCTCGTTTTAATCTAATTCGGATTACAACAAATCCTTTTTTGTCTTTGTATCCTAAAGCTCGAGCTCTGTCAAGTCTTAATGGCTTGTCGACTTTTGTGAAAACATTTGATTTTCGCCATTCAATCATTCGTTCTCGAAGAGTTTTCTTGTCTGGCTTTTTCCAAGCTTCTCTTAGTTTTTGGTATAATCCTTTTACCATGATAATCAATTGAAAAGTGAGTTTAAAAAGTTTTTTAAAGAGTTTTCTTTTACTTTGTTATATGAGGCTGTAGCTCAGTCTGGTTAGAGCACTGCTCTGATAAAGGTTTGAATTTGTAAAAGAATTCAGGCAATTAGATAGGCAGGGGTCCTCGGTTCAACTCCGAGCAGTCTCATCCTTTTAATTCCAGAGTCAACTTGCCCTTTTTCAAATAGAAATCTTTTACAGGCATGTGAACAGGAATTGATTTAAAATATGCTCTTTCTTTTGCAATTGCTTTTACCTCTATACTTTCGCCAATAGGCATAATTGAAACATCGTCAATGGATTTAACTCCAGGAACAGTTAATTCGTAAATCACTGTATCTGATAATCTTCGTACATTTGTTCCAGGTTCTTTTCTTGGGAGCCCTGAAAATTCTTTTTGTTTTTCTTTTGTAAATTCCTGAACTAAAGTTTGCTCTGTTTCTTCTTCTAACTGTTTTTTTCCTCCCCTAATTTGTTTTTGAGTTACTTTAATTTTTGAAGGGTCGATTCTTTTTCCGTTAATATATAATTCCATACGAGAATTTGGTTGAAAATTATTTTGGAGTTGCATTTCTTTTTGCATTTCTTTCTCGAGCATTTTCATTGTTGAATTTAACATTTTCCCGAGTATGTTTCCCCCAAAATTTCCAAATAATCCTCCAGACATTTGGTCAAATGGTTTTTCAAAATCATTTGCTCCAAGCAAACCAAAATCTTTCTCGAAATTATCCTCTATTTTAAAACCGCAACTAGAACAAAAACTTGCATTACTTGAAATTTTTTTTCCACACTTTTTGCACTTGATTTTTTTGTTAAACATAGTAAAAGAATAGGATTTTAGTTTAAAAGTTCTTCGGTGATTATTCTTTAATATATTTGTTGATATGAACTATCTCGCTAACTTCTGCCTTGAATGTGGTTTTAAATGTTCTTAAAAGAAGGTGGGGGAGAACTTTTATGGTTGGGGATTTTCTAACTTTTCGCACCTCCTTGAATTTGGGCAACATAATAATTATCACAAAAAATCTTATTATCGCGCTTATTAAAAAGATTACAAACAAAGGTTTAATCGCGGGTATATTTAATGTCTTAATTAAAATTGCCCCGAGGCCGGCACCAAGGAAAACACCAATTCCATTAAGCATATTATAATATGAAAATGCAAATGCTCTTTTTTGTTGGCTAACATTATCATAAATAAAATTTGTTGAGACCAAATTAAATCCTGCCCAAGAAACTCCGCGAATTAATGAAGGAACAAAAAGAAGATAAATTGGTGAAGGGTGAAGAATCCATAGAATGGGGAACAAGGGAATTCCAATAGAGGTTATTTTCAAAACAAAATAATTTCCATATTTATCTGCGAGTTTTCCCCAAAGTCCAACTGTTGAAAGAGCGACCCCTGCACCAAACAAAACCACGAGGATATAAGTAAAATAACTAAATTGTAAATCTCTCAAAAGATAAACGACAAGTAAGGCTTCTGAAATGGAGGTTGCAAATGAAAGTAATGACCGAAAGATTGTGAATTTTCCAAAATTATTTTTTGGAGCACCGAGTAAAAAATTACCAAATGAAAAATAAGATTTTTTTTCTGGTTTAAATTTTGGGGCATATTGTCTTTTTAATAAATGCCAACAGACAAATCTTCCGAGTAATGCAACGAAGAAAAATATTGCAAATCCGATTATTAATAAATTTCTTGTTTTGAAAAAATCCAAAAGTAATGCAGAAGTAATTGTTAATATTCCTGTGAAAACCCCGTCGACAAGACTTCTTTTTGCAAACCATCTTCCGCGATACTTCTCATCAACAATATCCCCCATCCAAGAATACCATGCGGGAATCCCGAGACTGTGAATAAAAATGTGAACTGAAAATAAAACCAAAAGTAATAACGGGAGTGTTGTAATTAAAATATTATTTAAGAAAAGAACTGCAATTAAAACATAAAATAACCACGAAAGTGCATCGAGGAAAACTGTTTTTGTAACTAATTTTTTTCGGGGATATTTTTGAATTATTCTTGAACCAAAGATTTGACTCATTGGCCCGAGGAGGCCTGAAATAGAACTCATCATTGCAACAATAGAATTGCTTGCATTAATTGCAATTGCAAAAGGAGAAACATAATGTCCTCCAAAAGAATTTTTTACTGTCGCGAAGATTCCTTCTTTAATGCTGATTCTTCGAGCATGATGTTTTAGTTCTCTTTCTTTTTTTGATTGTCTTTTTTTCATTTTTTCGCCATCTTTTATTTTGATAAAAGAGTAGTTATCTTTAAATAATCTTTGAAATATACTTTAATATGACAAAGAAATTTTATGTTACAACACCAATTTATTATCCCAATGATATTCCGCATGTGGGTCACGCCTATACAACTATTGTTGCGGATGCTATTGCTAGATGGAACAAGAAGCAAGGAAAAGAAGTTTTTTTCCTAACTGGAACAGACGAACATGGGAAGAAAATTGCAGAAGCTGCAGAGAAGGCAGGAAAAACTCCGAAGAAATTCGTTGATGATTTAATTCCTAAATTCAAAGATGCTTGGAAAAAATTGAATATTAATTATAGCAGATTTATTCGAACAACAGATAGAAATCATGAAAAGATTGTTCAAGAAATGCTTCAAAAATCTTTTGATAAGGGAGATATTTATTTGGGTGAATACGAGGGGTTTTATTGCATAGGATGCGAAGCATATTATACTGAAAAAGATTTACAAGATGGTTGTTGTCCATTGCATAAGAAAAAAGTTCAGATACTTAAAGAGAAAACTTATTTTTTCAAGTTAAGTAAATACCAAAAAAGATTACTAGAATTTTATCAAAAGAATCCAGAATTTATCTTGCCTAAAAATAAAAGAACAGAGATAATTAATAGAATTAAAGAAGGGCTAAGAGATGTTTCTATTTCTCGAACTTCCTTTGATTGGGGAGTAAAAGTCCCATTTGATAAAAAACATATTTCTTATGTTTGGTTTGATGCTTTGTTTAATTATTATTCTGCTACAAGAGAAAAAGGAAAAGAAAAATTTTGGCCGGCAGATTTACATATTATGGCAAAGGATATTTTTTGGTTTCATGCTGTTTATTGGCCTGCTTTTTTGATGTCTGTTGGATTGAGTTTACCGAAAAGCTTGTTTATTCATGGATATTGGACTTTTGATAAAGAAAAAATTTCTAAGTCTGTCGGAAAAGTAATTAATGTTGAGGAATTAATTAGATTAACAAGTAATCCTGATTCTGTCCGTTATTTTTTATGTAGAGCTACTGCTTTTGGTGAGGACGGAGATTTTTCAGAAAAGGCTTTGGTAGATAGACACAATGGAGAGCTTGCGAATAAACTTGGGAATTTGGTTTCGCGAACTGCTGGTTTGATTGAGAAGATTGATGTTATTAAGTGTGAGAGTAAATTATTAAAAAATTTAAATGAAAAGAAAATTGAAAAGTTTATGGAAAGTTATGAACTTGATAAAGCATTGAATGAGATTTTTGCTTTTGTGGATGTTTGCAATGAATATGTTCAGAACAAGAAACCATGGGCAACTAAGGATGGGAAAGTTTTATATGAAGTTAAAGAAAGTATTTTGAAAATTGCTGATTTACTTTGGGCATTTATTCCTGAAAGTTCTGAGAAAATTAAAAAGCAGTTTAGTGCAAAGAAGATAAAGAAGGGGGAGATTTTATTTGAGAAGATTGAATTTGATAATAAAAAGATTGAGAATGACAAAATTAATAAATCTGAAAAACCTGAAGGAATTATGACTATGAGTGCACCACGGGCGTACCCCGAGAAATCTTCGGAGAAGATTTCTACTGAGGGCACAGTAAATTATTCTGAATGGGAAAAACTTGATTTGCGAGTTGCACAAATTAAAAAAGTTGAAGATATTGAAGGTGCTGACAAATTGTATAAACTTGAATTAGATGTTGGCAAAGAAATTGGTAAAAGAATAATTTGTGCAGGAATAAAAGAATATTATAAGAAAGATGAATTAAAAGGAAAGAAGATAATTTATTTTTCTAATTTAGCTCCTCGGAAAATGAGAGGAATTGAAAGTCAGGGAATGCTGCTTGCTGCTTCTAGTAAAGGCAAGACCGTATTGATAAAACCAAAATCTAATGCTGACGCTGGGCTGAGGGTGGTGTTTGAAAAATGAAAGAAATGAAATTTGAAGATTGGATGAAGTTTGATTTGAGAATTGGAAAAGTTCTCGAAGGAGAAATTGATTTAGGTAATAAGAAATTTAAGTTTAATAAAAAAATTGATGTTAAAAAAGGTGAGAAGATTGTTGTGGGGGTTATTGGTGATAAGGTTGTTGTTCCTTTAGTTGGTGGTTCTGTTATTATCCCTGAGAAAGATATTGAGTTGGGAAGTAGGATTAGTTAATTCTGAAATATATTTTAGAAAGTATATATTGTAATGTATATGTTTTAGTATCTACTTGGTAAATTAAACGGTCGTTTTGGGGTATTGAGAAATTATCTTCTGAAAAAATTTTTTATTCTAATTTATACAACCTAAGGTAGAATCACAGGTTGTTCCTTTGTGGCATACACAAGCATTGCATATTCTTTCTGGGTCAATAACAGCTTCAACACAAGGGGAGAAATATTCCCCTCCAGTTTCTAAACATATCGTCTCAAAATTTTCTGTTTCCCCAGTATAGTCTGGTTGACAAATATTCTTTTTGTTTTTGTTTAATACAGAAAATTTAATAATTAGGGATGTTAGAAGAATTAAAATAATTACTATAATCACAAATATTATCCAACTCTTTTTTCTCATAAATAAATTAACAAGAACTACTTTAAAAAACTTTATTTTTAGAAAAACGAACGACCAAACCCCCATCTTCTTTTATCTTATGCAGAAATTTTAATTATTTTGTTTTCAAAAAAATTTATTTACCCCAACCAAAAACTTTTGCAATTCGTGTGAAAATTCCTTCTTGGTCTTCACGAGAATAGTATTCTATATCGAGGAGCTTTGCTGCGATTTCTTTGTATGCCCTAGAAGATTTTGATTTTGGATGTGTGCAAATAATACAATTTTTCATTGAAAGTGCTTTTTGCATATCTATGTCCTCTGGAATCATTCCCAAAATTTCTACTTCAAGCATGTCTTTTACAGATTCTGGATTCATTTCATAATCATTTTTTCTCACACGAGTTACAATTATTCCTCTAACTAATTTTTTCATTTGCTCTGCTAACTTTATTGTTTTCAAAGCATCTGTAATCGCAGGCATTTCCGGATTTGTGACAATAATTATCTCGTCAGCTAAATCAATTGCTGAGAGTGCTTCGAGCCCTAATCCTGCGGCAGAATCCACTATGAGATAGTCTGCTAATTCTAAAAAATCTTTTTTGAAATCTTTTAATTTGGTGGGTTGTAGTTTTTTTAATTCTTTTACAGAAAGAGATGCAGGAATTATCTTTAATCCTGATTCATGTTTGTAAACAGCCTCGTGAGCTTCTGCTTTTTTTGAGAGAACATGATTTAATGTTACTGGAACTTCTGGTGCTCCAAGATGTAGGCCTAAATTAGGGGTTGTCAAATTTCCGTCAATTACAAGAACGTCTTTTCCAAAATAGTTCATTGCTGCACCTAAGTTTACGGCTGTGGTTGTTTTTCCTACACCGCCTTTTCCTGAAGTTATTACAATTATTTTTGTCATCTTAATTAATTCAATCACAGAAGCTTTTAATCTTCTTACTTAGATAGAAATTGTTTTGTTGAACTTATAAAGTTTTCTAACATCTCTGCATATTCTTTTAGCTTTTCTAAATTTATATTTATCTCTTTTCCTTTGTACATTACCTTAAGACAAACATTTTTTCTAAATTCTCCGATTCTTTCTTTTCTTAATTCTTCTATTTTTTTAAACATTTCATAAGTATCAATTGCAGTTAAGAAATTTTTGTCGTTCTTGAAAAGTTTTTTTATTTGTTCTATTTTTTGTACAGGGTTTGCAGGAATTATTTTTATTTTCTTTTTCTTTTTTGCGTGTTTTAACATCTCGTCTATACTCACGTCAATCATTTTTCTCCACCTTAGAATAAGATTCATGATTACATCACAAGTTTTAGTATATTTCAAACTAACATAAAGTAAATGATCTGCGCTAATTTTTTCTTGAATAATTTCTTCCATATCTCAACTTAACCCCTTATACCAACGGAGAAATTTATTAAGTAAATAGGGTTTTTATATGTTTTCACCAATTTTTTATATTTTGTTTGGTTTTTTGCAATATGTTCTTTGAAAGTAATAAAAATTCTCTTGTTTTTTCTAAGGTGATTACTTTTGGATGCATGTCATCTGAGAGGATTACTAGTTTTTCTTGTTTCGTGAAAACCATTGGACTTTGTTCGTGGATTTTAACAATTTCAAATAGTTCATTGATTAATTTTATTTCTGAATCTGAAATTGAATATCTTGGGGCGGATTTTTGTACAAATGTTCGCATGTTTAAGTGTGGGTCTTGATAAAGGGTTATTCTCTTGAAAAGATATTCATATTGAAGGATTGCATTTATACAATTTGCGATTGCTTTTTTTGATTCAGTGATTATTCGAATGAGCATTTTTTTGTCTTGAACAAGGGGGTATGAAACAAAGAACATGTGATCTATGATGGACACAATCTTTTGTGCTTCTGCTAAATATTCGAGAAATTTTGTTGACATTTGTTTAAATTTAGAAGTGTTTGGAGTTGAAATATATTGTTGTGGTATAACAATCCTTATTAATCTAAAAAATCTATAAGTGAAATGGAAAACGATTGGAGGAACTTATTCTCTTTGGAAGGGAAAAAAATTCCGCATACTCTTGAAGAAACTTTAATCCATGCAGACCACCTGGGAATTATTTCTCTTTTCTCTGATGAAAATTGGTTTGCCGAAGAAAAAAATTTAAGAATTGCTAGACAAATCGAGGAAAGATATGAAAATTTGGTATTTAAATTAGGGCAAAAATTAATTCTAAAATTGGAACTTAAAAGTTATTTGAAAATTCCTGAAAACAGAGACACGAAGGGTTTATTTGGGGGAATACAAGGCATTTTAGAATTTTATGACAAAGGTCTCCCAGAAGAATTTTTCCCCTATCATAGAATAGCAGATGCAATAACCTCAGATACAATTCCAGGCACTCTAATTTATCATCATCTTCTTCTTTTAAAAAAGGGCACCCCAAAAAATTGTCCGCCCA
>Ga0268285_1001567_pt1 | contig 10865 bp, 5 predicted proteins | sample saktaG_2_FD_190144 | JGI IMG/M metagenome (GOLD analysis project Ga0268285, IMG submission 190144) | Saline water microbial communities from Sakinaw Lake, British Columbia, Canada - sak_2013_06_06_120m | ecosystem: Environmental > Aquatic > Non-marine Saline and Alkaline > Saline ... | reverse complement strand
AGATTATATTCGTAAAAAAGTAATGAATTTTATAAAAGATAAAAGTTTTGGATATATAAAAATTGATTATAACGATAGTATTGGTATTGGATGTGATGGTGCTGAGTCCTATGGTGAAGCACTAAGACAGATTGAAGAAGAATCAATAAATATTTTTAACAAATTAAAGCGGGAAATTCCCGAATTAATAATTGAAAATTGCTCCTCCGGTGGACATAGACTTGAACCTTATAGAATGTCAAAATCTAGTATGGCATCCTTTTCTGATGCTCATGAATGTATAGAGATACCGATAATTGCTGCAAATGTTTCCAGAGTCATTCCCGCAAGGCAAAATCAGATTTGGGCTACTTTAAGAAAAAATGACACATTGGATAGAATAGTCTATTCTATTGTTGCTACCTTTTTCGGCAGACTGTGCTTATCCGGTGATATTACCGAGCTTAATGGAGAACAGCTTGATAAGGTAAGAGACGGCATTCGTTTTTATAAAAGCATTTCTCATATTATTAAAAACGGCAGGTTTTTTAAGCTTACTGATGATGTGAAATATTACAGACGCCCTACGGGCTATCAGGCTGTAAAAAGAATAACAAAAGAGAAAGATGAATTTATTCTTATTTTTCATACATTTAAACTGGAAAGCAAAAGCGAAATAGTAATAGATATTGAAAAAGGATGGAGATTAAAGCAAGAATACAGCAATCATATTGATTTTGATATCAGTAACGGGAGACTCACAATTAATCATCCGTCTGACTTTGTCGCTACATGTTTTTATTTTGTCAAAAATGTTATTTAGGCGGCATGTAAGAATATTTAAAGATGCTATTAATACGAAGTAAATAATAAATTTTGGAGGTCGCTATGGAAAAGGGCAAGATTATCTTTGAAAAAGATTATGTAAAAGGAAATATTGATAAAAGGCTTTTCGGTTCCTTTATTGAACATATGGGCAGGGCAGTTTATACAGGTATATATGAGCCGGAGCATCCGGATTCGGATGAGCAGGGATTCAGAAAGGATGTACTGGAGCTGGTTAAGGAGCTTCAATTGCCGATTGTAAGATACCCGGGGGGTAATTTTGTCTCGGGTTACCATTGGACCGATGGGATCGGCAGAAAAGAGCACAGACCAAGCAGACTTGAACTTGCATGGAAAACAATTGAAACAAACGAAATCGGCATTGATGAATTTGCAGACTGGTCGAAAAAAGTCGGTACGAGTATCATGGCAGTGGTAAATTTAGGAACCGGAACCCCAAAAGAGGCTGCTGAAATGGTTGAATATTGCAATCATCCATCTGGGACATACTGGTCTAATATGAGAGTTGCTAACGGGCATAAGGAACCACATAATATCAGAACGTGGTGTCTGGGTAATGAAATGGACGGAGACTGGCAAATCTGTCATCTTACAGCCGATGAGTACGGACGCAAGGCTCATGAAGCTGCCAAAATGATGAAAATGGCAGACAATACCATTGAGTTGGTCGCTTCAGGCAGTTCAAGTCCAATGTTGGACACCTATCCCGAATGGGACAGAAAGGTTTTAGAGCACTTATACAATGATGTTGACTATATATCACTTCATCGCTATTATTATCAGGAAGAGAATATGACAATAGGGGATTTTCTGCTTTCATATTTGGATCTCAACAAGTTTATCAAAGATGTTATTACAACAGCAGACTATGTTAAGACATTAAAAAGAAGCAATAAAACGATGTATCTCTCTTTAGATGAGTGGAATGTTTGGGATATGAGCAAACAGTGGGAGATTGAAGAATGGAAACCCGCTTCCCCAAGGATTGAAGACAAATATTCTTTGCTGGATGCACTTGTCTTGGGTGGATTGATATGCACAATGATTAATCATGCCAACAGATTAAAAATGGGCTGTCTTGCACAACTGGTGAATGTAATTGCCCCTATTCTTACAGAAAAAGGCGGAAAGGCAATTAGACAAACAATATTTTATCCGTTTATGCATGGTTCATTAAATGCAAAAGGTAAGGCACTGAATCTAAGGACTGATTTACCAAAGATTCAGTCTAAAAGGTACGGAGAAGCTGATGCTGTGACTGTTGCAGCAACATACGATGAAGAAAAGGAAAATATAGTGCTTTTTGCACTGAATTGCAGTCAGAATGATGATATCAGAATTGATGTCGATTTCAGAGGGTTTGGAAATGTAAAAGTGATTTCTCATACGGTCCTTGACGGTAATGATCTAAATGCCAAAAACACATTTGAAAATCCGAATACAGTTGTTCCGAGGGAAATGAAAATGGTTAATTTTGATACAAGCGACGGAATTGTTATTCCGAAAATGTCATGGAATCTGGTTATATTTAAAAATATAATATAATTTTTGAGATAGGAATGACATTCATTAAATATACTTCTGTCGCCTTCAAAAATTACATCTGCCCTTTAAAAAAGTATTTGTAAAGAAAAAAATCATAAAATCTTAATTTTTTTGAGAACAATTATTACAAAAATATTCCATGCAAAAGAAAAAAATTTGATGCAAGAAGCCAAAAATGATTTTATTGCATAGCAAAAAAGCTCATAATGATTTAAGATGAGCTACAATTTTTAGGGTTATGTAAATTTTTAAGCCGCTTTACGGTAACGGTGATACAGCCCACCAAGGATAGGCGGTTCTGTTGCAAAAAAAATTTCCCAATTAGCAGAACCGCAAAGCTATATCTTTGATACTAATAATTTAAGCAATACCAAAAAGCTGGTTTATAAGTATAACTTTCAACCTCGCAAACTGGTGCAGTTATTAATATAGTAGCTTCTAAAGCACCTTCATTCAAAGCAGGCAAAGGTTTTAAGGATGCTGTATCTAAGTAATTAAATAAGACAGTAGATTGTTGTTATAATATTGGCATATATAAATTAAAAAGAAAAAATTAATTACACTTAAAGTTATAGGAGGGTTGACTGTGTCAGTTATGGATTTTAAAGCCATTCAAAAATTTAATAAGATACCCAAAAATCAACAAGAACTTTTTATAAACAATGTTTTCTGTTCCGCTTGTTTTGTAACTACAATTGTTGAATATTCAATCAATAATCACAAATTTGGTATTTTGTTAAAAGGTAAGTGCGAAAAATGCGGTAAGGATATTGCGAGAGTGGTAGAAGATGAATAAAAAAAAATTGCTTTCCATATTTATAGTGTGTCTATGATTTTTAATATAGTCGTTTAAGTGTATTGATATGTTTCCAAGAACACCGCACGTTGAGACGGTAGTTTGCCTCAATAGAAAACACAGTTAAAAGGCTTAAATATAAAGGCTTTTAGGTTCTAAATAATTCAATAAAGTCTGCCTATATTCTAATTGTATAGGTAGACTTATATTTTTTTGTCTTTACATATAGACAATGCTATATAGATTATGCTATAATACATAATGTTGGAGTGTGATGATTTATGGAAATGTATGAAGTAATTAAAAATATAAGAAAAGAATTGAACATTTCTCAAACTGAGTTTGCTCATGCTGTGCATGTTAGCTTCTCTACTGTTAACCGATGGGAAAATGACAGAGTAAAGCCTAATCGTCTTGCTAAGGTGACCATTATAGAATATTGCAAAAAACAAAATGTGAGCAAATCTTTAATTGATAACTTACAAGACTTTGAATAATTAATGAAGAGGAGCTTACTAAAATGGCAGTAAAAAAGAGTGAACTTTATAGTTCTTTATGGAATAGTTGCAATGAACTTAGAGGGGGTATGGATGCCTCTTTATATAAGGATTATGTATTAACATTGCTCTTTGTTAAGTATGTTACTGATAGATTTATGGGCGACCGTTATGCTGAGATTGATGTTCCAAAGGACGGTAGCTTTCTTGATATGATTTCAGCAAAAGGCAAGAGTGATGTTGGCGATAAGATGAATAAAATAATAAGTAAACTCGCAGAGGCTAATGACCTTAGTGGAGTTATTGATGTGGCAGATTTTGATGATGACGGAAAACTTGGCAGTGGCAAAGACAAGGTTGATAAACTAACAAATCTTATTTCAATATTTCAAGATGAAAAATTGGATTTTCGCAAAAACAAAGCCGGTGGCGATGACATAATTGGCGATGCTTATGAATATTTAATGAAAAACTTTGCAACCGAGAGCGGTAAGAGCAAAGGTCAGTTTTATACTCCCGCTGAGGTTTCAAGAATAATGGCTAAAGTTATAGGAATTAGCAGTGCTACTGTTGCATCTAAGACTTTATATGACCCTGCGTGTGGCTCTGGCTCGCTACTTATTCGTGCGGCTGATGAAGTACCAAATGGTATTACTATATATGGACAGGAAAATGACAAAGCAACAGCAGGTCTTGCAAAAATGAACTTAGTTTTACATAACAAATCAACCGGTAAAATTGCAAAAGAAAACACGCTTTCCAATCCAAAATTTAAAAACGGCGATAGCATTGAGAGGTTTGATTTCGCTGTTGCGAATCCTCCGTTTTCTTATAAATCTTGGAGAAATGGAGTTGACGCAAGCAGTGATGAACGCTTTGTTGGCTACAACGCAGTGCCACCAGATAAAAATGGTGACTATGCTTGGCTTATGCACTTTATTCACTCTTTGAGACCACTAATAGGCAAGGGCGCTATAATTCTACCACATGGAGTGCTATTTCGTGGCAATGCAGAGGCTACGATTAGAAAAAAAATTATTAGTAAAAAGATAATTAAAGGTATTATTGGCTTGCCTTCCAACCTTTTTTTTGGAACAGGTATTCCTGCTTGTATTATTGTAATTGATAAAGAAAATGCAGGGGCAAGGCAAGGCTTATTTATGATAGACGCAAGCCGTGGTTTTATTAAAGACGGAAATAAAAACAGGCTTAGAGAACAGGACATTCATAAAATTGTGGATAGTTTTAATAATTTTACCGATATACCAAAGTTCTCAAGAATGATACCTTATAGTGAAATTGAAGCCAATGACTATAATCTTAATATTCCTCGCTATATTGATGGCAGTGAATCAGAAGATTTGCAGGATATAGCGGCTCATTTATTGGGCGGTTTGCCACAGCATGATATTGACGAGTTGTCGTCTTATTGGAGTGTTTTCCCTGCCTTGCAAACTGAGTTATTTGATAGTTTCGGTAGAGATGGTTATTTAAAGTTAAAGATTGCTAAGGACGATATTCGCAAGTCTATTTATAGTAATAGTGAATTTATTGAATATGCAAAGAAAATAGATGGAGCTTTCAAGGCTTGGAAAGATAGTAATTGGACAAAGCTAAATGAAATAAAAAAAGGCGATAACCCGAAAGCTTTTATTGTAGAAATATCAAATGCGTTACTTTTACAGTTTAGCGATATTTCCCTTATAAATAAGTATGATGTATATCAATGCCTAATGTCCTACTGGGAAGAAACTATGCAGGATGATGTTTATGCTATTGCTTTTGACGGTTGGGAATCTGGAAATGATATAGAACGTGAAATGGTAAATAAAAAAGATGGCGCAACAACAGGAAAGATGAAATCCTTTGAGGGACGAGTTATACCTAAAAAGCTTATTATAGATAAATACTTTCCAGAGGAGCAAAGAGCAATTATTCGTTTTGAAAATGAGCGTGACGAGGTTATTCGCCTAATGGACGAGCTAAGAGAGGAGCATGGGGGCGATGAGGGGTTACTTTGTGATGTTATTAATGAGAAGGGCAACATTACTAAAGGCGATTTGATAAAACGAATTAAAGAAATCAAGAACGATAAAGAGTTTGTAGAGGAGCTTGAAATTTTAATGCAATATGAAAAATTGATGGCTAATGAGGCTACCTATAATTCAGCTATTAAAAATGCAGTTGCAGCACTTGACGAGGTTGTATTTGCTCAATATGATGAGCTTAGCATTGAAGAAATAAAAGAGTTTGTTGTAGAAAAAAAATGGTGTGACACTATTTTTGATTCAGTAGATACTATCTATTCAGCAATTTCTCATCGCCTTGCAAATAGAATTGTAGAGCTTGTAGAACGGTATGAGGAAACCTTGCCACATATAGAGGAGCAAGTATCAGAGAATGAAGATAAGGTAAAAACTCATCTTGAAAGGATGGGCTTTTTATGGAAATAAGAGAGGGATATAAGAGGACAGAGGTTGGGGTAATTCCACAGGAGTGGGAGTGCGTTGAGTTAGGTGAATTATGTAAATATATTAATGATGGTACACATAATACCCCCATATATTTTGCAATGGGAATACCATTTTATAGCGTTGAAAATGTTGTTGCTGACAATTTTAAAAATGTAAAATATATTAGCAAAGAAGAACATAATAGGCTAATTAAAAGGTGCTTACCTGAAAAGGGAGATATTCTTTTAACTCGAATTGGTAGTGTAGGTAAAACAAAACTTATTGATTGGGATGTCAATGCTAGTATTTATGTTAGCTTGGCTTTATTAAAAGTTAATGAAGTTGTTAATTCATCTTATTTATACGCCTATACAAAGTCTAACATCTTTGTTAATGAAATTGAAAAAAAAGCCTTGATGAATGCTGTACCACCTAAAATTAACATGGGTAATATTAAATCTGTTTCTATAGCATTACCAAAAGATAAATTTGAGCAACAAGCTATTGCCACTGCATTGTCTGATGTTGATGGGCTTATTAACTCACTCACAAAGTTAATTGACAAAAAGAAAAACATCAAGCAAGGTGCAATGCAGGAATTACTGACCGGCAAAAAAAGGCTTGATGGGTTTAGTGGTGATTGGGTGGAATCCGAACTTGGTCAAATATGTGATATTATTAAAGGGCAACAACTAAATAGAAGCTCATTAAGGGATACAGGTATTTATTATGCATTGAATGGTGGAATAACACCTTCTGGTTACACTGATCAGTGGAATCGAAAAGAAAATACTATTTCCATTAGTGAGGGCGGAGAATCTTGTGGTTTTGTTAATTACAATTCCGAAAAGTTCTGGTGTGGTGGTCATTGTTATACATTAGAAAACATATCAGAAAATATCGACAAGACTTTTTTATTTCAAATATTAAAAACAAACGAAATATTTATTATGGCTTTGAGAATTGGTTCGGGTTTACCAAATGTTCAAAAAAAATCATTAAAAGAGTTCAAAGTAACAATTCCACAAACAATTGAAGAGCAAACGGCAATTGCCGCAGTGCTATCTGATATGGACAATGAAATTGAAGAACTTGAGAAAAAGTTAAGTAAATACAAAGATATAAAACAAGGCATGATGCAGGAGTTGCTAACGGGTAGAATTAGATTGGTTGAAGCTGCTATTGAAGTAAAACCTATTGAAAAAGTTACAACATTTGAAAAACCAAAACAAGGCGGACATACAAAGGAATTTGATGAGGCGGTTGTTGTTTCTGCTATAGTATCAAGATATGCAAGCGAGCAATTCCCTATTGGGGCATTTAGAAGACAAAAATTTGCTTATTTGTTTCATCGCCATTGCGAACAAAAAGCTGAAGGTTATGAGAAATTTGCGGCAGGACCATATAATTATCATACTAAGTATGGCGGAGCTGAAAAGATTGCACAAAGGAATAAATATGTTAAAGAGCATACAAGGGATAAAATAAAAGGCTTTGTAGTGGCTGAAAAATGTCAGCAAGCTATAGATTATTTTTATGAATGGTACGGTAGCGAAATTTTAGAATGGTTAGACCAATTCAAGTTTGTTAAAAAAGAGGAACTCGAGCTCCTCACTACAGTTGATATGGCAATAGTTGATTTAATTCAAGCAAGAAAACCAATTAGTGTGCAAGCAGTAAAACTTATAATACAAAACAGCAAGAAATGGAAAGAAAAGCTTAATAGAGCTATTTTTTCAGATGATAATATCAAGCGTGCTATTGAATGGAGCAATCGACTTTTTGAAAATTAACAGATTATGAATGGAGGTTATGAGATGAGCGGAGTTGGCGAAAGAGAAAGAGTAACGCAAAATCGTATTATTGAGCTTTTCAAATCTAAGCTTGGTTATACCTATATAGGTAATTTGCATGACCAAGACAATTCTAATATTGATGAAAAAAGGCTCAAAAAATACCTTCAAAAGCAAGGATATTCAGATGAACTTATTCGTAGAGCAGTTAATACTCTTGTAGAGGCTTCAAAAAAGCCTGACCTTTATTATGCAAATAAAGATGTTTATTCCCTGCTTCGTTATGGTGCATCAGAGAAAGAAAATGTCTCAGTAAAAAATGAAACTGTTAAATTTATTAACTGGGAAGAGCCGAATAAAAACGATTTTTATTTTGCTGAGGAAGTAACTATTAAGGGCGAACATACAAAACGCCCTGATATTGTGCTGTATATCAACGGTATTGCAGTTTGTGTTATTGAGTTAAAGAGAAGCATTGTATCTGTTTCTGAGGGAATAAGGCAAAATTTAGATAATCAAAAAGATGAATTTATAAAAACATTTTTTTCTACTATACAGTTATGTTTTGCAGGTAATGACACTGAGGGGCTTCGCATCGGGGTTATTGCAACCTCAGAAAAGCAATATATTGAATGGAAAGAAGACGAAAAAGCAAATGATACTCTTTCTCTATTTATTAAAGCTCAAAGCGAAAATGAGGGTTATAAAATTGACCGTCATTTAATCAGCCTTTGCCAAAAAGAACGATTGCTTGACATTTTATATAATTTTATTGTGTTTGACAGTGGTAATAAGAAGTTTTGCCGCCATAATCAGTATTTTGGTGTGCTTGCGGCAAGACAAAGAATCAAGGCTAAAGAGGGCGGTATCATTTGGCATACACAAGGTAGCGGTAAGAGCTTAACAATGGTATGGCTATCAAGATGGATTAAAGAAAATAACCCAGAAGCAAGAGTGCTGATTGTAACCGATAGAGATGAGCTTGACGACCAAATTGAAAATAAGGTTTTTGGTGCAGATGGTGTTGGTGATGAAATATACCGCACAAAAAGTTGTGAGGACTTAATAAAAAAACTAAATAAAACAACTCCAAGAGTTATATGCTCGCTTGTTCACAAGTTTGGTAGAAGCAATGGTGATGAAGATAAGGCGTATGATAGCTATATTGAACAGCTGAAAGCCAGCCTGCCACCTAATTTCAAAGCCAAAGGTGAATTTTTCATCTTTGTTGATGAGTGCCATAGAACACAGTCTGGTAAGTTACACAAAGCCATGACAACCATATTACCCGATGCAGTTTTTATAGGTTTTACAGGTACGCCACTTTTAAGTAAAGATGAAATGCGAAAGCGTGGAATAAAGAGTAGCATTGAGATTTTTGGTACATATATTCACACCTACAAATATACTGAAGCTGTAGCCGATAAGGTCGTTTTAGACCTTAGATATGAAGCAAGAGATATTCCGCAGGGAGTTGTATCTCAGGATAAAATAGATTTATGGTTTGAAACTAAAACAAGAGGACTCACTGAGATTTCAAAGGCTCAGCTTAAAAAACGCTGGGGAACACTCAAAGAAGTTTATAGTTCTGAAGCAAGGCTTTCAAAAATTGTTTTGGATATCATATTTGATATGGATATGAAAGATAGACTTAATAATGGTAGAGGTAATGCTATTTTAGTTGCGACGAGTATTTACGAGGCGTGCAAGTACTACAAGCTGTTTATTGATTATGGTTTTACTAAATGTGCCATTATAACATCTTTTTCTGCTGATGTATCTGAAATTAAAGGTGAGGGGGCAGCTAAAACAGAAAATATTTTCAAGTATGATGAATATAAAAAAATGCTTAATGGCAAAGATATAGAAATCTTTGAAAAAGAAACAAAAGAAAAGTTTTTAAATGAGCCTGGCCAAATGAAGCTCCTTATTGTTGTTGACAAGCTTCTGACTGGTTTTGACGCACCAAGTGCAACTTATCTTTATATTGATAAATCAATGCGTGACCACGGGCTATTTCAAGCTATATGCAGGGTAAATCGTCTTGATGGTGATGATAAGGAATATGGGTATATAATTGACTATATGGACTTGTTTAAGAGCCTTGAAAAAGCTGTTTCTGATTATACTTCTGAAGCTTTTGATAGTTTTGAAAAGGAAGATATATCAGGACTTCTAAAGAATAGAATTACTGAAGCAAAAAATCATCTTGATGAATTACTCGAAAGCCTTAGGGCTTTATGCGAGCCGGTAGTGTTGCCTCGCACCACACTTGATTTTATAAAATATTTCTGCTTTGAAAAAGATGGGGATTTGGATGAATTGGAGGAAAACCAGCCAAAAAGATTATCGCTTTATAGGTTTACCGCTTCATTGCTTCGTGCATTTGCTGATGTTGTGGGCAATCTTGAGGAACTTAGTTTTACATCAAAGCAGATAGAAGAAATTAAGGCTGAGGTTGTTTATTTTGAAAAAGTTAGAGATGAAATAAAACTTGCAAGTGGAGACTATATTGACCTCAAAAAATATGAAGCTGATATGCGATATCTAATTGATAACTATATCAGTGCTGGCGAGAGTGAAAAATTATCGGCATTTGATGATATGTCATTAATTGAGTTAATTGTTGAACGGGGCGTAGATTTTGTAGATAGCTTGCCAGATGGCATAAAGAATAACCACGAAGCGGCTGCTGAGGTTATAGAAAATAATGTCCGCAGAAAGATTATAGAGAAAAGCTCTACAAATCCTCGTTATTATGAGAAAATGTCCGAGCTATTAATGAAAATTATTGAGGAACGCAATAATGAAAAAGAAGATTATAAAAAATATTTACAAAAGATAGTAGACCTTACGAGAAAGATTGAAAAACCAGAAGATTATGCAGGTTATCCAGAAAAAATAAAAAAATCAGCGGCACTAAGGGCATTATATGATAATGTATCAAAAGATGAGG
>Ga0268285_1001566_pt1 | contig 10869 bp, 8 predicted proteins | sample saktaG_2_FD_190144 | JGI IMG/M metagenome (GOLD analysis project Ga0268285, IMG submission 190144) | Saline water microbial communities from Sakinaw Lake, British Columbia, Canada - sak_2013_06_06_120m | ecosystem: Environmental > Aquatic > Non-marine Saline and Alkaline > Saline ... | reverse complement strand
TTTTCTGATTGCTTTACTGCAGTCGCAACAATCCCATGGGCAACTATTAATGTATCAGAATTTTTTTCACCAATCATTTCAAACTGTTCTATTTCTGATCTGCACTTATCAAAAGCATTAATCGTTGATTGATTAGCAGAATACAATTCTTCTTCTGTATTATAGCAGTTTCTAACGCTTGTGCAAAATCTATCTTTTTCTTTTGTCTGCAAAAAACTTCCTATAGGCATTTTTCTTTCAAGAGAGGTATTCTCTTGAGATAACAAATATGCTTCTGTTTTAACTCCGTCTCCATTTTTTTCAGATACTTCAAAGTTTCCTCTCATTTTTGCTTGGTAACCATCGGCCAGAATAAATACTGGAAATCTATATTTCCATGCGACAAATAAAGCCTGTCTAGAAATTTTATATAATTCCTCAAGAGAGCTTGGTGAATATACAATTCTCATTCCTTCGCCATTTCCACCAAAGCAAGTTAAATTTACTTCTGATTGAGAATAAATCACCGTTCCAGTTGAAGGTCCCCCACGTTGCATGATGAAAGCCACCGTCGGTAAACGCATTGCTTCTGCCATAGAAAAAGCATCTTGCATTATTACATTACCTGGCCCAGAAGTTGCCGTAAATGCTTTTTTACCTGCGAGAACTGATCCAATTAGAGCAAACCCTGCTGAAATTTCATCTTCTGTCTGAGCTGATATAAGGTTTTTATTTTTACAGGATTCTTTCATCCATCCTTCCAGTATTTCAGATGCTGGTGTAATTGGATACCCAAAAAATGCCTCTGCTCCTGCGTCTAACATCGCCTGTACGATTATTTGATTCCCAGTTAATAGTTTTTGCATGGTTTTATTATAGCACTTCTATAAATACTTTAAATATTTTCTATAGTATCTAAACTTTTAGCTTCTTCAGTCAAAATATTTTCCCACATTTTTGTGTCTTTGTTGCAAATTGCTTCTTTTTTGGCTTTATAGACATTATTAATAATTTCTATATTCCATAAATCTTTCTCGAACAAATCCACTATATTTTTAAGCTCTTCGTCTTTTGCTTTAGCCAAAATTGTCAAAAAATCATTTTTATCTTTCTTGGATAAATTAGATTGTGCGATTAGGCCTTTGATTTTGATTAGATTAAACTCCATAATGTTATTTTACTGTTAATTTATTTTTTATTTTTTTTACTATTACTAACTTATTTTTCAAAAATTCTTCGGTTTTATTATTATAAAATTTACCTATAACAGGAATGTTCTCCGTATTTTCCAGTGTCATTTCTATTAATGATATATAGTGATCTAAAATTAACACCTTATCATCTTCAGAGAGTATAACTTTTTGTGGCTTGCCCATGATGTGTTTTATAAGTACGGTATCATCTAATTCATCTTCTAATCTATCAATATACATGAGCGTATGATAAAATGAAGTCATAAATTCATAGATATTACCAAATGAATGCCCTCCATTTTCTTGATTGAAAAAATTATGCTCATCGATAAAGGCAAAGAAAGTTTTATTTTTGTAATCATAATTATAATTATCAAAAGGGGCAAAACCGTCTCTTAAAATACACGTTTTCTGATTATTGATATATCCTTTTAGGTCAGCAAACATATTTCTAATGTCCATATTTTCAGTAAATCCATTTTCAAAAACAAATTTATGTAATGTCTCATGCTCTGATGTAACCCTAAGTTCCTCTAAAGATTTTTTATTAATACAATCTGGATGAAAACTAATCGTTTTCTTTTGTTGATCAGCAAAAGCATTACTTTTATTATAATCAACTATCTGAATTTGATTTACTAAATTATCACTAGAAATATTCTCTACATTATTGACACCTTCTGCGATAGCAGACAATTTTTCATTAATTTCTTCGATTGCAGAAAATCTATTTAAATCATTCCCCAAATAATTAAATTCTAATCCATCTTTCGTTAGTTTAAAATCTTTATTAAATTTCTGAAATACTTTTTGTTTAATGGGCAGTTTATACGTTTCGTCATTTATTTTAAAAACAACTTCGTTATTTTCTATATTACTTATCGGTTCACCAAGATAATTAATATTAATTGGATTTTGCCCATAATAATATCCTCCTTTTAAAAAACTTCCTCCTTGTTCATCTTGAACGATATCGTTTTTCATTATCTCTTGCCAATATTCTTCCGGATAATCATCTGTTTCTAGATGATAAGGATAAATACTTTTCCCTCTCTGCCCTATATAATTATCATTTTCAAATTTATTTATTCGCCTAAAGTCTGATTCATTTATATCTATATTTATTTCTTCCTTGCAAAAAATCATTATATTAGCTATATATCCGTCTATATCCAACGATGGATTTTTTTCTAAATCTTTCTGTGATAAAATAATTGGCCTCGTTTTCCCGTTATTTATAGCCTGTATATATACTATCTTAATATTATCCATAATTTCTTGTGGGGTTTCTTCTTTTTCTATAAACTCTAATTTATAAAAAGATGCTTCTTTTTTCTTTTCTACTTGCTCAATTTTTTCTGATTCCCTCTCACTTAAGTCTTGCGCATGTACAAACTCTGCTCCAGCAGTAAGAGCTGTAATTAAAATCAATACCTTAGCTAAATCTTTCGTTTTCTCTTTAAATTTACCTAAAAAGGTTTTTTCATTCTGTACTAATTTTTCTGGAGTAATATCTAATAGCTCATTATTTTTTTGCACATCAACTTCTGAGGCAGTATCTTGGCCTTGTGCATTTATTTCTTTAATTCCTTTTTTCTGGTTATCTTCTATGTTTAATTGTGGTGTAAATTCTTCAAGCATATTTTTTTATTTGATTCCCAGTTAATAGTTTTTGCATGGTTTTATTATATCACCTTTTTGTTGTTGATGCATTTTATTTTTTCAATTTGTTGTAAGAAATCGAATATTACATTTACGGATTTTTTGCAGTATTCTATATCCAAAACAATCTTTTCTCCTTTGTGCGTATTTTCGATTTGAATTTCTTTCTCACCTTTTATTTTTTTTAATAGTAATAAACAGATTAGTATAATTATCAGCTACCTTATTGTCCGCATAGGCCTAAAATCAGTTAACAATTAGCAGTCTTCAGTTAACAGTTGTGACAACGTTGTTCGAAACTGATAACTGTTAACTGAAAATTGAAGACTGATTCTGTTCCACTGCAGTGCTTTTTCATTTATAAAGCAACGGATCAATTTGATAAAATACCATATTATATTATAATTACAATATCACGATGAGAGGACTACCGAAGGGTCTCGTCCCTAGGAAATGCCTCTCTTTTTATTTTGTCTTTATAAGTTTCTTCTTAAACAATTGAATATTTGAGCATTGTATTTGTCTCTTAAAAATCTTCTGAATCTAAAAAAATCTAGATTCCAGCCCTGACTTTTAACGCCCAGATTTAAATTTTGGCTATCTATAAATGCAAAATTATTTTGTTTTTGTTTCATAAAAGTTTCTTTACTTCACAAAAACCTTAACATCCGGACAAACTATCGTTTCATCATGAAAATTTATCATGATTGGATTAAAATCTATTTCAGAAATTTGAGAGAAAGTGGTAAGCAATTTTTGAATCTGCACAATAATTCGCAATAATTCTTCTTTTAGAGAATCTGAAAATATTTTTTGTATAATTGGGTTATTATTGACAAACAATTTTATTTCCTCGTCCGATAATGGCAGAATGTGAAATTTTACTTGTCCTAATTCACCTGCAAAAATTCCACCTAAACCAAACATAAGCATGGTTCCAACTTTATCATCTCTCTTCGCTCCGATAATTAACTCTAAATCTTTTTCCAATTGCTCTTGGATTAAAATTGGTTTTTGGATTTTCTGGCAAACATTAATTAAATCTTTTTGGTTTTTTATATTGCAGATTACCTGATTATTTTTCACTTTATGGACAATATCGCCTACTGCTGTTTTCGCCACTACAGGAAATTGTAGTTTCCATGTTTTATTATTCAATTCTACTACATCGTTTATCACAACTGATTTCGGCACAGAAATACCTATCGTATCGGCAACTGATAGAGATTGATCTAACGCTATCCATCCATTATTCTTAAACACATCTTGCGATAATTGCTTTTTTGCATCAGACAGTTTTTGTTGCGTGTTTTTCTTTATTTTTTCTAATTTATCAGTTGACACTGTTGCTAAATCTAATGATTCTATAGCGTCTCCCAGAAAACCAAAAACTGGATATTTTTCCTTTTGAAGTATCTTATATGCTTTCTGAATGCTTTTTCCTCCCATAAATACTGGCAGAATAAAATGTTTTTTGTTTCTTTTGTTGAATTTTTTTATGGACAATGCAATATTATCCATATCAGTCATCTTTTGAGGAGTCACCATCATAAAAACCGTCACAGGAACTTTTTCTTTTTCTAAAATGTTAAAAACATCCTCATACCTTTTACTATTCGCATCTCCCCCTATGTCTAAAGGATTGTGGACGGATAGAAATGAGGGAATAACTTTTTGAATAGAATCTTTTATAGAATCTATATTTAGAAATTCCAGATTTTTTGTTAAAGAAATGATGTCCGCTGATGACACTGCCAATCCCCCAGCATTAGAAATAACGAAAATTTTGCGACTTGGTTTAGGATGAGAACTAAGCAATTGCGCTGTTTGTAAAAACTTTTCAATAGTATGAACACGAATTGCTCCACTTTTTCTAATAATTGCATCTGCCACTCTGTCTTCTGTTGCCAACGCTCCTGTATGAGATTGGGAGACATTCTGCCCAATCCTTGAAACTCCTGCCTTGTAAACAATTACTGGTTTTTTTCTTCTGACAGATCGGACGATGTCAATAAATTTTTGAGGTTTAGAAATTTCTTCAAGATAAAGTGTAACTACTTTCGTTTGTTTGTCTTTCTCAAGAAATCTCAAGACATCAATCTCGTCTAATAATGCTTTATTTCCAAGACTGATAATTTTACTAAATCCCATCCCATTTTGATTCCCCCAATCCATCAGTGCGGATATGATGGCTCCTGATTGAGAGATCAAGGCAATTTTTCCTTTTTTGGGAAAAGCAGAGGAGAAAGAAGCGTTTAATTTATTTGCAGTATTTATAATCCCGAGACAATTTGGACCAAGGCATGTGATGTTATTTTTCTTGGCTGTTTCAATAATTTTATTTTCTAACACCTGTCCACTCCCGCCTATTTCGCTAAATCCGGAAGAGATAATAATAGCTGATTTTATGTTAGCTTTCCCGCATTCTTCAAGCACTTGCGAAACTAATAGAGCAGGAACAGCAATGATTGCCAAATCAGCTTTTGGAATTTCTGAAACGTTGTGCCAGCTTTTGATCTCTTGAATATTTTCGGCTTTTGGATTGACTGGATAAACATCACCAGAAAAACCACTCTGAATAAGGTTTTCAAGGATGGCTCCTCCTACTTTCTGCGAATCGCGCGAAGCGCCTATTATCGCAACTGATTGTGGATTAAAAATTTTTTCTAACATGTCTATAAATTTTTTAAGGATATTAAAATTTTGCCCTTAGCTAATTTAATTTCTTTTCTACTTTCATTTACTTCATTAAGTAGTTTATTTATTTGCCGATTGCGTAAAAGATTGCGAAGATATTTTATGAAAATCATAAATTTTATCTATATCATCTTTACTTTAATTTTTTTAATCTTTTTTTCTGCTTCTTTGATGGTCAGTAAACCTTCTTGTGCTCCCAGAAATTGGACAGTGCTACTACCATTCACTATTCCTAATTTCAAACATCTTTCTATCGTTTCTCCTTGTGTAAAACCTGCCATAAATCCGGAAGCGAAAGCATCCCCTGCTCCAGTGGTATCTACTAATTTTTTCGCTGGAAAAGCCTCGCAAAAATACATCTTATTGTCCCGCCAATCTTTCAGATATGCCCCTCCATCACCATCCGCAATAACAACAATATCTGCCCCCCATCTTTGCGACTCATCAAACAAAAAACGTATTTGAGATAACCCATATTCAGGGATGTTTTTATTGGTCCCCCCGGGACAATAGACTGCCATTGATATTGCCTCATTTCTATTTAAGATTAGGACATCTGACAATTTTATGACTTTTAATAATTCCTTATTCTTTCTTTCAATCTGGTCAATTCCCGGATTGATTGCTATCTGGACATCTATATTTTTCTTCACTGATCTGATTTTTAGAAGTTCATCTTCTGGGCATTTCCCTAAAGATCCAACATACAACCATTCTGGTTTCATGCGAGAAATTTCTTTGATATCAATGTTGATGTCCTCACTTGCTGCTTTACTCACAAAGACAACATGTTCTCGCGAAGAACTATCTACTATAAAGAATGAAAAACCAGTTTGTTTTTTCTTGTCAATATGAACTAATTTTGTAGGTACTTTATTTTTCTTCAATTCCTCTTTAATAATTTCTCCCGCATCATCATCTCCGACTTCAACATAAGGAAAAGCATCCGCTCCCATCTTCTTAAGTCCGGTAGCAACATTGCATGCTGACCCGCCCATGGTATTCAAGAATTTATTGATGTATATTTTTGATCCAAGTTCAAACGCAAGCATTTTCCTACAAGAAACATCATCTTTATTAGCCATCATTTTAGCCATATCAGTCACGCAAAAAATATCCCTCACCGCCCCACCTATTGTAATAATTTTCTTCCTCATAATATTCGTGATTAGTGTTTATTTGTATTATTTCGTGTCAATTCGTTCTTTAACATACTTAACACGCTTTGTCCTGTCATTTCCGTCGGCTTTTTTATTTCAAAAAGATCTATTATTGTAGGAGCAACATCGCATAAGTGAACATCTTTAAGAACCTCATTTTTCCCCTGCCATAAATTGTTAATCATAATAAGAGGAACGGGATTATTGGAATGATTTGTCATAATTTCTCCTGTATTTACATCTATCATTTCATCCGCGTTGCCATGATCCCCAATAATAATTACTGTCCCATCTTTTTCTAAAACACTTTGGACAACTAAATTAACGACATGATCAACATGTTCAGCAGCTTTAATAGCAGCTTTGATGTCTCCTGTATGACCAACCATATCTAAATTTGCAAGATTCACCACTATAAAATCATACACATCAAATTTGATATTCCCAACAATAACTTCGCCAATTTCTTTAGAGGACATCTCTGGGCTTTCCTTATAGCTTTTAACATCTTTTGATTGAATAACAATACGTGCCTCGCTTCCTATTGGATTAGCATATCCTCCATTAAAAAAATACGTGACATGAGCGAACTTTTCCGTTTCTGCAATGTACAATTGTTTCAACCCACCCAAAACAAAAGGTAGAGTATTTTTAATTGGAGAAGTTGCGAAAGCTGTTCTTATCGGTAGGTCAGGCCCGAAATTAGTAAATGCCACAAAAAACAGATTTTTCAAAGTTTTTTTTCTTTTCACTCCCTCAATACTGTCTAAAACAAATAATTTAGTAAACTGCCGAGCTCTATCTGATCTCAAATGGAAAAATATAACAGAATCATTATCCTTAATCGTAGCAACTGGGCGTTTTCTGTCATCTACAATAACTGTAGGAGTAATATATTCATCAGTAAGACCATTCTCATATGCTTGATCCACAGCATCAAAAGCATTTTTAGCAGTTGCACCTTTTCCAAATGCCATTGCGTTATAGGCAAACATAAGCCGATCCCAATTTTTAGATCTATCCATCCCATAAAATCTTCCTCCAATTGTTGCTATCTCACCAACCCCTATATCATGAATTGTATCACTCAATTTTCTTAAAAATTGTTTTGCACTTTTGGGGGGTGCATCTCTCCCATCTGTAAAAAGATGCAAATAAACTTTTTTTACTCTATTTTTTTTAGCGAATTCTAATAGCGCCTTGAGATGTTTTTGTCTGCTATGAGAACTATTATTAGAACTTAGCAATCCGACTAAATGAAGTGCGGAATTTTTGTTTTTGTTTAGATTTTTAACTGATCCTAAGAGAGCCGTATTGCTAAAAAAACTTCCATCCTCAATGCTTTCGGTAATTCTACGAGAATCTTGAAGGACTATTCTCCCTGCTCCGATGTTTTCGTGTGCAGTTTCAGATCCACTTGTTTTACCTTTTTGTAAACCGACTGCTTCACCACATGCTTCAACTTTCGCATGAGGATATTCTTCCCACAATTTATCCATAACGGGAGTATTCGCCAAATAAATCGCATTCCCTCTCCCCGGAGGTGCAATTCCCCATCCATCTAAAATCATCAGGACTACCGGTTTTTTTTTCTTATTTTTTGTTGTGTTTTTATCTTCTATCATAATTGCGTAATTTTTAGTAGTCTATTATATTTAGCAACTCTTTCTCCACGTGAAGGAGCTCCGGCTTTCAGAAAATCTGCTCCGATGCCAACTGCTAAATCGGTAATGAAGTCATCGCATGTTTCTCCTGATCTATGTGACACTATTATTTTCCATCCAGCATTTTTCGCTTTTTGTGCACATTTAATCGCTTCCGTAACTGTCCCAATTTGGTTTGGTTTAATAATAATCGCGTTAGCACACCCTTTACTGATTGCTTTTGATAAGAAGGCAGTATTCGTCACAGTCAAGTCATCCGCTACAATCTGTGTTTTGGATAATATCTCATGCATTATACTCCATCCATTGAAATCATATTCATCTAACCCATCTTCAATAGAAAATAGATGATATTTTTTTACCCATTCTTGATAAACTTTTATAATCTCGTCTGGCGTAAATTTTTTATCTTCCAATGAAAAAATATATTTTTGACTATTTAGATCAAAAAATGACGAAGCTGCTGAATCAATTGCCAACTTAAATTGCGAGCCTGCTTCATACCCTGCCTCTTCCCCTGCTTTCAATATGTATTCAAAAATTTGATCATGATTTTTGATTGTCGGAGCATACCCTCCCTCATCCCCAACCCCAACATTCAATTTTTGTGCTACAAGAATTTGTTTGAGAGAATGAAATATCTCTGACCCAATTCTTATCTGTTCTTCTGTTTCTATCCTCTCATTCGGAACAACCATAAATTCCTGAATATCAACTTTATTTTGAACATGTTTTCCGCCGTTGAAGATGTTAAACATAGGAGTAGGTAGATCATCATTGACTTGTCCAGACATTTTTTCTATATACTGATGCAATTCCATTTTATGCGATTGCGCAATTGCTTTAATACAAGCGATAGAGACTCCTACTATTGCATTTGCCCCCAACTTTGATTTATCATCCGTCCCATCTAAGTCAATAAGAATATCATCTATTTTGCTCTGATTTGGTAAATTTTGACCATATAACGCCTTAAAAATTTGATGATTTATATTACTACATGCTTTCAAAACTCCTTTCCCATCATATCTTGTTTCATCCTTATCTCGCAGTTCAACAGCTTCATTGCTTCCAGTGGATGCCCCTGATGGGACTCCCGCAATTCCAACACTCCCATCTTTTAATTTGACAGTCACTTCTAAAGTTGGATTCCCCCTAGAATCCAAAATCTCCCTAGCATTTATATTTTTTATTTTTATTTTCATATTGTAATACGAATTCGTGATTAGTATATATTCGTTCTACATTCGTGTTGATTAGTTCTTGACCGCTAATTGATTGAGCATCGCTCCGCCACCAGTAGAGACCCAATTGAATTTATCAAGTGGTATTTTCAATTTGTTTAATGCTGCAATTGTATCCCCACCACCTATAACAGTGTGCACCCCACTCGCTATTATAGCTTCTGCAATTTCTTTTGTTCCATTCATAAAATCATCATCTTCAAACTTCCCCATCGGTCCATTCCAGATTATAGTTTTTGCTTTTGAAATTATTTCTTTGTATTTTTCAATAGTATTTTTTCCTATATCGTATTGCCTATCTCCGATATAATCAACTGGAAATATTACATTATTTATTTTACGATCCTCTATCATAAATGGCTTCTCATCTTCTACGCTAACTAGTCCAATTCTCCCACCAATTAAAACATGATCATAAATTTTTGACAAATTATCAATACATGGAGCCTTGGTCTCAACTTTTGCTCCACCAATAATTGCAACTGCTGGACGCTTTGGATTTTTCATAGCTTCAGATAAAACTTTTATTTCTTCTGCCATTCTTAACCCAATATAGCTTGGTAAAAACTTTGGAATACCAACAATGGAAGCGTGTTTTCTATATGAAGCAAATGCATCATTTACAAAAACATCTGCAAATTTTGCTAACCTTTTAGCAAATTCTTCATCATTCGCTTCTTCGCCAGAACAGAAACGTAAATTTTCCATCATCAAAATGTCGCAGGCTGACATTCCTTGAATAATCTCACTGGCATCGCCTTCGCAAACATCCGCAAAAAATTGGAATGAATTAACTTTACTTTCTTTTAATACTTTTTTGAGATTTTCTAAAACTGGGAGTAAACTTAACCGCGAATCCAATATGCCATTAGGCCGCCCTCTGTGGCCAATAATAATAATTTTGCAATTGTTTTCTAATAGATAATCTATCGTGGGAATCAATGCTTTTAATCTAAAATCTTCTCCTTCGGGAATGTCTAAATCAGCCCGTAATAGAACGGTTTTGTTTATTAAATATGCTTCTTTTATTGTTTTTAGCATATTTTCCCCTTGTCCGCCGTAGCTCTGAATCGTATTGAAGAGCGAAGGCGGGTTATTTATTTTCTATAAATTTAACATCTAATATATTTATAATATACCATTTTGTAGCAATCTATGAAAGACCTTGACGGATTATCATTATTGTATTGTGATGTTTAGGTGTTGAAAAATAAATAGGTTATTCCCGCCATGGGGTTTGCATGGCAGTAGTACTTTGAAAATAAGGAGA
>Ga0268285_1001565_pt1 | contig 10870 bp, 12 predicted proteins | sample saktaG_2_FD_190144 | JGI IMG/M metagenome (GOLD analysis project Ga0268285, IMG submission 190144) | Saline water microbial communities from Sakinaw Lake, British Columbia, Canada - sak_2013_06_06_120m | ecosystem: Environmental > Aquatic > Non-marine Saline and Alkaline > Saline ... | reverse complement strand
AAAGTTTCCTCGAATTTTCATCAAAAATTACCTTTGCGAAGAGGTGGGTCGAAAAGATGCTTAGCAGCAAGCATAAGTTAGAAATTTTAGGTTTTTGACTATAACTCTCTGTAGCGTTACTAATCCGAGAAGAAGCTTCTTGGCATCATCAAACTTATTCTCTCGCATTAATGACTTTACTTCATCAACACCTTTATAGAATCCTGGCTTATACGTCAAAATTAGAATCTCCTGAAGACGAACTGATAGAACTGATAATAATATGCATTTAAGTGGGGCCACGGCGATTTGAACGCCGGTCACAGGACCCCCAGTCCTGTAGGATTGCCAGGCTACCCTATGGCCCCGCTGCGGATTCCAGGATGCAGACCACCCATATAAAGTTTATCGCCCGGCGCATTCCTTTCTTGCGCCGATATCCACCATCCAGAGGCCGCACAGAACCAATAGGCCGTTGAAGAATAGGGCTATGGGGTTCAGGGCGTTCGGAACGATGGTGAAGAGGAAGACGCCCGCTGCAACGGTGCCTAGGCCCGCCAGAACGATCCCCGCCCGGGCCGAGACGAGGGTGTAAAGTATTCCCACAGAGGTCAGAACGATTCCCGCCATTATCAGCGGGTTGAACTCTATCATGTCTGGAAATCTTGCGGCCGTTTACTTATATGTTGCCGTCGATGCAGTCTCTGTTCGTCTCTGTTCGTCTCTGTTCGTCGGGCCGGATTTTTTGCTTCGCTTCGCTTCCTCTTTGGCTTCGCTTTGCTCTTTCTTTGGCTCGGCTTCGTCTTCTGCTTTGCTTCGCTCCGGTCCGTCTCCCGCTTTTTGCCCTCGGGTTTTTGCGCCGCCCGGCCTCCTCCCCTCGTCACCCGACCCCTCTCAGGTCCCCCCTCGTCGCCTATTTACCCTATGGGCTCCCAGGATTTTGTCATGAAGAGGATCTACATGGACCACGCCTCCACCACCCCTCCGGCCCCGGAGGTGATCGAGGCGATGCACTCGGCCTTCGTCGAGATCTTCGGCAACGCCTCAAGCCTCCACCAGCCGGGCCTTGAGGCGCGGGCGGCCCTCGAGGATGCGAGGGCGAAGGTCGCAAGCCTGATCGGGGCGGAGGCGGAGGAGGTCTACTTCACCAGCGGCGGGACCGAGTCCGACAACGCGGCCATAAAGGGCGTCGCCTTCCGCAATCGGGACCGGGGAAGGCACATCATCACCACCTCCATCGAGCACCCGGCGGTCCTGGAGCCCTGCAGATACCTGGAGCGGCAGGGCTTCGAGGTGACCTACCTGCCCGTCACGAGTGAGGGACTCGTCGAGATCGAGACGCTGGAGTCGGCGATCCGGGACGATACGATCCTCATCTCGATGATGCACGCAAACAACGAGATCGGAACGATCCAGCCGATATCTGAGGCGGGCAAGATCGCTCGCGATCGGGGGATCGCCTTTCATTCCGACGCCGTCCAGACCGTCGGAAAGATCCCGGCCAAAGTCGACGACCTCGGCGTCGATCTGTTGTCGATATCCTCCCACAAGCTCCACGGCCCGAAGGGGGTCGGCGCCCTCTACATCCGGGAGGAAACGATAGTAGAGCCCATCATGCACGGCGGCGGCCACGAGCGGGGCATGAGGTCCGGGACCGAGAACGTCCCAGGCATCGTGGGCCTGGCGACGGCGGCGGAGCTTGCTGAGAAGAATCTGGACGAGGACATGGTGCGGATCGCGGGGATGAGGGACCGGCTCGCGGACTTCGTCCTGGAGAGGGTCGAGGATACATGGGTCAACGGCTCCAGGACGAAGAGGCTCCCAAATAACGTGAACCTCGGCTTTTCGTACATCGAGGGGGAGGCGCTGCTCCTGCGCCTCGACGCAGAAGGCATCGCCGTCTCGACGGGCTCTGCCTGCTCCTCGAAGAAGACGGTGGCAAGCCACGTCCTCACCGCCATCGGCCTCAAACCCGAGGAGGCCCACGGCTCTCTAAGGATCACCCTCGGCAGAGAGAACACCGACGAGGAGGTCGATCGCGCCGCAAAGGCCATCGTCGACGTGGCGGAGAGCCTCCTGGCGATGTCGCCTTTCAGGAAAGGGTGATCGAGAAGAGCACGGTTCGAGAAGAATATGGTTCGAGAGGAGCGTGGCAGAATAGTCGGGACGGTTGACACCTGGGAAGTCTGAAGGCTGGGACTTGGGCTTGGACTGGGACTAATAGCAGGTCGGGTCGAGCGGGATCGAAGCTCGCCCTCCGTCGCCTCTTCGCCTCAGTCCTCCTCCTGGCCGGACCTCACGAGCACCGCAGGGCCACGGCTGATCTCCATCATCTCCTCCGGCGAGAGGACCGCCTTCCCGGTGGCGATGAGACGGCCGCCCTCGTCCACCACCAGAACCTCCTCCCCGGCCCTGATCTCGGGGTCGACGGCGACGACGTGCTTTGCAAAGCCTGTCCCGCCCTTGGCGACGTAGGGTGCCACCTCGTCCAGGATGATGACCCTCTGCCTGGGGGCTGGCAGGTGATCGTAGAGGAGCTTTGCGCCCAGGCTGCTCAGGGTCAGAAGGCCGTCGCGGGCCCTGACAGTCGCTATCCTCTCGCCCTCCCGGTAAAGGTGCCTCAGCCTTCCGGTATTCGATAGCATAAAGGTCGTATCCTCCCCGAAGAGGGCCCGCCCGCTCCCGCGCCCGAACTGAAAGTCGGCAATAATCCTCGCCCGTTTGAGCATCGTGTTCAGTTCTTGCCTCATGGGCTAAAAAGGCTGTCGTGGCGGCGCAGGGCCAGCGGGACCTGCCGCCCCACCACCATCCCACCACCATAACCTATTTTGCCCCCAAAGCAATCCTCTCCAGAAGATCGTATACCGGTGATTTAATTGAACTTCCTGGATGATGCTGATCCCGAAATTGCCTCCGCCATAAGAAACGAGCTGGAGCGGCAGAGAAACGGCCTGGAGCTGATCGCCGCCGAGAACTTCACAAGCCTTGCGGTGATGGAGGCTTACAACAACGTGATGACCAACAAGTACGCCGAGGGCTACCCTGGCAAACGATACTACGGCGGCTGCACCTTTGTCGACGTCGCCGAGAACCTGGCCAGGGACCGATGCAAGGCGCTCTTCGGGGCAGAACACGTCAACGTCCAGCCCCACAGCGGCTCTCAGGCGAACATGGCGGTCTACCTCGCCCTCCTCAAGCCCGGCGACACCATCATGGGGATGGCCCTCGACCACGGTGGCCACCTCTCCCACGGAAGCCCCGTCAACTTCTCGGGCAAGATCTACAACATCGTCCAATACGGCGTGAACAAGGAGACCGAGATGCTCGACTACGGCGAGATGCTGGAGATCGCCAAAAAGTGCTCTCCAAAGATCATCGTCACTGGCGCTTCCGCGTACCCGAGAACCATCGACTTCAAGGCCCTCCGGGAGGTGGCCGACGAGGTCGGTGCCTACCTGATGGCGGACATCGCCCACATCGCGGGCCTCGTCGCCGCGGGCGTCCACCCCTCACCGATCCCCTACGCCGACGTCGTCACCACCACCACCCACAAGACCCTCCGGGGCCCGCGGGGCGGCGTCGTCATGTGCATGCAGGAGATCGCCCCGGCGATCGACAGGGCGGTCTTCCCAGGGGTCCAGGGCGGCCCGTTGATGCACGTCATCGCCGCAAAAGCTGTAGCCTTCAAGGAGGCGTCGACCCCTGAGTTCAAAGAGTATCAGCAGCAGATCGTCAAGAACGCAAGCGTCATCGCCAAAACGCTCCTCGATCAAAACTTTGAGCTCGTCAGTGGCGGGACAGACAACCACCTGATGCTCGTCAAGCTTTTGAAGATGCCCTACTCGGGCAAGGACGCCGAGGCGGCCCTGGAGCGGGCCGGGATCACCCTCAACAAGAACACCATACCCTTCGATCCGACATCGCCCTTCGTCACCAGCGGGATCAGGATAGGTACCCCGGCCGTCACCACCAGGGGCATGGAGGAGAAGGAGATGGTCCAGATCGCGAACATGATCGCTTCCGTGCTTCGGAACATAGACGATGAGAACGTGATCAGCAGGGTAAAAGACGAGGTGGCTGAGCTTTGTCTGAGGTTCCCACTGTACCCGGAACTGGGAAGATCATAGACGGAAAGGCTCTCGCCTCGGAGATGGAGTCCGAGACGAAGGCCAGGATCGATAAGCTCGCCGCCGAGGGCAGACGGCCAGGCCTCGCGACGATCATCGTCGGCGAGAACCCGGCCTCCCAGATGTACGTTCGGATCAAGCACTCTGCCTGCGACCGTGTCGGGATCAGGTCCGAGAACGTGAACCTTTCCGAGGACGCAAGCCTCGACGAGATCGTCGAGACAATCCGGGGCCTGAACGAGAGGGAGGACGTAAACGGAATCCTCCTCCAGCTTCCCCTGCCCCGGGGGCTCGACCCCGCGCTGGCGATGGCAGCGATCGACCCCCTCAAGGACGTTGACGGCTTTCACCCCGTTAACATGGGCTCCCTCCTGGCCGGGGCCGAGAGGCTCGTTCCCTGCACGCCCAAGGGCATAATCTGGGCCCTCGAGAGGCTCGGTGTCGATCTGGAGGGAAAGGAGGCTGTGATAGTCGGCCACAGCAACGTCGTCGGAAAGCCGCTGGCAGCGATGATGCTCAACAGGAACGCCACGGTCCAGGTCTGCCACGTCTTCACGAAGGACCTTGCGGCCCACACTCGCAAGGCCGAGGTCCTGGTGGTGGCGGCGGGGGTTCCAGGCCTCATCAAGAGGGATATGGTGAGGCCCGGGGCCTACGTCTTCGACGTCGGGATAAACAGGGTCGGCGACAAGACCGTCGGCGACGTCGAGTTCGATGATGCCCTGTTGGTGGCGGCCGCAGTGACACCGGTCCCCGGAGGGGTCGGACCCCTCACCGTCTCGATGCTGATGAGCCAGACGGCGACCGCAGCCGAGATGCAGATGAAAATGAAAAAGAGATGAAACCCGGATGAGAAGGTGAGCTTGACTTGTCTCTGGTGGTGGCCTTTGCTGGAAAAAAGAGGGCGATGATGGGAGGGGATCAACGGAGCATCGCCTTCTTCGGGAAGGCCGAGGCTCTTGAAGAGGAGCTTTACAGCGGCAAGATCAGGACCGACGAGGAGCTTCTCAAAAGGGCTGAGGAGCTGGGGTCCAGGATCATGATCTCAGACGGCCGGGAGAAGGTCTGGAAGAGGGATGAGGTTCTAGTGGGGGAAGTGACGGAGCTGTCCGTCGAGATCCAGAGGCGAAGAAGGATCTACATTGTCCCCGGAGGATACCTCCTCGTCGAAATTTCGGGGAGCAGGGCAGAGGTCTTGAAAAGGGGCAAGTCGACTTTGATCATCCTCGGAAACAAGTTCACGAGAGACCTTGCCTACAGGCGGCTTGGAGCGGCCGGCAAGGCACCGGAGATCTCGTCCATGAAGTCGCTCTTTGAGGAGACGAGGAGGGCGACCGCCTCGGTCAGCCCCGATTTCACAATCCTCAGCTCCGACGGGATTCATTCAAACCCCGAAGCCGTCCTCCTCAGGGCGCTCCGGGAAGACTGCGAGGAGAGGGGATGGGAATCATCAAGTCTTGCGTGATCCTCGCCGGGGGCGCCGGAAAGAGGATCGGCTCAGATAAGGCCTTTTTGGAGTTTTTCGGCAAGAAGATGATCGAGCGGACGGTCGACCTGGTGGGCGAGGTCGTCGATGACGCCGTGGTGGTGGCGAGGGACGAGGAGCAGCTGGCCAGGCTCCAGGATCTCGTCCCCGAGGCGAGGCTCGCCTGCGACTCGGTCCGGGGATTCGGTCCCGTGGCCGGCCTCGCCGCTGGGATGGCCGCGGCCAGAGGAGAGCGCGCTCTCGCGGTGGGCTGCGACCTTCCATTTCTCAAACCCGAGGTCCTGGAGCTCCTGTTCGATTTCGCCGATGGGTATGATGCCGCCATACCGGCCGGGGAGGGCGGCCTCATGGAGCCGCTTCACGCCGTCTACAGGACCGATCGAATGGCCCGGGCCTGCGAAGAGGCGTTAGCAGCAGGCCAGCGCAGGATCAGGACTCCCCTGGAAGGGCTGCGGGTGAAGAACGTCTCCGTGGAGCTTCTACGCCCGTTTGACCCTGAGCTTCTCAGCTTTTTCAACCTCAACACCGAAGAGGACCTCTCCGAGGCCGAGCGGATCTACAGCCGCCTCAAAAGTAGTGGCGAAGGACGAGATAGACGATGTAGACCACCAGGGCGAAGATCAATATCCCTGCCAGAAAGCCTATGACGTCCAGGAGGATCACGGCCGCTATCAGCGCGATGACCAGGAGAAGCACGTTCTGCAAGAGAGATCGGCTCCCCCCGGCCCGAACCGGAATCTGACGAGTCATGTATCAATATCTGTCCTTTGAGATGATAACGATTTCTCCCCTTTCTCCCTTATTACTCTTCATCTCAGACGCGGCTCTGAAGGAGGCGGTAGACCAGGTAGACGACGATGGCGAAGAGGGCGACCCTGAAGATGACCCCTATGAAGTTCCAGAGGAGGGCGACGATCACGACCGCCAGCACCAGAAATATGATGTTCTGTTCGCGGCTCCGGATCCTGCCGGATCTGCCCAGCATTCTGCGTGACATGGCGGAGAGGTGGGCGGTATCTTCTGATAACCCTTTCCATCAGAATATCGCCCAAAATCAGAATCGAGACTTTGCGCCGACGTAAACCACGTAGACCACGTAGACGATGACGAAGAGAAGCAAGAATTTGGAGAGAAACCAGTACGAGTCCCAGAATATCAAAGCGAAAAGAATCGCGAGGACGATGAGGCCGAGGTTCTTCTCCCTGGTCCTGTCGTTCTCGGTTTGGGGCACGGTTTGAGATTGAGACTTCTGGCCGTCCTTTTGCTCCGCCTTCCGTTTCCCCTTTCCCCCCTCCTTCGGCTTCATGTAATCCAGTTGCCACCAAGCCCGTAATAACCCTTTCCCGACATCTTCCCAACCCTTCCCTCGAACGATCCGCCGCCTCACAAAAGCCCCCTTCCCAAAGGAACCAAAAGCGTTATACATCCCCTCTCCTCTGGGGTGGTGGTGATATCTTTTGGACAGGCTTGAGCTTGTGATCAGGAATGCAGAGGAGATCGTCACGCTGGACGAGCTCAAGGCGTTGATGGAGGCAAAGGAGCATCCGAGGGCCTACGTCGGGTACGAGCCGAGCGGCAAGGTCCACATGGGCCACATGCTCACCGCAAACAAGCTGATCGACCTTCAGGAGGCGGGCTTCCAGGTCGTCGTCCTCCTGGCAGACCTTCACGCTTACCTGAACGAGAAGGGGACACTCGAAGAGGTCAGGGCGACGGCCGACTACAACAGGGACTGTTTCATAGCCCTGGGCCTCGATGCGGAGAAGACGGAGTTCGTCTACGGGACCGACTACCAGCTCGAGCCTGAGTACGTGAAGAACGTCCTGAAGATGGCGAGGAACACGACCCTCAACCGCGCCCGGCGGTCGATGGACGAGGTGGGAAGGAACATGGACAACCCCCACGTCTCCCAGATGATCTACCCCCTGATGCAGGCCGTCGACATCGCGGCCCTCAAAGTCGACCTCGCCGTCGGCGGGATCGACCAGAGGAAGATCCACATGCTGGCGCGAGAAGAGATGCCGAAGCTCGGGATGCTGCCTCCCGTCTGCCTCCACACGCCAATCATCTCAGGCCTCAACGGCGGGAAGATGTCCTCGTCGAAGGGCAACTACATCTCCGTAGACGATACCGCCGAGGACCTGGACAAGAAGATAATGAGCGCCTACTGCCCGGCAAAGGACATAGAGGGCAACCCGGTTACGGAGCTATTCAAGTACCACATCCTCCCCCGCCTCGGCGAGGTCACCATCAGGCGGCCCGATAAGTTCGGCGGCGACATCACCTACGAGAGGTACGAGGCGCTGGAGGCGGACTATCTGGCCGGGAAGATGCACCCCCTCGACCTCAAGAAGAGCGCCGTCGAAAACCTGAACGCGATTCTGGAGCCGGTGAGGGAGAAGATGGGGTGAAGGTACGGGGTCGTTTTTAGAGTTGAGGTTAAAATATAACCAATTATATTATCGGATAACCTGTAGCTTGCTACAGGGTGCGATTATTCGGTGAATCTTATTACTATCTTTTTAGGATATCATGAATGATTGTAACTATTCAGCTATCCCGAATCGCCCGCATGATGCTGATTTTGGTTATGAAGGCATGCCGACAAACAATTTGCGCTAGAATGGAAAACGATATCTATTGACGAAGTTACTTGAAGTTAGCTCTCTGGAACTGGCCACGCGACATCTCATCAATTGAGTTTGCCGATGCTGGTTGTTGGGTGCTGAATAGTTACGAATGATTTAAATTGTCTTGATGACATGCCCTTGCAGAAGATGATTTCCTAGGTGGATTCCAAGCGATTCCATACATATGTTGAAGCAGCGGATTTTGAATAGACAATTCAATAAATATATTTCCACCGAATAGTTCAGAGGATTTCGAAAAACCTATCCAATAGTTAAGTTTATATACTATTAATACTATATTTTAAGCTATGAGAAACCTAATAGACTTTTCCATCATGCATGAATATAATCAGAACGTTCTACCACGTGGTGATAAGCTATTACCCATAGCAGGACTAGTTGACTGGAAACGATTTTTGCCTATAGGTGATGGTCTGTACAAAAACAAAACCGAACGAGGAGGCAGGCCTAATATTGACATTATTATAATGATAAAACTTCTCTTGCTTCAAGAGATGTTCGGTCTCTCGGATCCACAGTTAGAGCTTCAGGTAGCGGACAGAATTTCTTTTCGAGTCTTCTTGGGGACGACTGAGACTATACCTGATTACACTACAGTTTGGACATTCCGTAAGAGATTGAAGGAATCCGGCAAGTACAACGACATCTGGGATGAGTTCACAAACCAGCTTCGGGCTAGAGGGTATGGCGTTAAGAAAGGTGTTATTCAAGATGCCTCGTTCATAACGTCTGATCCAGGTCATGCGAAGAAAGATGTCCCTCGTGGAGATGAAGCCAAGACGAGGAGAAGCAGGGACGGTACTTGGGCAACAAAGGGCAAGAAATCCAATTTCGGTTACAAGGCCCATGTCAAAGTCGACACCGAACATCAGTTCATCTGGGCTGTCGAGACTACCACCGCATCCCTCCATGATAGCCAGGTAGATTTGGCAGAAGTAGGAGAAGTCCGATATGGTGACAAAGCCTATTCAGGAGCCAAAACCAAAGGATATGATGCATCGATGAAGAGGGCAGCCAGAGGACATCCACTCGGCATTTACGATATCTTGCGAAACGAGAGGGTCAGTAAGAGGCGATCTCCGGTTGAAAGATGTTTCAGTGTCATAAAGACGGTATTCAAGTCGGGTCATGTCATGGTCACAACAGTAGAAAATGCAGCGATGAAGGTGATGTTCAAAGCTATTGGTTATAATTTATATAATCTCCATGGTCTTGTCAACAAAGAGGTGGTTTAGCGTTAGCTGTCGAAAAATCCAGGAAAGTATTAAGATTAGAGGACAGAACAGCAAACATTGGTCGTAATTTGGAGGAAAAACCGACATAAGGAACGTTCAGATCGAAAATGTTGAGGTAAAGTCCTTCACAGAACGCTAATTTGCAGATAATCGAAGTTCTCTTCAGAGGTTACCGTCATTCGTTTAATCTCGTCTTCGACGAGATAATCAATCTTATTCGTATAGCTTCCAACATACGGCAAAAAATCCTCTTGTTTCAAACCAAGCGATGCTGGGAACCAAAACTGTATTTTAAGGTCTTGGGTCCTCACCGTTGGAACACAACCATCAGCACAAAGATATTTTACGCCATTTACGATAACTTCAGGTTGAGGATCCTTAATATCTTCAAAAAAGACAGGGTTCAAGTATGGAGATTCAAATGTCATTGAGTATTCAATTATATCGTCTTTTTCTGGATATGGGTCGATGGCTATCGAGATTAAGCAAGTATCAGGGGTATGCTTCTCCAGGGTCGGAATAAACCGGAATGGTTTATTTGAATCTTCGATGCGATACCACCACTGGATTAAATCTGTAGATGCCTTTTCTTCGATTGGCGCCGCCGGCCAGGCTCCGGCTTTGATCGGATCGGTAAAGCGCGATAAAAATTTCAACCTTCGTGTTCCAGAATATCGCCAAGTGAATGAACCAGAATTATCAATCAATTCGATCTTATTTCTATATTTTTCAGCGAAAACATTTTGCTGACCTATTTGTTCAAGCTGTAATTCCTCAGGAGAGATTACTTCCATCTTTATACCGTGGATTGATGCAACTACGCGCTCTAAGAATTCAGGAGAGCAAAGCTTTGCGCGATCAAATTCAAGATAAGTTGAATATTTATCGGTGAAACCTGATGTCGTGTCCACTCCGTTCTCTAAAAAAATAAGAATTTTCCTATTATTAGCGAAGGCCATTGATATCTCCTGATCTACTGCTTTTGGCATCGAATAAGAGCCACTTTTCAATTCTTCACGGCATGTTGCAACCGCTATAAGCACCTGAGAATCCATGATGAGTTCGCGAGCTTGTTCTGGTGGTGTTCGTGAATATCCTTTATCGACATTTATGCAATTCAGATCCAAAGCATGGCAGATACTAGCAAAGAAATCTACCACACCTTTATCTTCTGGCTCAAACGAGCATGAAAGAAAAGTTTGGATACGCATTGATCTAACCATAGATGTGCCCTCTCTGCAGCTCTGCTAAAAATCAGTCTCCAGGGGCACCATCTAAAAACCGAGTGATTTTCAGTTATTAGAAGCAAAACATCCAGAAACTTTTTGCCTATACCATTGAAGTGTTCGTGATTATTGAGTGAGAATTAGTTTATTCTTCGATATAGTTAAT
>Ga0268285_1001561_pt1 | contig 10921 bp, 8 predicted proteins | sample saktaG_2_FD_190144 | JGI IMG/M metagenome (GOLD analysis project Ga0268285, IMG submission 190144) | Saline water microbial communities from Sakinaw Lake, British Columbia, Canada - sak_2013_06_06_120m | ecosystem: Environmental > Aquatic > Non-marine Saline and Alkaline > Saline ... | reverse complement strand
AAGATACTTTTATACCAAATACCATAATGCCGGTTGTAACATTTGTAAAATTATCCATTCTAATTGTTGCATAAATAATTTCACCAGGCAAAACATTAGGGGCTGTAAATGTAGTAGTAATATTAACATTAGTTCCTACGCCATCTGTTGAACCCGCTAATGCTCCAAAGCCACTAAACAATGAGCAAACGAGTAAGATTGCAATTGTAAAAGATAAAATCTTTTTTTTCATTCTTTTCTCTCCTTTTAATTTTTTTAGATTTAGTCCCTATCAACCAAAGCCATTATGACTTTGGTTGATTTAATTAGTTTAATTGGTTATTGGGTAACTACGAATTCAGTTATACTCTCAACAACATCTCCGTAACCTGCCGACCTTACATCTTGAACTCTAACTGTAAGAGTATAAGTGCCAGGTTTTCTTGGAACCCAAACTGCTGTATTCTCAGCTGAGAAATTCTTAATAGTTGCAGTTCCTAATACCGTATCTGAAACCTCAAATCTATATACATAATTACCTGTTCCAGATGCTGTTGCAGTTAAAATAATCGGTAATTTAGCAGGTGCTTCGCCACTATTCTTATCTAAATCAAATGTGACAGTTCCTACATTAATTGCTCCCGCTACATTATACACAAATGATTTTTGCAATTCATAACTACCGGAATCTGACCCTTTAATTCTTGCAAATATAGTATAATTACCTGCTCTTATAGGTTTCCATGAGAATGTTCCATTAGAACTCCAACTCTTAATCTCACGATATCCATTTACATCTAATTTCCAGAATGAATATTCATAGGTTCCATCTGCAAGCCCTGAACCGACTGCATTAAAGGTTACTAAATCATCAACAACAACTGTTGTTGCAGTTTCAGAAGGGACACCACTATTAACTGATTGAGTAACTGTTCCACTTGCTGAACCTGCCGTAACTTTAACTATTGCAGAAAGTCTACTTAACAAATCAGCTTTTTCAACAGGATCGGTCAACCCTACTACCAAAATAGTTGCACTGTCAACATCTGCTCCCAGTTTACTTGCTTCTGCTTTAACTACTGCAGCTGTTGCAAGTTCCAATGCTGTTGGAGGTGTAGGAGGTTCAGGAGGTGTGTTAAATGAAGTAATTCCTGCTAATAAATTCAATAATGCATCTTTTTCAATACCAGATTCTAAAGCATTTACTAAAACTAAAGCTGCGTTCTTATCATCTTGATAACGAGTTTCCAAAGCTTTTTCTGTAGCAGCTTGTGCAAGTTCAAGTGCTGTAGGTGGTATTGGTGTTGCTGTTGGAACCGGTGTTGGTTCGCTTCCAGGTCTGTAAACAGTTACATAAGAAACAAGAGCATCATCATATGATTTAGTTCCTGAAGTTATATAAGCTGTTACTTGATAACGACCTGGTTTTGAAATCATAGCTGTAAACTGAGCATTTTCGCTATAAATCTGAGTTAATATTGCGTCTCCGCCTGGCTCACTAACAACAAATTTGTATTTGCGAGGTAACTCGGGTGCATTTACTCCTACTGATTTGTTTGAAAGGTCAAGAGCAAAAGTGTCACCAACAGTCATATAAGTATCAAGTCCCATTTCTGCTTTAGCAGTATCATTAAAATAGTAATAAGCTGTGTTTGCACTACTTATAATAAGTTTAAAACTTCTTTCTGCTATTACAGTTGGGGCATCTACCCAATATGCTAATGCCTTTACAATGTATGTTCCTGCCGATAATACCGCAATACAGGAATTAGTTGTTTCATTAGTAATATCTGTCCACTCATATGCACTTCCAAATTCAACTTGAGCATCTGCTACTTTGAATTCATAAACCGTCTCAGAAGAACCTGCGGTTGCATCTGCACTAATGGTATAACTACCACTGCTACCATCTTTATAAACCAAACCATCAGTTAATGACACTGAGGTTCCATCAACCGCTACATCTGTTAAAGAAACTATATCAGCCTTTGTCGCAACTGAAACTGCTTTTTGGTCTAATACAGTATCTTCATCTTTAACCCTTACAAAGATATTATAAGTTCCATTGGTAAATCTTCTCTCAGTAGCAACTGCAAATGTATATGTCTTAGATAATGCTAATTCTGAGATAGATGAACTATCTACAGTATCACCAACAAACCCAGCATCATAAGTCTTGATAAGCTCCCAAGTAACTATTGTTGAAGAGTTAACTTCGTCTACATACTTATACTCAGCCCAAATTTGAACTTTTGAACTTTCTGAAAAATCATTTGCACTAACTCTAATAGTATCGATTGAAGTTGAGTCAATTATTAAAGTTGGTGTTGGTAATGAAGATGGTGTTGGTGTTGGTGATGGTGATGGTGTTGGTGTTGGTATTTCCGAACCTATGTAAATGCTCTGAACTCCGCCGGTTGGCAAGTATGTTGGCATAATTTTATTATTTGGAGTTTGGTCTGCTGGAGGAGCATCCGGCACAGCAAAATCTACAGGATATCCCGGTGTTCCTGCAATTGTAGATGCCGTTGTAAAGGTAGTATATCCTGATGTGCCTGCTATTGCTGTAAATTTAATTTTGACTAAGTCGCCTTCTGGTAAACCAACATTAGGCGAATCAAATGTATCAGCAAAAGTAATAGTTAGATATCCTGATGCTTGAACTTTTGTTACTGTATATGCATCATTAGGAAACTCTTCCGAACCAAAATCAATTTGTGAAGGCAAAACTCTTGAAACAGTCCCAAGAGTGTATTTATCTGGGTCAAAAGATACTTTTATACCAAATACCATAATGCCTGTTGTAACATTAACAAAATTATCCATTCTAATTGTTGCATAAATAATTTCACCCGGCAAAACATTAGGGGCTGTAAATGTAGTAGTAATATCAACATTAGTTCCCTCGCCATCTGTTGAACCCGCTAATGCACTAAATCCGCTAAGCATTGATATTAACATCAAAAGTGCAAGGAGAGTTGCTAAACCTTTTTTCATTATTTTCATATAATCTCCTAAACTTAAAGTTATAAATTATTATGGTAAGTAAATAGTAGTATCTTGATTAATTACTGCTCCACTAGCAAGACAAACAAAATTCCAAATTGCTCCGAAACCACCATTAGAAGGAACACCTTCCATATAGATATCTGCTGCTGCCGCTACTGAACCTGTAAGAGTAGACACACCGCACATATAATTCCAGAAAATTCCTCCATCAGTTGGTCCGCAATATCCATCACCATCAAGGTCTCCATATACAATTACTGTATAAGAATCAACCGCTATGTCTGAAACTTTAACTTCAATAATTGTTCCGCTTCCAATTACGGTTGTAGCATAATCGGCTTCATCAATTAAAGTATCATACATATTCGTAATAACTAATGTTACATTTGTGTTTAATGTTAATTGGTCAATTACATCTTGAACAGATGTTCCTTGTTCAATGTTGAAAAGATTTTTTGTAGTAAGTATAGGGTCAACAGCTCTTGTTTTTAATGTGCCAAAACTTGTAATTGGTTCCAAGCTTATGATGCTTACAGATGATGCACTACCATATACAACACTAATTTTATCAGATATTGAGGATGTTTCATCTGCAAAATCATCTCCAGTTGTTGTTCCTGCTGCTAATGTGAAATCATATGCGTCAAGTGTTGCATCTACATTAGCTGTAAAACTAACTGAGAATAAATTACCTGCTTCTAAAGGATTTGGTACAACATCTGGGAAATCATCCAAATAAACAACATACAATGTTCCTTCTACATCGTTTACTGATAATGTTCCATCTTTAGCTTGTAGAAGAGTTTCGCTATCTGCAACAAAAGTAAAATTAGATGAATCATAAGTTATTTTTGTTACAAAAGCTATAATTCCTCCGTCAATATTTGCAAAACCATCTGCCGAAGCTGTAATTGTAACATCGCTACCTTGAACTACTTCACTTACATCTGAAGTTATTCCAGCTAATAAGCTTTTGCTATTACCAAATTGGCTTACTGAAATAGCTAACGGACTACCATAAGTAACCGCAATCATATCACTTGGTGAGGAATCTGTATCAGCAAAGTCATCCCCTGTGTCAGTTCCAGCCAATAATGTAAAGTCATATGTGCCGGATGTTGCTTCTGCTTTAGCTTCAAAGTTTACAGAAAATAAATCGCCAGCTACTAAAGGATTTGGTACGTCTAATGGGTAATCATCCAAATAAACAACATACAATGTTCCTTCTACATCGTTTACTGATAATGTTCCTACTTTTTCCTGTTCAAGAATTTCGCTTTCTGCTACGTAGGTAAAAACGGACGAATCATAAGTTATTTTTGTAATAAAACCTATAATTCCGTCGCTAATGTTGGCAAAGTTACTTGCTGAAGCTGTAATTGTAACTTCGTCACCTTGGACAATTCCACTTACATCTGAACTAATATCTGCATCCAAACTCTTGTCAGCTGCAAAAACATTAATTCCACCAAATAATGTGCAAGCAAATGCCAAAGCTAAAACCATTGCTAAAATCTTTCTTGTGCTTTTTTTCATACATGTTTCTCCTTTAAATTTATTTCAAATTTCCTTTCTTTATATGAAGGAAATTTAATTTCTTTTCTTTCGTAACTTAAAAATAAATATAATGGTAGTTACCGCAAATGCCAAAAATATGATTACTAAAATAATAATTAAAGTCAATGATTTGTTTTTTTCACTAATTATATTATTTATAGTAGAATTGGATTTTTCTAATACATCATAATTAACAACTTTTTCTTTAATTTCATCAGGAAGTTTATTATATTCCTCAATTATCTCGTTAACTTCAGTTGCATTTTCTTCTGTTACTTTTTCCGGTAGCGCTTCAATGCTTTCAATAATATTTTTTATATCCTCTAAATTTGAAGTTGAAATTGAACTTGAGTTATTAGAAACAGAAGAAGAATTTGTGATATTTGAAGAAGTTGGAGAAGCTGTTGGAGAAGTTGTTCCTACAAAAAATATTGTTTTTTGATTTGGATAATTAACCGGAATACTATTTCCTTTTGGATACTGACCATCAACTACTACTTTATCTCCATATAAGTTGAATCTATATCCTCCTGTTTCAACACCATCCATAACCTTAAAGGTTACAATAAATATATCTCCTTCACTCGGTATTGGACTTTTAAAATCTTTATCCATATACAAAATTGCTAAAACATCTTCATTAAAATCTGTAGCTGTAAAATCATCCTTGCCTATTTGAATTTTACTTTCCTCAGTAACAGTTGTAGTTTTATATTCAAATATATTGCTATCATATCCTAATTTAATATTTAACCCATTAATACCATTTACAACATTTATCCAATTTGCAGTACCGATTTTTAATGTAATAATATTTTCATTATCAACAACATCTAATTGAGCCGTCATAGAAAAATCAGCTGATCTTGCTGAAGAGCCACTCACTGGCATTGTTGCATAATTTTTAGTAATTATCTTAATTGTTTGAATAGCATTTTGAGAAAAGATAGGTTTAACATCCATTTGTCCTTCAATAGGAGAATAATCACAATCTGCAAATGCTTTAACAACACCAGAACTAAGAGTGAATTTATAATCATTTGTGGTTATATTAGATTTTGCTGTATATTTAATTGTAATTGCTGCTTGAGATTTGGTAATGGGAGAGATGGGGTTTGCATTATCTAAATAAAAAACTGATATTTGATTTTCAGTTTTAGTTGTTGTGAGTTCATCTGAAGAAATTTCGCTTGATCTTGATAACACTTCACATGAAAAATTTGAACTATCATAATTTACAACAAACATTGCCGCCTGAATACCTATAACAACTCCGCTATAATTTTCTAACCCAATTGTTTGTGTAAAACTTTCACCTGGATTAATACTTGTTTTAGAAAAACTATTAGTAACATCTACAGTTTTCAAAGTGCTGGCAAAAACAGAAATATTAACAAGAAAAAGTGCAATAAATAAAACTGCTACACATAAATTAAAATTCTTTTTGTTTAACTTAATCAAAAATAATCCCCCATTTTCGCAATAATTATTATATAATAAACGAATAACAATGTCAATAGTAAATAATAAATAAATAAATTATTGTTTTGAAATATAATTAATAGTACTTTGTAGATTGTTTTTTGCATCATTGTTTTGGCCATCTATGATTTGCTTGCCTTGTTGCAATTCCTCAATTGCAGTATCTCTCATTTTAACTAAATCGCTAAGATTAACGGTTTGTTTTTTTATAATATTTGGCTCAACCACTTTAGTAGAATTAGTTATAACAAAAAAAGCAAATAGTGCGAAAGCTCCTGAAACAGCTAAAGGAACTAATCTTTTAAAATACATTTGCAAATTATAATTATTTTTCTGTTTCAAATTATTGGCTTTTGTTTTAGCCGGAAGTTCTTGTGAAATTTTATCCCAATAATTATTCTTTTGCGATTGAATTTCTCTTTTTAATTTTTTTTCAAATGAAGTATTCACAAACAACATCCTTTCTTATTCATTAAGTAATTTTTTAAGTTTTTTTAGAGCCTCGCTATATTTCCAAGTTACTGTTCCAAGTGGACTATTTAAAAATTCGCTAATTTCTTTAAATTTAAGGCCAACATCTAAATGTAATAAAACTATTTCTCTGCTACAGTCATCCAAAAAATTCATTGCGTCCTTTAACGATAATTTGCTAACAGTATTTGCTTCAAAGTTGCTAATATTATCTTTTAATAAATTACTATCATCATTGCCGTTTTTATCCATAAAATCTGTATAAATTATGTTTTTTTGCTTTCTCAACATATCAATAGCATTGTTTTTTGTTATACTCATTATCCAAGCCTTACAGTTTAAACCCTTTTTGAAAGTTTTAGTTTCATTAAACAATTTTAAAAATACTTCCTGAGAATTATCTTCTGCAAGGTGGTGGTCTTTTAAAATGGAGAGTGATAAATTATAAATTTGTTGCCCCAATATATCGTAAATATTTTTCAGAGCGTTTTTATCTCCATTTGCAACCAAGAGTAAATGCTTTTCAATTATGAAATTCATCATCTGCATTACCTCTTCACTAATTTATACGATTGAAATTGCTTTTTTTATGGTAATTATAATAAAAAAATTAATTCTTAATGTAAAATTTTTGAAAAATGTTCTATTCTAATCTTAATTGAAGGATATTTATCTATGGTTTTTGTTGTAAACATTCCTTGCTCAATATCTTTTGTAGAAGCCATTTCGTGACCTATTAAAGCATAGGTTGCTTTTGAAAGATGAATAAATTCATCCTTAGCAAGTGCCTGACAAATAAAAGATTGACGAGGAGAATTTATATCCTCACCGCTTATTTCAAAAAAATTATGTTTTTTACAAAGCAAAATTACCCTCTCTAACTGCTGTTTTGTATTTCTTGATGGCATATATGTTATTGCATTAAACCCTAACTTTTTCAAAATAGTAAAAAGTTCGTCTAAATATTCATCCTCAAATTTTTGAGTTTTTTTGTCCCCAGTAATAGAACTTTCTACATCTCCTAAATAAGCATAAGCCGAAATACCACCAATTTCCTTTGCAAATGCAATATAGTCTTCAACCTTAGGGCATTCTTCAAAAGCATCAACATATACCTTTTCAATCAAATCGCTTTTTAAAGCACCTAACAAATCATACTCATAAAATTGATTACTGCTATCCAATAAAAAGCCTTCAACCTTAACAGATAATTGTAAATAAAGTTCTTTTTTTAGAAAATTAACTAAATTCATACCCTTGCCAAAGGTTTGGCACAATTTTAATGAAATAGCATACATAATATGTCTTTCAGTAATGCTTCCGCCTTCAAAAATCAAAGATAAAGGAACAACATCTTTATCATAATCAATGTTTATTCTATGTTTATTAAAAAGTAAATTTATTTTATTTGTTATTTTAATATTTCTTATGTTTCTATATTCCCTATAAGGTGCTAAAAACTCATCACATTTTTTTATGTTTTGATGAGGAATACCATGTATTGCGACATAGGCAATTGAATTTTGGTCGGGATTATTTATTCTTTTTCCATATATACTTGTGCCATCCATTTTTACTCTGCATTCAAATCCACAAGTAATAGCCATATTTGCAATTTTGCCCGCCTCTATAAATTCCTCACAACCGCCTACTGAATCGTGGTCCATAATACCAGCAGTGCAAAGTCCTGCTTTTTTAGCATTATAAATAGCTGCAGTAGGAGAATAAGGCGAAAATGAATATTTTGTATGAATATGATTATTGACAAATTCAGTAGAAAGAAATTTTTCAATTTTGCCATTTTGTTGAAGTTTCATTAATTCATTAAGTGAATTTATTCTTATGATTTTGTCCTTATCATTTAGATTAGAAAGTAAAGTATTTATATTATCCAAAGCAATTATACTCCTCAATTATATTTGATAACTTAATATTTTTGTATATCTATCATATGCATCATCCCACGCCGACACATCCTTTGGCTCATAAATCTTTTCAGGGTATGAGTTTCTAATTGCAGTTCTTGCCTCATCAATATTTTTAAACTCACCGTTTGCTATTAACTGAATTGCAATATTACCAAGAGCAGTAGCCTCAATTGGACCCGCAATAACAGTTTTCTTAGTGGCATTGGCAGTATATTGACAAATAAGCTCATCTTTAACTCCACCACCAATTATTCTAATTACATCAACTTTACTTCCCTTTAAACTCTCCAACATTTCAAGTGCTTTTCTATATTCTAAAGCTAAACTTTCAGTTATGCACCTTGAAATATCTCCTTTTTCCATTGGAACTATTTGATTAGTCATTTTACAATACTCTCTAATTTTATTAGGCATATCTCCATGATAATTAAATTTATTATAATTAGGATTGATAAAACTAATCATTGATTTCGCTTTAATAGTTAACTCATCGATATCCTTAAAACTCAAATTATTTCCTTCTAAATTCCATTGTCTTCTTGATTCCTGCATAAGCCAAAGACCAATAATATTTTTTAAAAATCTAATTTTTCTCAAATACCCGCCTTCATTTGTAAAATTATTTTCAAAACTTTGCTTATTAATAATAGGCTTATCTAATTCTAAGCCCAATAAAGACCATGTTCCGCTACTTAAATATGCATAATTTTCTCCTTTTTTTGCAGGAATGGCAGCAACAGCACAAGCAGTATCATGCCCAGCAACTGCATATACATTAAAATTCTTTACTCCCAATTCATTTGCAATTTGTGGCAACAAAGTTCCAATTTTAGTTCCACTATCAACAACATTACCAAATAATCTTTTTGGAATATTTAAATTATTTATTATCTCATTTGACCAATTACCAGTATTGGCATTTAATAAAGAAGAAGTTGAAGATATTGAGTATTCGCATGCTTTATTTCCAGTTAAAAAGTAATTAAATAAATCTGGCATAAAAAGCATATCGTTTGCTTGTTCAAGCAGTTTCTCATTATTTAATACTAAACTATAAAGTTGAAAAACGGTGTTTAAATCCATAAACTGTATGCCAGTTTCATTGTAAATATCTTCCTTTGAAAGTTTTTCAAAAGCCTTTTCTTTAATGCCAATAGTCCTCTCATCTCTATAATGAACAGGGTTTTCTAATAATTTCCCATTAGAATTAAGCAAGCCAAAATCTACACCCCAAGTATCAATTCCCATACTAACAATGTCCTTATTACCTAAATTTACAGCTTTGCCTATTCCTAACTTAATATTATAAAAAAGCCTCAAAAAATCCCAATAAATAGTTCCTCCTAATTTTACAGGGTCATTAGAAAATCTATGTATATCTGTTGTGGAAATCTTTTGACCATCAAAACTTGCCAATAATGCTCTTCCACTTGAAGCACCAAAATCAAATGCCAAAACCTTTTTACTCATAAAATAAATCCCTCACTTTTTGATTCATACATACTCAATATTTATGATTTCTTTTTTGATATTGTTTCTTATTATCTTGTTTTTTTGCATCAGTAATAAGTATTTGTTTATGTTTATGGTTTTTTTATTATAACACTTTTTCTTTCATTTGTAAATCATAATATATAAAAATCTAAATAGAAAGAAATCAAATTTTGCGCTTGTCTTTACTTAAAATAATTGATATAATATTTACGGCTTAAGTTTTTTTAAACGATATTCTATTGAAAGGTTAACTTGATATGATTCTATATGTTTTAATTGTTATATTAATAGTGATTTTTGACCAATTAACTAAATATTGGGCAACCATTTATTTGAAGCCAATAGATACTATTGGTCTTATTAACAATGTATTTCATTTGACTTATGTTGAAAATAAAGGTGCGGCATTTAGTTTATTGCAAAATCAAAGGTGGCTTTTTATTAGTGTAACAATTATTATTATAATTGTTTTATCATATATGATAATAACAAAAAAAATTAAGGGATACCTTTCATTAATTTGTGCTTCATTTATTATTGGTGGTGGAATTGGCAATTTAATTGATAGGATATTTAATGGATTTGTTGTAGATTTTTTTGATTTTAGGCTTATAAATTTTGCCGTTTTTAATGTGGCTGACTCCTTTGTATTTATTGGCGGAGTAATTTGGGCTGTTTGGTATTTCTTTTTTTGCAAAAAAGAGCGAAAGGGAAATATAGATGAAACAAATTGAATTATCTGTTTGCAAAGCCGATATTGGTGAAAGATTAGATAAATTTTTGCTTAAAAATTTATCCGATTACACAAGAAATGCACTTCAAAAGTTAATTGGCGAGGGCAGTGTTTTGGTTAATGAAAAATCAGTTGCAAAAAGTCATAAACTAATCAATAATGATAAAATAACAATACATATAAAAGAGCCAAAATCATTAGAAATAAAAGAGGAAAACATTCCACTCCAAATTGTTTATGAAGATAATGATTTGTTGGTGGTAAATAA